>Ga0315549_1000711_pt1 | contig 38262 bp, 41 predicted proteins | sample SalMarSW160200MG_FD_203101 | JGI IMG/M metagenome (GOLD analysis project Ga0315549, IMG submission 203101) | Salt marsh sediment microbial communities from the Plum Island Ecosystem LTER, Massachusetts, United States - Salt Marsh Sediment SW1601-200 ...
TTCTTCCTTGGATAGAATGATAACTTGTTTCGGTCTTCCTGTTCTCATGAGTGTCCTCCTTTAAGATTATGCTCATGATAACATAAGAAGGCAATATAATCAAGTTATTTATGAGACAAGACACTAGAAGACAAAACCTTGCATAAAGAGCTCCCCGGGTACAAAGATTATGCGAATAAAGTGCGCTTCAGGTTGATGCCTTGGGTGTGGTAGAGCGCTCTATGATTTCAACTAAAGAAAGTCCTGAGTTTTAGGTATAAGAATTGTAAAAATTTTCTCTTGACAAAGAATACAAAATGCCTATAATTAATAATTGTAATGATTACAAATATGAAATTATTTAAAAATAAACTGGAAGAAAATGGAATCAAACCTACTTATATCAGACTAAAAATTTTAAATTATCTTGAGATGAACAAATCACATCCCACAGCAGAAGCAATATATAAGACATTAGAAAAACAAATCCCGACGGTATCCAGAACCTCAGTTTATAATACTTTGGATGTTTTTTATGAAAATGGCCTAGTAACTCCTATTTTTATTACAGGATTAGAAGCAAGATTTGACAGTAATATATCCCCGCATCATCATTTTTTTTGTGAAAAATGCAGGCAAATAATCGATCTGGATATTGAGTGTGACCATTTTAAAAACGGGAATGTGCAGGGTCATAAAATAACAGAATTACATGCTTATTTTAAAGGCATATGCAAAGATTGTTTAAAAAAAGGAGAAAATAAAAATGAATAAATACACATGTTCTATTTGTGGGTATGTTTATGACCCAGAAAAAGGTGACCCTGATTCTGGTATTGTACCAGGAACTTCTTTCGAGGATTTGCCGGATGACTGGGTTTGCCCGATTTGTGGAGCTTCAAAAGACGACTTTGAAAAGGAAAAATAAAATGGCAATCCGAAGATTAAAATCCGGCGTTCATTCCATAAGGGCAATCGACTGGGACAGAAGGTTATTTGACGAACTCATTCCACTTCATGACGGAACAAGCTATAACACATATCTTATCCAAGGCAGTGAAAAAACAGCACTCATAGATACAGTTGACCCTACCAAAGAGCAAGAACTCATAGACAACCTCAATAAACTCAGAGTTGATAATATTGATTATATCATCTCTAACCATGCTGAGCAGGATCACTCCGGAACAATCCCAAAAATTCTAGAACTTTTCCCTAATGCCAGAGTTGTTACCAATCAAAAATGTAAAGGGATGCTTAAAGATTTACTGCTAATTCCCGAAGATAAATTCATAGAAATAAACGATGCAGATACTCTATCTTTGGGAAACAAGACCCTCCAATTCATAATTGCACCTTGGGTACATTGGCCAGAAACAATGTTGTCTTATCTTAAAGAAGACAAACTACTATTCTCGTGCGATCTTTTTGGGTCTCACCTTGCCACCAGTGATATATATGCAACTGATGAAGCAAAAGTCTATGATGCAGCAAAAAGGTATTATGCGGAAATCATGATGCCTTTCAGGAACCTCATAAAGAAACACATGGAAAAGCTCAAACAATTCAAGATTGAAATGATTGCACCAAGCCATGGTCCTATATATAACAGGCCTGAATTTATTCTCAATGCTTACAGAGATTGGATCTCTGATCAGGTTAAAAACGAAGTCATCATCCCATACGTTTCAATGCACGGGAGCACGGATAAGATGGTAAATCATCTAGTAGACGCCCTTATGAAAAGGGAGATAACCGTGAAACCCTTTAATTTAACCAAAACAGACATCGGAGAACTGGCAAAAGCACTTGTTGACGCCGCTACTATTATCATTGCTTCTCCGACCGTGCTGATTGGACCTCATCCAGCCGCAGTGTATGCAACCTATCTTGCTAATGCCCTGAGGCCTAAAACCAGGTTTGTATCGGTTATTGGATCCTATGGCTGGGGTGGAAAGATGCTGGAGCAAATTTCTGGAATTGCTGGTAATCTTAAGGTAGAAATTCTCTCGACAATTATTATAAAGGGCTGCCCCAAAAAAGAAGATTTCAAAGCGTTAGAAAAACTGGCGGATGAAATTCTTGTAAAACATAAAGAATTAAGAATCATTTAAAAAGATGCTTTTATGCGCTGATTGAAAAGTAAGGTTAAGAAGAGTTAAGAAATGAAAAGTTTAAAAGGAACACAAACGGAAAAAAATATCTTAACAGCTTTTGCAGGCGAGTCTCAGGCAAGAAACCGTTATACGTACTTTGCCTCGAAGGCGAATAAAGAAGGATATGTTCAGATTTCCAAGATCTTTCAGGAAACAGCTGACAATGAGAAGGAACATGCCAAACGGCTTTTTAAATTCCTGGAAGGCGGAGAAGCAGAGATATCTGCATCCTTCCCTGCAGGAGTCATTGGATGCACAGCCGAAAATCTAAAAACATCTGCAGCCGGTGAAAATCATGAACACACAACCATGTACCCTGAATTTGCCAGAATTGCAGAAGAAGAGGGATTCCCTGAAATTGCTGAAGTAATGAGGTCAATCGCAGTAGCAGAAAAGCAGCATGAAAAACGATATCTAGATCTTTTAGAATACATAGAAAAGGACCAAGTTTTTAAACGCAGTAAGATTGTGAGATGGAAATGCAATAACTGCGGTTATATTCATGAGGGAGAAGAAGCCCCTAAGATATGTCCCGCATGCGCACATCCACAAGCTTATTTTGAGCTGCTCGCTGAAAATTATTAGAGGAGGAGATATTCCCAAAAGTGATGACACAAAACATTAAGCCCAAAAAGACTTTAGACTGCATAGGATTATTTTGCCCTGAGCCCTTGTTTCAAACCAGGGAAAATATTGACAGTATCGAAGCAGGTGAAATACTTGAAGTATTGGCAGACGACCCGGCTGCTGAAGAAGACATCAAGCGGTTTGCCAAAAGGACCGGGCATCAGATTATCAAGTTTGAAAAAAAAGAAGGCTGCCAAAGATTTCTAATCCAAAAAAAGAAATAGGAGAAGCCAATGACAAAAAATTCCATTTTATATGTTCAAACCAGCGATACCCCGGAAAGACAGTACTCCCCTTTGGTTTTAGCACAAACAGCAAAAGCAATGGATATCGATGCCAAAGTTTACTATCTAGGACAGGGTTTAAAAGTCTTGAAGCCCGGAGTATCTGATAATATTAAATTGGGTGCGTTCCCATCTTTAGCTGAAATAATCAAGAAGACACTTGAGATGGGAATTGAAATTTATGTTTGTGAAGCCTCCAAGCAGATGCTAGGCATGGAAAAAGTGGAGTTAATCCCAGGCATTAAAATTGTCGGCGCTGGAACATTGAACGATCTTGCTTTAGAGGCCGGGGCGACCATGTGGTTTTAAGCGGGGATGTTTTCGTAATGACTGTATATCTTGATTACCAATCTTCCAAGCCGGTTGACCCAAGGGTTGTCGAGGCTATGCTTCCTTATTTTCATAAGAAATTTGGAAATCCCTCTGCACTGCATGAAATAGGTGACGAAGCAACAGAGGTTTTAGAGAAATGCCGTCTGAAGATTGCAGGTTTAATAAATTCCGAAAAAGATGAAATTATATTCACTTCAGGAGCTACAGAATCCAATAACCTTTCCCTAATCGGGTTTGCCCTGCGTAACAAAGAGAAGGGTAAACATATTATTATCTCAGAAATTGAACACATTTCTATCCATAACATTGCAAAGCTCTTACAGAGGATGGGGTTTTCAGTTTCTAAAGTTCCTGTTGATCAATATGGCCGGGTGAGTCTGAAAAAGATCGCAGAGCGCATAACAAATCAGACTATTTTAGTCTCTATAGGATATGCGAATAACGAGGTGGGAACAATTCAACCGATTGCTGAAATAGGCAGATTATGCAGAGAGAAAAACATCGTTTTCCATTCTGATGCTGTGGCTGCAGAGGGACTTCTGCCGCTTGATGTTAAAAAAGATTCAATCGATCTATTGACCCTCTCGTCTAACGACATATATGGGCCAAAAGGATTAGGGATTTTATATATTAGAAAAGGGATCAAGATAAATCCCCAAATAATCGGAGGAGGGCAGGAACAAGGCCTGCGCTCTGGGACTGAGAATATCCCTGCTATTGTGGGAATGGCAAAGGCTGCCGAGATTATACACCAGGAAAGGGAGGAAGAGGTCAAAAAGTTTCAGGCTTATCGGGATAAACTGATAAAGAACGTACTGGAAAAAATTCCCAGGTCTTACCTCAATGGGCATCGTGAAGAAAGGCTCCCTAATAATGCCCATTTCCGTTTTGACGGCATAGAAGGGGAATCAATACTTCTATCTTTAAAGGATAAAGGGGTTTCCGTTGCCACGGGATCCGCCTGTTCTTCAAAGACTCTGGAACCTTCCCATACTTTGATTGCTTTAGGACTGCTTCATGAAGAGGCACACGGTTCCTTAGAATTAACCATAGGTAGATTTACAACTGAAAAAGATATTGATGCAGTTCTTAAGGTTCTGCCCGAAGTAGTCGACCGGCTGAGACAATTATCTCCGCTCTATTAAGAGGAGGAACAAATGAAATCAACAACATATTCAGAGAAAGTTTTGGACCATTTCAGGAATCCGAGAAATGTAGGCATCTTGAAAGGAAAGAATGTCGCCAAAGGAAAAGTCGGAAATCCAGTGTGTGGCGATCTGATGGAATTCACGATTAAAGTAAAGGATAACAGAATTCATGATATAAAATTCAAGACTTTCGGATGCGGTTCAGCCGTGGCTACCGCATCTATGATTACCGAATTAGCAAAAGGGAAAACCATCGAAGAAGCGCTGAAAATTACCCGCAAGGATGTTGCCGATGAATTGGATGGATTACCCCCAATAAAAATGCATTGCTCGAATCTTGCTGCTGATGCTCTGAGGGATGCAATTAAAAATTACCTGAACAAGCAGAAAATCAAAACAGAAGCTGAAAAAGACACCAAAAGAGACCTAATAATTATCCCTGGAGAAAAAGAATTTTTAAACAATGGGGTCTATCATGAGGTCAAGGATCTATCGCTCTTTAAGGAAAAAAGGACACTCGTTGTAGACAGCGGAAAAAAATCACTAGAATTTGCTCTAGCTTTAAGCGAATATTCACAAAGGATTGTCTTCTTGACTCCTTTCAAAACTCTTACTGCAGATGAAGAATTTAAGACAAAGATTAAGCAGTCTAATGTCAAAGTTTTGTATGAATCTCAACTGTTAGAGATTACAGGTCTAAATACCGTTGAAAAAGTGAAGATTCACGATCTCAATGAGGATAATAAATACGAGCTGTTCGTGGATGCCGTGGTTATTTTTTAATAAGAATCATAAATATTTAATTTTTAAAACTAAAAAGGAGGTTTTATCATGGAACAAACTAATGAAACCCAAGAGAAAAAGATTGAAAGAATACCTAGGATTGGTGAGCCGGCTCCGCAGTTTGAAGCGGTCACAACTCAAGGAAATATCAAGCTTGAAGATTTTAAAGGGAGTTGGTTGATATTGTTTTCTCATCCGGCTGATTTTACCCCTGTTTGTACAACGGAATTTATTGGTTTTGCGCAAATTCATCCTCAACTCAAGGAAATGAATTGCGAACTCATGGGGCTAAGCATTGACAGCGTGTATTCTCATATTGCTTGGGCAAGAAATGTCGAAGAAAAGCTTGGACAAAAACTTACTTTCCCAATCATTGCGGATTTGAACAAAGAAGTAGCGTCAAAGTATGGGATGATAATGCCTGGTGAGAGCAAAACAGAGACCTCAAGGTGTGTTTTTGTAATAGACGACAAACAGATTCTCAGGGCTATGATCTATTATCCACTGACAACCGGCCGCAACATGGACGAGATTTTGCGTCTTATTCAAGCCTTGCAGACTACTGATGAACATGGAGTTGCAACACCTGCCAATTGGCGTCCTGGAGATAAAGTTATAGTTCCTCCGCCGAATACTCAGGAGATGGCTGAAGAAAGAGTTAAAGATACAAAATTCGAGTGTAAAGATTGGTATTTCTGTAAGAAAGAATTGAGGAGAAAATAATGGCCTGTGTTAATCCAGATGGAACGATTACCGAGTCCGCGAAAGCCTTATTAAGGATTATTGAAAATCCTAAAACACCTGTGGAAATATCTAAACAATTAGGACAGCCTCTTTTTAAAATTAGAAGCAGTTTGCGCGAGATGGTTAGTGCTAATTTAGTGAAGGAAGAAGGCGATAGATACAAAATTTCAGAAAAGGGTAAAGAAAAAATATAAAATTTCTTATAACAAAGGTTTTACGAGTTTTTTGGATTGTGCTAGTATTTCACACTCATTATACTTTCTAGAAATCATTTCTAGAGTTTTTAAACGTTGAGGAGGAACAACCCGAGAAAAAAAATTTAACGGTTTAAACTCACAAGATCTATTATTGAGGTATTGTATTTTATTATAAATCTATTAAGGAGGAAAAAACGAATAATAACAAACTTATAGAAATGCTGAGAAAGGACATGCGCGACGAGCACGCAGCTATTATCCGCTACCTTGTGCACAGTTACCTAGAAGGAGAAGATTCTCCAATTGGAGCCAGTTTGCTATCGCGCTCCAGAGAAGAGATGTGGCATTTGCACTGGCTGGGAATGATCATAGGCCGCCTGGAAGGAGAGCCTGACATGATACCAGCACCATATCCTTTCGATCCCACTAATCGGAAAAGTATTTTTAAGTCCTATGTTGATTATGAAAACAAACTGATCCCTCATTACAATCAGGAAGCCAATAAAGTTGATGACCCGCATATAAAAAGAGTGCTACAGAGGGAAGCCTGGGAATCTGCCATTCATGCCAGCAAGTTTCAAATAATATTGGATAAGTTATCCCCAGAACAAGCAGCTGGTCTTCCTGGAGAAATGAACAAATTGCCAGAAAAATTCCTGGAAACTCTTCAGAAAATTGCGGAAAAAAAGTATACTGAAATACTCCAGCACATTCGTAATGCCTGGATCTTTCAAAGTGAAGGGAGCCTGGGCTGGCAGATAATGGACTTTTCTATGACAAAGATGAAACATCTTGCTCACATTGTCGAAGAAATTGCCGAAAATGGAATTAAACCACGGTTAAAACCTGGAGAAATCAACATAAGTACTGCTATCGGCAGTGCGCTCAAGCGTGCTCTTGAGGATGTCCGGGAATCTAGCAAGCGCCATCTGGAACTCAAAAAATCCGAAGAAGGCCAAAGACATGCCGGGCTTATTATCAACCTTGACCTAAGTGTCAGACAAGAAAAATTTGAGGCCGAAGAAATTGATGAGTGGTTAAAAAAATAAAAGATTCCATTCCTATTTCTTTTCCTTTTTCTCTTTCTTCCAGAAATCCAGGCACTCAATGTTGCAGAAAGGGAGGATTCACGATCTCAATGAGGATAATAAATGCGAGTTGTTCGTGGATGCCGTGGTTATTCTTTAATCAATGTCATGTTTTCAAATAACAATTGAGGAGTTTTCAGGCAGAATTATCAAATATTTGGGATTTGAGTCATCGTTTTTTCAGGATCCATCAAAAGGCTAACTACCAGATTGGCCTGATGGTGGGCAGCAATACCTACTCGCGGAGCCATTAACCCACGTCCAGGTTCTGCCGCTTTCACTAAATCTCCCACTAAAAACATCTTATCTCCCATTTTCCAGGTTTGAATACTGTTGCTGTCACCATATCCTGCTAGACCGGATGCCCCAATAAAATAAGTTCCTGGCAAAAATTGTGAAACAGCCTCTATAATCATGACCTTAGCTTCGGCACGATCAAAGCATTCTACTATAATATCTGCCTCCCTAAAAAGTTGATAAATATTTTTCTTGCTTAGTATTACTCTATGGGTGTTGACTTGTATATAAGGATTGACACTTGCTAAAATCTTTGCCATAGCATCTGTTTTTGCCATGCCGATATGTTCAATAAAGTAATGCTGGCGATTTAGGTTGCTCGGTTCCACAATATCAAAATCCACTAAGATCAATGTTCCGATACCCATGCGAGCTAAAGCAATGGAAACAGCAGATCCCAAACCTCCAAGTCCAGCTATTCCAACTTTGGACTCTTTCATGCGTTTGTGTACTCCCGGCGTATGGCGAGCAACCATAAGAGTTTCCAATTCATCGGCCTTAGTAGTTTCTCCTTTGCAGATGAGGACAACCTGGTCTCCTTCTTTAAGATTGACTTTTGCCTCACTGTGAAAGCCATTGACCACTAGCACATCGGCACTGGGCTTAACTTGATCTCTGAGTGCTCCCAGGGAAATACCATCATGCACAGATTGTATTAATTCATTGACCCGGATTTTAATCTTTTTGCTGCTCATAAGTTAACCTCCCCATACATGAAGCAAAAAAGGACTCTTAATATATCCTAAAACAAGCAAAAAGAACAATACTGCCAGAGAGGTGTTTATAAATTTTATCTCTTGGAATAATTATGTTTAGTATGCCTGCCACAAAAAATCCTAAAAGGAGGTATGGTGACATTTCTAGAAGAAACTGCCATGCAATATTAGCTATGTCAATAATTCCCTTTATCATTGTAAATTAACCTCCAAAAAACACTGCTGCTTCTCCCCTTTCTTAAGATTTCTCTATTTTTTTTCTTTTTCCAACTTCTGGCCTACTTTATTATCTGTTTTATGGTGAAAAGATATATCTAGGATCTTAGCCCTATCATTAGCAAAATTGAATTGGTCTTCATAGTCCCTTCTTCTAAATTCCTTGTCATATTTCGATCCCCAAACTGGTATCTTGTTTCAATAAAAAAAAATAAATCTTCTTCCAATTCTATCTGATATCCACAACCAAGAACGTAACCAAAATCACTATCCTTTGTTTCATTTTTGATATCAACTATATCCTGGCCCTCTATTCTTTTATTATGGGAAAGGATATAAGAAAGCTCGATTCCTGCAACGACATAAGGTGAGGACTCTGATAATAACTGGGCTCTAACTAAAAATGGGAGGCTAATTGTATTCATAGTATATTTAGATCTTGAATCATGAGTATCAATAAATTTAGCTATTGTTCCTTTCTTAAAATATAAAATATTTGCCTCCAGCAATATATATCTGGATAACTTCCTTTCAAATCCAATCCCACCTAAAAAACCCAGTTTATAACTCCGTTGAAAATTTCTATCACCTCCAGGATCGCTGTATTTTGAAATATTTAATCCTCCCATTATTTTAAAATCTGCATACAGGCTGGTAACAATCATTAAAATTATTATAAAAATAAATATTTTTTTCATGTCACCTCTTTTTAAATCATTAACAAACTCCTTGTCAACTTATATATTTAAGTGTCAAAGCAAAATGAAAATGTCCGGTTCTTAGCAACGTGAAAATGTCCGGTTTACTCATTTATTTAATCCTCTCTAGATAGCAGTTATGGTGAAGGGTGTCATTCACAGTGTTTCAAGAACATAAAGGTTTAAAAAAGAGGTATCAAGATTCTTCGCCATGATTCCTGCAAAATCCGGTTATTTACTGTAATCTCTTTAATGTATTTTTAATGTTATTTACATTCTTGATACTGCTTTTTATGGACTCTAGAAACTCTATTTATTATTTAAGGTTCATCTAATACAATTATAATTTGTATTTATCCAACATCCCTCCCTTGGATTTAGTGATCATCTGCTTTTTTTATAACTTGAGTTTGAAAAAGGTTAAAAGCTGCTTTCATAAAGAGGCAGCCCCGAAGCAGTTTTGAGGCCGTGATATACATTCCAACCTTCGTTGGGGTCAATTTCAAATTTGAATCCAATACGTATAACAGGAGCTATAAGCAGTGATAAAACAGCTAAGGCCAAAATGCCTAAGCTAAGCCACCAAAACAATCTAAATTTTCTATTTTTGTAAACTGGCATTGTCAGTTATTCATAGACTTCCAGGAAATGTAAGGAATATTCCCATCCTGTAAGAAATGGAGAAAACTTGAGATGACTATAAATAAAAAAAGCAAGCTATCTGCTTATTTTGTTAACTTCATTTTTTAGTTTGAAATTTTATTCTATAAATCCTATAGCAAGCCTAGTACCTCGTATTGCTCTTACCTTTATTTTCTTTGCAGTTTCATCGACAACTTTAGAGACATCTTTTACAAAACCGTAATCATGCCATATTAAAATACTGCCGGACTTAAGATATCTCATAGCGTTTTGGGTATCTTTCTTGACATATTCATAGGAATGACAGCCATCAATGAAGACAATATCAAAGGGTATTGGCAATTTACTCCAGTCGAGCTTTGCAGAATCGCTAAAAATTTGCATTATTTTTTTTGAGTATTTTGTATTCTTGTATTGTGAACCAACTTCAGCTTTTTCTGTCACGTTTAGATGTGATGGATGAACTTTTAATTCAAATTGACCATTCCAGTCAGGAGGCAAATCTACAGTAGTGACCAAGGCATCAGCTGCTGAATTTACCGCAAGATTTAATGCTGTATTTCCATTGTAAGTGCCTATTTCTAAAATATTTTTTGAATTGGTGAATCTCACAATAGCAGAAAGAGCCATAATCTCTTGAATATCCAGCGATGTGTCTATCACTCGATCATATGCTCTTATTAAGGTTATATCGACCTTTTCAATGCCAGGAAGAACCTCCGTAATAGAAAGCCTAGGTATCTTTCCATAGCTCCACTTCCCAATACGGTAAATCTCTGAGTCTTTTGGAGATATATACCTCAATAATAATGCAATAGACCTTCTCGGATTCTTCATAGCCTTGGGAATTTTTTTAATTATTTTGCGCAGTTTAAAATTCATATTGTAATTCTCTTCTGCGTTTTCCTATTACTGACAGTCCGTTTCGCCAACTAATCGGGAGAAGATCCATATTTTCATGTCACCTCTTTTTAAATCATTAACAAACTCCTTGTCAACTTATATATTTAAATTTGTCAAAGCAAAATGAAAATGTGGAAAGGGTAAACTGAAATGCAATACCAATGGTAATGGGTAAGATTCTTTCGGTAGTCTTGCGAATAAAATGAGCAAGCATTACCGAAAGAATGCATTGAACTATAATAAAATTGGCGGGACTGTTTCTATGGGGATTGTATTGAGGTCTCGGGACATAATCTTGAGTATGGCATAAAGGAGGGAGTGCTTTTTATTACTTCAAAATATGTATGATATGAATCTTTGTAAAAAATAGAACATTCAAGCATACATAATTGAGCCTTTATAGTAAGAGTTTGAGAAAAAACAGGCATAGTCATCCGATCACTCCTGGAAGTCAGGGTGTTTATTGAATTCAAATTGCATTAATATAGTTATCATTTATCTCTGTCTGTGGTGGCGGTCTTGTGAAAAGAAACCGCAGAGGGAGAAGTTTCTGGATAGTAACCATGTGCCCTTTCCCACATAAGGGGCACAGATCAGCTTCTTTACCAATCAAAGACTCGTAGCGTTCTTTCCAATATACTATAGTGTACTCGTTCAGATACATTAGTGACACATTGGAGGTACGAAGCGTGGTAGAATAGGAATTACTATGAGTAGATACGGATTAATTATTCCTGGGTCTAATTTTATAACATCACTTTCGAGACAAAGTAAGATATCAAGAGATGCGAAGAAGCGGTTACGGTGGTTTGATCATTACCGTAAATACGGCAATGCCAGAATGACCTGTCGCTATTTTGGCATTTCTGCCCAAACTTTCTATCGATGGAAGAGACGTTTTGACAAATATGATTTAACGACATTGGAGGGGCTCTCATGCAGGCCTCATCGGGTAAGGAAGCCTCAGATATCTTCCCATATTGTAGAGAGGATTAGAGAGTTAAGAGAGCAATATCCGCGCTGGGGAAGGGACAAGCTGGCAGTACTTCTTCACAGAGAAGGCATAGAGACCTCTTCATCGACTGTAGGGAGAGTAATCAATCGGCTGAAGGCAAGAGGAGTTCTTCGAGAGCCTATTAATACCAGGATAGCCAAACTTGCCCGGAAGAGAAAGAGGAAGCCAAGATATGCCACACGTATTCCTAAGGATTACAAAGTTGAAGCGCCTGGTGATTTAGTAGAAGTAGACACCCTGAGGGTGAAGCTTCTGCCTAATCTGGTACGTTACCAATTCAGTGCCAGAGATGTTATATCCCGATGTGATGGACTCAGAGCTTATTGTAGACAGACTAGTTTTGCCGGTTCTTTGTTTCTGGAATATCTGGAGAGAAAATTTCCTTTACTTGATTATTTAACTCCCTATGAATATTATCAACAATGGTTATTAAATCACAAAACAAATGTGTCATTAATGTACTGAACGAGTACAGGCAATTGACTTCAACCCAGGTTTTGTGTCAGACTGAGCTCTGAAAGCAATGAAGGCACAAACTTGTGGGAGGAGGTCAATGAAAAAATAGATTGTGCGTCTGTCTAAAGAGGAGAGGGAGTTGCTAACAAGTCTGATATCAAAAGGCAAAGGTCCGGCCAGGATGTTGCCCAGGGCACGCATCCTGCTAAAGGCCGATATCGGAGAAGGTGGACCCGGGTGGCACTACGAGAAAATCAGCGAGGCATTAGATGTTACTGTACAAACTATTGAGCGGGTACGAAAGCAGCTTGTTGAAGAAGGACTGGAGGTTCACAACGGAAGATGCCAGAATCAAATTGAAAAGGCTATATCCAACATTATCGCGTTGACAAAGCACTAGAATGAGACTATTTGATAATTATGCGGATTTTTATGATTTGTTTTATGAAGATAAAGATTATAATGCAGAGGTAAATTTTATAATTGATTTAGCAAAAATAAACACCAATTCTCAAATTAAATCTGTTTTGGATATTGGATGTGGAACTGGTGGGCATTTAATTCCCTTTGCAAAAAAAGGACTAAAGTTAACAGGATTTGACTTATCAGAAACTATGATAAATCAAGCAAGGGAAAAGATTAAGAAAGCTAATATTAATGCAGAAGTTAGTGTAAACGATGTAAGAACTTATCGGGATGGAAAGAAGTATGACATTATTGTGGCAATGTTTGCTGTAATGGGATATTTAACTTCAAATGATGATTTTTTCAAATCTCTAAAAACTGCTAGGATTCATTTGAATGAGAATGGTCTTTTTATCTTTGATGTCTGGTTTGGTCCTGCTGTTTTACATGAAATGCCTGAAACGAAAATTCAAGAATTTGAAAAAGATGGTTTGCGAATTATTCGTTTAGTAAGACCTGAAGTTGATGTTGTAAAACAAATTGTCACAGTAAATTATAAAATTCTAAAATTAGAAGGTAAAAAAGTACTTGAAGAAGTAAAAGAGACTCATAGAATGCGTTATTTCTTTATTCAAGAAATGAAGTTTTTTTTAGAAAATGCAGACCTTAAACTAGTAAAGGTATGTCCTTTCATGGATTCTTCAAAACAACCAAAGATTGATGATTGGAATATTACTGTAATTTCGAAAAACATATGATAGTGGGAGAAATGATAGAAAAGATTATTTATAATAATAATATTATTGCAATTATTATTCGCTCTGATTTTAAAAAGGAGGGAATTGAATTTTTTACTCCTAACGAGTATTCTCAACAGCTTGCATATATGAATCACCCTGCTGGTTATAAGATTATTGCCCATACTCATAATATGGTGCATAGGAATGTTTATTTTACTTTGGAAACCCTTTTTATTAGAAAGGGAAAAGTAAAAGTTGATTTTTATTCCCAGGAAAAAAAATATTTAGAAAGTAGAGTAATTAAGACGGGAGATGTAATTCTATTAGTATCTGGTGGTCACGGATTCACAATGTTAGAACAAACAGAAATGATTGAAGTAAAACAAGGGCCTTATTGTGAAGATCAGGATAAAGTACGATTCAAAACAAATAAAACGTAGATAAATTCATATGAATAAAGATAGGTTAAAAATCAGATTATTACATTATTATAAAAAATGGGTTGATTTTTCTAAGAAAATCAAAGTAAAAAAAATTTTAAAGACTATAATAGTGATTATGCAGCAGTCGCTCGTGCTGTGGCTTGTATGAAATTCACAAAAAAACATTCTAAAGAAGAAATTATATGATTCCAGTATGTGAGCCATTTCTAAATGGCAACGAAAAAAAATATGTTTTAGATGCACTTGAAACAGGTTGGATATCTTCATCAGGAAAATATGTGTCATTATTTGAGGAGGCTTTTGCAAAATACTGCGGAGTTAAACATGGTATTACCGTATGCAATGGAACAGTCGCTTTGCATTTAGCATTAGTTGCCCTTGGAATTGAAAAAGGAGACGAAGTAATTATTCCTGATTTTACCATGATTGCAAGTGCTTTTGCTGTTTGTTATACAGGAGCTATTCCTGTATTTGTTGATGCGGAGAAAGATACTTGGAATATTGATCCTAATAAAATTGAAGAAAAAATAACAGAAAAAACAAAAGCAATTATGCCTGTGCACATTTGGGGTCATCCGTGTGATATGGAGCCAATATGGGAACTAGCAAATAAGTATAATCTGAAAATAATTGAGGACTCAGCAGAAGCACATGGAGCAGAATATAACAACAAAAAATGTGGTTCTCTTGGTGATATAGCTGCTTTTAGTTTTTATGCGAACAAAATCGCAACAACTGGCGAAGGTGGTATGGTTGTTACTAACTCTGACAAATTAGCAAAAAAATGTAGATATTACAAAAACCTATGTTTCACTTTAAAAGGTGCAAGAAACTACCAGCACGATCATATAGGATTTAACTATCGAATGTCTAATCTTCATGCTGCCATTGGATTGGCACAAGTTGAGAAATTAGACAAATATAAAGAATTACGGAGGAAAATAAATCAAAGTTATAGGAGAAATCTAAAGGATGTGCCGGGATTAAAATTACAAACTGAAAAAGATTACGCTAAAAATGTTTATTGGATGAATGGTTTAATCGTTGATGAAAAAAAGTTTGGAATTACAAGAGATGAATTGGTTGTTGAGCTAAAAAAAGAAGGCATAGATACTCGTTTGTTTTTTACTGGAATGCATAGACAGAAATCACTACTTGAATACGGATGTAATTGTAATGGTAATTATGAAAATACAGAATGGTTGTCAAAGAGTGGACTTTACTTACCGTCAGCTTCTAGCTTAAGGGTTGAAGAGATTGTTTTTATTTGCAATAAAATAAAAGAAATACATAAAAAAAATGCCTGATTATAAAAACATAATAGTTTTCCTTTCAATGTATCCTGAGGCAGTGGAAAAATTTCAATATTCACTTTCTATTGTAGATAGTTTAAGCGCAATTTGTTCTGAAAAATATAAAATAACGGCTGTTTTCTAGGATAATTGAGCCTCTCCCCATTGATTAGATTTTTCATTGACTAAATATCTTTATTGTGGGTATTATTATTAGTAATGTAGCTATTCAGAGGGTAGAAATTTGATGAAATTGAGAAAAAATCGTCATCAACAGAAAAACCAAATTCCTATAAATCCGGTCATCAACAGTATACTAATCAGCATCTTGAAGTCTGAGGCATTCCTACTAAGATTTGTTAATCTCCCTTTTGGTAGTTCGGTGGTTTGCGTCGCCAGAAAAAGTGAGGTATAGGGTGTACGTATTTTTATTAATCTTATTTTCTGTAGTACTGACAGCAGGTGGGCAGCTTCTTTTTAAAAAGGGTATGTCTGAGGTAGGCGAGCTTTCATTCGCCTTGACGAAGCTCGTAAGTACATTCACCAATTTATATGTTCTTATTGGCTTTTTGTCTTTAGGATTGGGTGCTGTTATTTGGCTTGATGTTTTAGCAAGACGGGATGTCAGTTATGCTTACCCAATGTCAAGCCTGGGTTATGTCATTGTTGTATTGGCAGGTGCATACCTTTTTGGTGAAACGATATTCTTGAACAGATGGATTGGGATCGTTCTCATCGTAATGGGTGTTATTCTCCTTGGGCTGAGGTAATTCTAGAGATTTCTGTTGTCTAAATAAGAAGCTATAATTTTCAATTATCTCATTTGCTATAATGAAACTGCACTTCATTAAAAAAGCAGATAAATCTAATTAATCTGACAGACAAGGAAATATTGGAAGTAGGGTATGGCAAAGGATTTGTTTCCTTATAGTGCTGAGGAAAAAATCTATTAGCAGAAAGTACAGTATGTTTTGCTGACGAAATTAGTGTAATAAGGGATGGAAGTGGAGAATTTTCACAAAAAAAATTGCAAAATGGGAGCGCCATGAAAAGTTGTCATGCAGTATCCATTATTCTTCCAACATATAATGAAAGTGAAAATATTGGAAGATTGATATACGCTGTTGCCCAGAATGTAAATCGGCCTTTAGAGGTAATTATTGTTGATGATGATTCGCCTGATCAAACTTGGAAAGTTGTTCAGGGTGTGAGGAATTCCAATAAAAACATTAAGTTGCTAAGAAGGATTGGCAAAAGAGGATTAACTTCTGCTATTTCAGATGGTATTTCTTTAGCAACTGGTGATGTAATCGTGTGGATGGATTGTGATTTTTCAATGCCTCCAGAGAAAATACCTGAATTATTGAAAAAAATAGACGAAGGATATGACATCGCTGTTGGTTCTCGTTTTATCAAGGGCGGTAAAGATATTAGAGGAACCAGAGATTCGTTGATCGCGGTTATATTAAGCAGGATTTTGAATTTGTTTATAATGATTTTATTACACCCTTCCTTTAAGGATTATACAAGTGGATTTATTGCTGCTAAGGTAACAGTTTTTGACGATATGAGGCTACGAGGTGACTATGGGGAGTACTTTATTGATTTGATCTATAGAGCGATAAAAAAGGGTTATAAGGTAGTAGAGATACCATACATTTGTATTCCAAGAAAGTATGGGGTTTCAAAAACAGGAACTAACTTTTTTCAGTATCTAAAGCGAGGCCTCAAGTATATTGCGACGACATTAAGATTGAGGTTTTCAAAGGTAAAGTAAATGCAGGAGGACAAACTACTGTGAAAAGTATGATTCAACCAACTAGTGTTGATCTGGGCAAACAGGAAGGTTGTCTCCCTTATAGAAAATCACAGAGTTATTGACAAGATAATCAACCACCTCAACCTGACCTTCAAGGCAGAAAGACTACCTCCTCCCAAAGTCCAGCTTAACATGGCAGCGGAGAAAAGAGCGGAATATGTATAAAAACCGGAACTCCTTGAGCATCAATTAAGGAAGAAGTCTATTACTCTTCCGCCCTAATTAAGCATTTTTACTGAGATCGTCTGTTTCCTGCGGATTTCTTATTGACTGAATCTGTTTGTTTTCTGTATTATTGTTGATGTAGCAACTCAGAGGGTGAAAATTGAACGAAAATGAGTAGAAATCAAAGCAACCACAAAAAGCAAATTCCTTTTTTTATTAGTTTGTTACAATTATATCCGAACTCCTCTAATTCCTATGGCGTGGAAATATTGCTTATATTTCCTGAAAGTCTATAAATAACTAAGAATGCCTGTCTATAAAAATAGAGAATTCCTATTATTTCGGTGGTTTATCTTAGGTCTCTTGGCTTCAGCTGTTTTATTATTACTCTTAGCTCCCATTATACGTATTGGATTCAAATTTGAAATTGACTATAATGAAGGTTGGAATCTATATCATGGCCTCAAAGCTGCTTCTGGGCTGCCTCTTTATGATGGCCAGAATGAATGGATGCCTTTAGATTACCCGCCGTTTTCCTTCTACTTTGTAGGCGTTATCGGACAATTATCAGGTGATCCACTGCTCACAGGCCGCATTATTGCCTTTTTATGCTTATTGTTGGTTTCGCTTGGTGCAGGTTATACAGTGAGGAAACTGGGAGGAGAAGTTTACGATACTGTCTTTGCTAGTATCTTCTGCTTAGGTTTGTTCGCAGCCTATGCTCCGCATTATGTGGGTATGAATGATCCCCAGATGTTGGGGCACGTATTCATAGTGGGTGGACTGCTAGTCTACCTCCAAAATCGTTCTAAAGGCTCCAAGATGTTCATAGTTGCGCTTCTCTTCTTTGTAGGACTGTTCATAAAGCATAATTTAGCTCTAATACCAATTGCCGTCACAATAGATATATTTTTGCACTCTCGCAGGAATTTTCTGAAGTGGATCGGCTACCTTACGTTTATAGGAGGAGGTTTTGTTTTCATAACCTATATGATATTCGGCAGTGAATTCCTTCATCAACTTTCTTTTAGTATTAGCAATACCTATAGCCTCCAGAAAGCGATAGACAGAGGGGTAGAGTTGGGAACTAAAATGAAAATTCCTCTGATTGCGGTATTCCCTTGGGTTCTTTATGCCTTTAAAAAAAATCGCTTCAGGATTATCTCTATATACTTAGTAATTTCTATTGCCACAGGAGTTTACACTTCAGGTCAAAATGGGGTAGATGTCAACGTATTCTTTGATTTATTTATTTGCCTCTCTATTGCTGCCGCGATGCTTTTGTTGTATCTACGAAAAATCCTTCGACACTTTTTTAATCCTAATTTGATTTGTTCCATCTTACCTCTTATTTTGGCACTCGGCATAATTACGATGGCATCGCAGAAGATCGTAAGAAAGGAAATACTTCCTTACTCTGAGTATAGACTTACACACCAGATTTTTCTTGAAGATGCATCTTTCTTAGCAACTCAACCTGGACCAGTACTCTGCGAAAATATGTTACTATGTCATTACGCTAAGAAATCTGTTGAATATGATCCATTTAATACTAGTGAGATGATAGTTACAGGAAGAATGGATGAAAACAATATTTTAAAATGTCTTGAGTCAGGTTATTTTAGTATAGTTCAATTAAACGGACAATTAGCTGATCGATATCTCAAAGAATTGGCTTACACTTCTGTTAAAAAGGGTACCTTTGAACGATTCACGGAAAATTTCAAGCGGGCTTTAGGAAAGTATTATACTTTAATACGTAAAACAGGCACTGGGGCTTTTTATGCACCTAAGAATAATAGATGATAAAATTTTCAGAATTACCCCCCTAAGAAAGGGACTTTTAACTCTTTAAAACTCAAATTATAGAGAAAATGCGTATGATTATTGTTTACAAGACATTGAAAAACGCTAGCAAACATTTGGATATTCGCTATAACATGCGAGCATAAGGTCACCAAATGGCACGGGCTATCTGGCCTATCGGCTTAGAACTTTTAAGAACTTCCATGATCACCTGAAACTTGAACCTCGTGATGTAACGTTTCGCATGTTTGTTAGACATCATCAGCCTCCTTTCAGGGTTTTTTATCCAACTGATGATGCTTTTATTGTATCACGAAAATACTAGCACTCCAGGTGGTTCTAATTTTGAGGTGCAGTTCGAATCCTTAGGAAAATACGATACACCTTTCGAGGCTTATCGTCAGATGCAAATGGCTGTAGCATGATCAAGGAAATACACCTAAAAAAAGCTTCAATTTTGGTCTTGACAATTAGACCACTTCACTCCCACTACTCTACTCTTTATACGCTTTATACAGGCCAATTCTATGAGATTCTCTATTTCTTGCGGACTTCTTGTTGACAGTATATGTTTGCTCAATGTATTATTGTTGATGCAATAGCTCAAAGGGTGAAAATTTGATGAAATCGAGCGGAGATTGTCATGAACAGAAAAACCAAATTTCTATCTCCAAATACTAAATTTAATCTTTCTTAAATAAGGAGAAAATATTCTGCGACAGATAAATAAGTTGCTTAAATGTGGCTTGTTTTTTTTATTATTTATCACAATATTTCCTATTCAACTGTTCTGTTATATTGATCCTGGGACCGGAAGTTATGTTATTCAATTAATTATTGCCGGCTTAGTCGGCGTCTCTTTTCTTCTTAGGATTTTCTGGAAAAAAATAAAGAATTTTTTTCTCTCAATATTTTCAAAAAAGGCAAAAGAATAAAAAGTGCCGGATTCTTCAGGAAAAATAAAAAGCTCTTTTCGAGATCCGAATGGTTTTCTGTTTTTCAGAGATAGAAAGATCTATCGTCAGATAAATAAGGTATATAAAAATGAATATGATCTCCTCATTAATTCCGGACTTTATAAAGATCTTATAAATGCTGGCCTCTTGATCCCCCATGAAGAAGTAAACATTAAACCTGAAGAGCAGGGCTCAGCATATAAGATTATTAAACCAGAAATGATCTCATTTATTTCCTATCCCTATGAATGGTGCTTCAGCCAATTAAAAAATGCTGCTTTAACCACTTTAAAGGTCCAGAAAAAAGCACTGAAGTATGGCATGTCTTTAAAAGATGCTAGTGCTTATAACATACAATTTAGCTCCGGAAGAACTGTTTTTATCGATACCCTTTCTTTCGAAAAACATGAAGAAGGAAAGCCCTGGGTAGCATATGGGCAATTCTGCCAGCATTTCCTCGCCCCTTTAGCTTTGATGAGTTATAAGGATATTCGATTGAATCAACTTTTCAGGATTTATTTAGATGGAGTACCTCTCGACCTGGCAAGTTCGCTTCTCCCGTTTTATTCTCGATTTATTCCTTCGATTCTAACTCACATTCATATTCATGCTTATAGCCAAAAGCACTTTGCAAACAAAAGTGTAACAAGCAGTAAAAAGATGTCCCGCATTTCTTATTTAGGGTTAATGGACAGCTTGGAATCCGCAGTTAAAAGATTAAAATGGCGGTCTTTTAAAACTGAATGGGTCGATTATTATGATAGTTTTAATTACTCCTCAAGTGCTTTTCAAGATAAGAAGCAAATAATCAGCAACTATTTTAATAAAATTACCTCCAAGCAGGTTTGGGATCTGGGAGCAAACACTGGTGTTTTTAGCCGCATTGCCAGCGAAAAGGGTATTGAAACCATCTCTTTTGATATTGATCATGGTACAATAGAAAGGAATTACATTGAAGGCCTCAAAAGAAATGAAAAAAAAGTACTACCATTATTACTCGATCTTACAAATCCAAGCCCAGCTATTGGATGGGAAAACCGGGAGCGGATATCTTTTATGGAACGGGGACCAACAGAAACAATATTAGCATTGGCGCTCATTCATCATTTAGCTATTTCTAATAATCTTTCTTTTGAATATTGTTCAAACTTTTTTTGCAGATTATGCAAACATCTAATTATAGAGTTCATCCCCAAAAGTGATTCGCAGGTCAAAAGGCTTCTCCAGACAAGGAAAGATATATTCCCTCATTATGATCGGAAAAATTTTGAACAGAAATTTTCTATAAATTTTAATATATTAGAATCAAAAAAAATTAATGATTCAGAGAGAATATTGTATTTAATGAGGACAAAGGTTAATAAATCGGTTTCATAGTGAACATTAAAGTAAGGTCAAGACATAAAAAAGAGTTTCTTACCGACAGCACACATATTTTTATTTTATCCGCTTTTGCAATTGCCCAGCCATTATATGATCTATTATCCAGGTATTCAGATTTCTTTATTGCTAGGCATTCAAAACCGATAGATATTGTTCTGTTAACATTGTTCCTAAGTATTCTTATTCCATTGTTTCTTGTGTTAATTGAAATAGGATTAAAACTGATTAATGATGGTATCCGTAAAATCGCGCATTTAGTCCTTGTCGGTATTTTAATCATAACTATTATTTGCCCCATACTGAAAAAAATTGATTTTTTGGGTGAATTACTTATTTGGGTTATAGTATTTATAGGGGGAGGAATCTTTATTTTTAGCTATGTCCGTTTGAAACAGCCAAAAACATTCATTACATTTTTATTGCCAGCAGTGCTGATTTTCCCTATTCTTTTTTTATTTTTCTCTCCAGTTACTCAAATTGTTTTTCATGAGAAGCATGAAATTTTACAAAAAAAACAACTAAATGAAATAAAAAGTTATACTCCTATTGTAATGGTTGCTTTTGATGAAATCTCCACTCCATATTTAATGAATGAAGATAGACAAATAGATTCAATTAGATATCCAAATTTTGCCTCATTAGCAGATCAAGCTCACTGGTTTCGTAATGCTACTACAGTTGTTCATTCGACAGCATGGGCAATTCCGGCTATTCTAACCGGATTATATCCTTCATTGGAAAACCCGAAATCACCCTCCATTGTAGGTTATCCAAATAATTTATTTACCTTTTTGGGTGATATCTATCAATTAAAAGTGATTGAGAGTCACACAGAATTATGTCCAAAAGATTTAAATTTAATTAATAAATATACTAATAACAAAGATTGGAAAGAAAGACAGACCGCTTTGTTTTCTGATATTTCAGTGATCTATCTTCATTATCTATTACCTCAAAGTTTGTCTCATAAACTTCCTGATATCTCTCAAAACTGGGGACAATTCTTTAGGAAAAAAGTAGAGTTATCCAAAAATAAAAAGAAGATAAAGAAAATATTAAAGAGTCGATCTAAATTATTTAAACAATTTTTAGATTCAATGTCGCCTTCACGGGTCCCCACTTTATTTTTTATACACATTCTCTTGCCTCATCCACCTCTAGAATACCTCCCATCTGGAAAGACCTATGGTAATTATCCTTATTATGGCCTTAGTCGGGATAAATGGACTAAGGACGAATGGCCTGTCTTTTTTGAATTTCAACGATATCTTCTCCAGCTTCAATATGCAGATAAACTTCTTGGTGAGCTTCTAACAAAACTTAAAAACACTAAACTTTTTGATGACTCCTTGATTATTGTTACAGCTGACCATGGAGTAAGTTTTCGACCTGGCGGCTATAGAAGAAATTTAACAGAAAAAAATGCCGGAGATATTATGCCAATCCCCCTTTTTTTTAAATCACCTAACCAAAAAAAGGGGGTAATTAACGATTTAAACGTTGAAACAGCAGACATTTTACCCACTATTGCAGATGTAATAGGTAAACAATTGCCATGGCCAGTGGATGGACATTCTGTATTTAGCAGCTCTTTCCCTCAAAGAGAGAATAGAACAGTTTTAGGTCAGAAAGAATACACATTCAGTAGTTCTGCTTTTCGTGAGATGTTCACTGAATCTTTAAACCATTTTCTTACTTTATTTAGTTCTGAAAAATCAAAACGTAACGGATTATATGAAACAGAACCTTACAATATTATTGGAAAAAACGTTAGTCAATTTAGAATAGCAAAAAAGAAGTCTGTTAAAATTAATATTAGTAAGATATTACCATTTATTGAGAATGTAGATCCGGATTCTGATTTTATTCCCTGCTTGATTAACGGGGATATTATTACTAATGCGCCTCTCCATTTAGCGATCTCTGTGAATGGCATCATTCACAGTGTTTCAAAAACACAAAGGTTTAAAAAAGGGGTATCAAGATTCTTCGCTATGGTTCCCGAACATATTTTTAAAAAAGGTTACAATAACCTTGAAATTTTTATTATAAGATCAAGAACCAGCGGCAAAATTGTTTTGGAACCTACTATTAACTTTTAAAATTATATCGATTTGATTATAATAATTCAGGCAGGTGTATAAATCTGATAATAAGATACTATAGAGATTTGATGTTTAAAATGACAAAAAGATGGACAAGGTGCTAATAAGGGCGAAAGAAAACAAATTTGTTCTAATACTTTTATTGTTTATTATTATCTTTTCCGGCTATGTTAGATTAAAGATCATCAACGGTTCTTTGCCTTATATCGGACATCCTGATGAGCCAGCATTGACTAAGGTCCCTTTACGCATCTTAAAAACCGGCGATTTCAATCCTCACACCTTTATTTGGCCTTCTTTGCCTTATTATATAACTGCTGCTTCATTTGTGTTAGGATATTTAAATTCAGTCTCACGTGGAGAAATAGAAAACATAAAAAAAATAGACAGCATATCGTACCCTTTTTATCCACAAAAAAGATTAGTATTCCCCGCTAAAGTGATATTCGCACTTTTATCTATTGTTACAATGCTGTTGATAGGAATAATTGCACATAATGTTTCTGGAAATAAACATTCAATTTATCTTGCTCCCTTATTATTAACACTTTCACCATTGTACCTATTTCATTCAGTAAAGTACTTAAATGTTGATATTATTGGAACTTTTTTTGCGGTGCTATCTATCTGGTATATAATAAAAAGACTGGAAATCGATTCACTTTTAACTAAAGCAATAATACCGGGAATTTTGTGCGGTTTAGCCATTGCATCTAAATATAATTTTTATCTGACCTTGATTCCATCAGCTTTAGCAATAATTTTCTATTCAAAAAAACAAAAGCTTGGGAAAATAGTACTTTTATTTTGTGTAGCGATCATAATATTTATAATTTGTGTCCCGTACAGCATTCTGGATTTCAGTACATTTTTAGATGGTATTGTATTTAATATCAATCATTACAAATCTGGGCATACAGGCTTTACGGGAAATCCAGGTATAACTCAATTTTTTTACTATTGTAACGGCTTAATCGGCGAATATGGTGTTATATTTATGATCTTCACGCTGTTAGGTGTCCTCTATAGCCTGGTTTCTGATCCAAAAAGAGGCCTGGTTTTATTAGCTTTTCCTCTCCTGATATTGATTTATATGTCTTCTCTATCAGTGCATTTTATGCGAAACATTCTAGCTGTTTTTGTCTTTGTTTGTATATATTGCTCTTTTGGAATTTTTCTTGTTTTTAAATATTTAAGCTTACAACTAAAAAAAATTCCCTTTTTTTTAAATAAAAAAATATTATATAAAGCAGTTCCGATTTTCTTATGTGCAGCGATCATTACCATAACTCTTCCTGTAAAATCTATTGTCAATGCATACGACCTTAAACCAGATTCGAGAAATCTTTCTATACATTGGATAAGATCAAACCTACCTCTTGGTTCGAAAATATTCATCCCGCAAGAGCTTGATCTAGATACCAGAGAACTTGAAAAATCATATAAAATAAGACATTTTAATGGGCTGAAATTAAGAGGTAATTTTAAAGAATCAATTTTGAGTTCTTATGTATTAATTCCCCATTACGGATATGATCAAAGGTATCCCGCTGGAAGGGGAAAAGCATTACAGCATAACAGATTTTTTAAAGAATTTGATAAAATTGTTGAATTTGGAAAAAAACCTGTTTTGGTCAATTATTATAGAGCAGTGCCTACAGGGGATCCAAAATTCTATATTGGCAGAATACGATAATTAAATTAGCATTATAAAAATGAATGATATTAGCAAAAGGTTGCTCATTATCATTCCTACTTACAATGAAGCTTTAAATATAAGAGAGCTAATTGCTGAAGTTCGATCATATGTGAGCAACTGCGGATTATTAATAGTTGATGATAATTCTGCAGATGGAACAGCCAATATTGTTAAAGCCAAACAAAAGCATGACAAAAATATCTATTTACTCCAAAGAGAAGGAAAATTGGGATTAGCATCCGCATATATTACTGGATTGAAATGGGGATTAAACAAAGGATATGAATATTTATGTATAATGGATGCAGACCTATCACATAATCCAAAAGATCTCGTTACGTTCATTGAAAAAATCCATGAATATGATTTTGTTGTGGGGTCAAGATATATAGAAGGTGGCGGTGTATTAAACTGGCCCCTAAGCCGTAAGATATTAAGTAAATTTGGTAGTTTTTATTCAAGAACAATATTATCAATTCCCATTTATGATTTCACTAGTGGCTTTCATATGTGGCGAAGAAAGGTCCTCGAAAATGTAGATTTGGATAATATTAAATCAAAAGGATATAGTTGTAATATTGAATTGAAATATAAAGCTTATAAAAATGGGTTTTCCTTTATAGAAATACCGATTATTTTTGAAGAACGTAGAGGCGGTGTTTCTAAAATATCAAAAAAAATTATCCTAGAGGCATTTTGGAAAGTACTGCTCTTTAGACTTAAATGATGGTCTCTCCATTGCCTGGACAAAAAACAGGTTCCTTTAAGGTGTATTCTGTACCTGCAATCGACGATCTCCATGATTTCCATGTCAAAACCTTTGACCAAAAACGGCTGGAAGAGCACTTAAAAAATCGGATAAGTAATTATTAAACCGATAAATATTATTAAACCGATAATGATTCTCGGGTTGTAAAATATTTTCATAGGTGATTCTTTTTCTTAAAAGTCCAAATATCATTAATAATAAAGTTGAAAAGAGTCCCCGCTCCTATTCCTATCAGGTTAGATATTAAATAGTAAATACCAAGTATCTCTGTTAAAAAGATTAATATCAGCCAATTAATTAAGATTGCAGTGATACCAACTGATATATGGTATTGTATGAATTGTTGTGGAAAACTCTTCTTTTCCCTGTCCGACCATGTCCATAAAGCGTTAAGAAAGAAATTAGATACAATTGAAGCCTCGATAGCTATTATACTTGAAAAAATATAATATATATGGAAATAATCACTAAGTAGATAAAGGGCTCCCATATTGACAAAAACGCCGCTTAACCCCACAATCGAAAATTTTAGTATTCTTTTATTTAAAAGATTATTATGTATATAATAAAAAACTCGGTCTCTTTTTCTAGCTATATTCATAATTATAACTGGATATCATATAAATTTTATATCATATAACTATCGTAATATCAACAATATACTGTATTTTTTTGATTTTTCAGTATACCCTACTTGCCTTCTTTCTTTTCCGGTAGTTCCATAGTCCAGCATCCAAACGACTCAATTCAATTTTACCAGCAGAAATATGCTGTTAGTTTTAAATATAAATCGCTTGAGGAGATATCATCATAGGTTACATATGATAGGTTAGGCATGAGATTAAAATCATTCGCAACTTCAAAATCAAATCCTGCCAGCAATAGAGTAGACGGAGAAGTGGAATCAAACGGAATGTAACTTATCTTTTCTCCGTTTGGATTCGGATGAAACATCCTGTCCACCCGTGCAAAAAAATTGACCTTCTCCCTCAAACAGAAAACAGCAAACCCGGAAGCAGCTTGAAGATTAAAATCCTTCTCCCCTCCTGAGTGATTTTGGTAAGCATACTGTAAGCCTGCTCTAAATTTTTCCCTTTTATACGCCAAAAAAACCTGAAAAGTAGAAACATCATAAAGTCCGTTTGATCCAGGAGCGTAATCCCCGTAAATTTCGAAATATGCTTCATTTACCGGGTTGAATCCTACAACAGCATATACTTTTTTCTCTTTATTAACTTCTTCCTTCAGACCTTCTCCGTTTGCCAGCATAAAATGATAATATATTTTTTCCCCGGCAGCATATCCTTTTATTGCAAGCCCAAAATCTCTTGTCGGGGCCATTTTTTGTAAGTTAAGAGCAGTCTTCTCAACTGAGCGGTAACCCCAGTATTGTACGAGCTTGCCCAAAGAAGGGGTGACCGAAAGCCCTAACAGGATGGATGTTTCTTTTCTATCATATTCCAGATACAGGTCCTTAATATACGGTTCTATCTTTGTGCTGCTTTTAAAATCACCGGCACTGTTGCCTTCCAACCTGAATCTTATTTTAAAGGATGACCCAAGGTCATGGTCATAAGTGAAATAAACTCTTCTCAACCAGAAACCGTTCTTCCCCTCTATATTTTCATTATGATGATTCGCTACATAATAGTAATCCATGAACACCAAGCCTGAAATCTTGCCCAGTGCTTCTGCTTGAGATATTTGTGCTGCAAGAAGAACGCTTATCAATAAAAAAACCAGTTTTTTCTTCATTCTTGTCTCACCAGTTACGAATTTCAATCATAATTACCGCTAATCACACAAGTATATTAATTGAAATTTGATTAGTCCATTAAAAAAAGTCGTCAAAAGCTTTTTTCGTCAGAACAACCCCCCAAAAAAGGCTAGCTCATTTTAATAACGGCTGATCAGAAGTGAAAAAGTAAAAATTGGGGGACTCCTGTGATATTTTGAGTTGCCATTATTTATAACAGAGTGATAAAGTATAATAAAAATATATGATAAAACAACAATAGATCAAATTAAGTAGAATACACAGACAAAATGATATCATTATCGACACATCAAATAGCTGAATTTTTCAAGCCGCTAATATACATTAATAAACTGATAAAACCACTCTCTTCTGATACTGTTACAATTTTAGCCTACCACAGTATTTCGCACTACAGAAACTTCAAACATAGTCGCCATTATACTATCAACCCTCAATTATTTGATCTTCAAATGAATTTCCTTCATGATTATAATTTTAATGTTATTAGTTTGTCAGAATTTTATAAAATGATACAAACATCTGCCCCAGCTAATTACAAGACAGTAGTTTTAACATTTGATGATGGGTATGCTGATTCCTACTATTATGCATATCCAATACTAAAAAAATATGGATTTAGTGCAACCTTCTTTTTGATATGCAGTTTTGTGGGCTCAAAAAAGATATTCCCATGGCTTCACGAACCCCTGCTCCCACTCGGTGAAAATCTTCCTCTTTCCTTGGCCCAGATTTTAGATATGGCCAAAGGAGGAATGGATTTTGGCTCACATACCAATTCCCACCGACGATTAACATGGCTCTATAAAGAACAAGCAATTGAAGAAATCCAGGGGTCAAAGAATTACATAGAGGAACTACTTGGTCGAGAAATAAACTCTTTTTCATATCCTTATGGCTCTTGGAGGGATTTCGACCGCTCCCATCAAGAAATAATTAGAAATGCAGGATACAGACTCGCTGTGACAACTATATACGGCTCCAATACTTTTAAATCAAATCCTCTATCACTAAGAAGAATATCTATATATGCTAATGATAACCTAAATACATTCGAAATGAAGATCAACGGCTATTATGATTGGATAGGAACAGTCCAGAAAATGCTGACCCCTTTTCATGACATAAGGTCCATTCTTAATTTGATCCCGACAAAAGGAAAAGGAGCATCTTGATGGGACAAATCCGTGTGGAAACTATTCCTGTGTGTGATCTTTTGTCCTTTGCTCAGAATGCAGAGAAGGATCAAGACCGATATGAAGTACTGCCGATTACAGAGATAAAAGCACTGTCTCACACAAAGAACCCCGCTGCCTCACCAGATGACATAGGACTTTTGGTTGCTTATTACGGTGAAAAGTGCGTTGGGTATCTTGGAATACTTCCTTGCCTTTTGTGGCACAAGAGAAAACTTTCGAAGGTTTATGCTCTATCCACGTTTTTTGTACACGAATCATTCCGCAGAAAATTAGTGGCTATCACGATTATGGCTGATTTGATCAAACTAGGATATGACTTTTCTGTTACAGGACTCAGTCCTATAGGAGAAAATTTTTTTAGATCGAATAAGCAATGGTTTAAACCTGCAGGACCCCTTTCTTATCTACATATCCATGTACTGCCAATTTCTTCAGTCCTCTGGACATTGGGAAATCGGCTAAATCAAACACGAGGTATTTTCCATTCTCTTTTATCTCTAAACCGTCGTTTTGCTGAGGCCGGAGGTTGGAGTTTTTTCTATCGCTTACTGCAATCCTCATGCAAAATTTGTGACGAAATTGAAGTCCGGCCGGTATGCGAGATTCATGCTACAAAAGGAAAAAACGCTACCTTACCTGGAGAAAATAAGTTTTATTTCTACCGCGATGAGAAGATTGTTAACTGGATGATTCGTTATCCTTGGATCACTGAAGACTCCAATATTAAGCTTAACTACTATTTTTCTTACCAGAGGGAGTTATTCAGATTTCTTCCCTTTGAATTGTACGCTAGACAGAGCGGAAAACGCCTCGGATATGTCGTTCTTAATATTACTAAAAAGAGAGGATTAAAATTACTAAAGATCTTAGATTACGCCTTATCCGATAAGACTTACCTTCCTTTCATTCTTTGGCTTGCACTGAAGGAAGCCTCTCGTTGGAAGGCGGAGTTGATTGTAGTCCCCCAAAAGCTATGGCCCTATATTCGAAGTCATATTCTCCTAAACTTACTCACTGTTCACCGGGAACGGGTGTATTTCCTGCATAAAAATTCAAAGAAAAGTCCACTCCCTGAACAGTTACAAAATATATGTTTGGACTATTGCGATAGTGACTCAGCATTCACATAATAGGAAAACGGAAGTGGTCTAATTTTCTAGACCATAATAAATATCGGGTCTTGTATCAGGTTGCATACATTTCTTACAGTATCTCATGTGTTTCCTATCCCTATTGCATAATTAAATCATTTATTCGTTTTTTCTTTTATAATCAATTTTATTAATTGATAATTAATCATTTCTACAATCTCTTCATCCGTAAGTTGAATCTTGAACTCTTCTTCCAAAGCGACAACTAAATTCATATGTTTTAATGAGTCCCATGATTTTATTGTATCAGGAGAAGAATCATCAGAAATTTTTTTCTTGGATATTTCAAAAACTGCTGCCATAACATCCTTAATTCTATTTTCCATTATCTAACCTTTATGTATTTATAGTTTTTTGGCTTATATCTATTCAATGATAATTTATAATTTCTTATTATATCGGTACATTTCGTTAAGGAAAACGAGCATTTATCATAGAATTTTTTCACCTGTTCGTTCTTATTAGTTTTAATATACCTTGATGTAACACTTTCTATTTTGTCATTATTAAGAAAATTCATTAAATAATCTATAAAGGCATATTCAATATTTCGGCCAATTATCCTACAACTCATCAATAAAGTATCGATGTCGGCAGTTTGATTTTTATTATCAAATCTGATAATACATAAGCCTGTGACTCCGCTGTTCCCGAATTTATCAGAGATAGCAAACGCAAATACTTTTGAATCATCCGCCATAATGAAATTTCTAATATCTCCTTCGGTATATCTCTTTGTTGTCAAATTGAATTGGTTTGTTTTTTGAGTCATCTGGGACATTCGCGGAATAATGGAGTTGTCATCTTCGTAAATAGTCATTCCTAATTCCAGAGAAGCAAGGTAATCTTCAATATTGGAGAATTCATTTTTGACACTTTCCCTTTTTACCTGTTGCCTATAAATCTGAGTCTTATTTTTATCCTCAACGGTAAATGAAAGGTTATAAAATAATCCTATATTTTCCCTTAGCATTTTAGGATAGTAATACAATCTTTCTGGTACCTGTAATACAGTGATTTCCGGCAATTTCTCTCTTATCAGATTTACTTCAAAAGATGAATCATCTATAAAGACAATGCTATCAAAACCTATATTTAACTCTTTTGCAATTTGTCGAAGATTAGTTATTTTATCCGACCAATTACTTTTGTTTATTGTAATATGTTCTTCCCTTAACTTCATATCTGGATGAGATTTAATTACTTGATTAACATCTCCTGGATTATTTTTACTGCATAATCCTATTAAAATTCCCTGCTTATTAAGAGACAACGCTATACATTGAATCTCAGAAAAAATAGCCCCATCCTTTGTTTTTGTTGACATTTCAATATTATCAAATCCATCCTCACCAAGAATACCTTTCCATAAAGTATTGTCACAATCAAATATTATGGCTTTTTTAGATTTTCCGTTTGCAGACATAATAAAAGGTTTAATATACTCAGCATAGGTTTTGAAGAATTCAATAGTATATAATGCTTTTGAAGAATAATAATATCTCAGATCCAAACTTGAATTTATACCAACCTTAACAATAACCTTCTCTATATCAACAAGTTCAGCATTAGTCAGCACTTGTTCTTCTAAATATTGATTTAATTTAAGTGCCAATTTATCAAGATTATTTTTATTAATATTTGAATTGGAAAACTGAATAGATGTAAATTTATTGAATAAGATTAAGGATGTATTTTTAAGATTATTAAAAACTAGGTCAATCTCTGATTTTGTTTCTTTAAGGATTGCATTTAATTTATTATCATCAAACAATTCTATCTTATATTGCAATCCATCAACGATATTGCACAATTCCCAGAAAATGATGATTAAATTGGAACCCTTATATTTAAAACTATCCTGAACAATGTTATCATAATCACCAATCATTACATAAGCATTTATGCCTTCAGATCTTAGCGAATATTCCAAGATTTCTTTTAATTGGTGAACAATGATATTTGAAAGAACAGTTATTCTATAAGGGCTTGACTTGAGATTAACACGTAATTCTTTATTAAGACTCAAGATTTCTGAATACTTCAGATTTTTCACAGCATTATTTGACCTCCATTCACCCTGATGGTCTCACCTGTTAAAAAATCTGACTTATCCGACGCTAAAAAGCTTATAGCCTTGGCAACATCCCTCGGTGTTGCAATTCGTCTCAATGGTGTCTGTGCTGTGGTTAATAATATTGCTTTTTCCGGAATGTTGGCTATTAATTCTGTATCAGTCATACCAGGAGAAACCATGTTAACTCTAATACCTTTAGGTGCCAGTTCAAAGGCTAGGGCTTTTGTAAAACCATGAAGTGCAGATTTTGCCGTTATATAATGTAATAGTTCTGATTTAGGGCTTTCAATGTACTGCGTTGTAATATTTATTATTTTTCCATATTTGTTATTTTCCATAATCGGCACAACACATTTTAGAATATTGAAAGATCCCTTGATATTTAAATCAAAATGTTCTTGAATACTTTCCCATTCTAAATCCCTAAATCTTATATTCGGTATATTCAATGTTGTACAGTTAACAACGACAGTTATGGTATTTAATCTTCGAGTGGTCTTTTCTACCATTTCTTTTACTAAATCGAAATCAATTATATCAGCATTAACAATTATTGCATTTTTCCCAAGGCCAATGATTCGGTCTCTAACTTTTTTAGCCAATTATTTGTTCTTATAGTAGTGAATGGCAATATGCATCATATTATATGTCTTTTTGTTTTAATATGTTAATACAATTTTCCAGTGAATCTTTCCAATAAGGAATCTTTGTTTTATATACACTCTTAATCTTTGCTTTATTTAGAATACTATATGACGGCCTTTTTGCTGGAGTCGGATACTGATATGTCTCAATAGGATAAATATTACATTTAATACCTGCCATCTCTACAACTGCTTTTGCAAAATCATACCAGCTTGCTACACCTTCATTGCTGTAGTGATAAATCCCTGACTGAAAATTACCTGAATTAATTATATGGAAAATCACATCGGCTAAATCGCGCGCATAAGTTGGAGTTCCGATCTGGTCGAATACAATCCCTAGCGAATCCCTCTCTTTAGATAAGCGAATCATGGTTTTAACAAAATTATTTCCATAAGAGGAATAGAGCCATGAAGTGCGTATGATTATTACTTCCTTTCCATTTTCAAGAACGGCTTTTTCGCCTGACAGTTTAGTTGTTCCATATACAGACACAGGATTTGTTTTATCCTTTTCTGTAAATGGGACTGATGAATTTCCGTCAAAGACAAAATCTGTTGATATATGAATTAATCTCACATTGAATTCACAAGAAATTATTGCTAGATTTCGAGCAGCTATATGATTTACCATATCTGCCAGTTCATTTTCTTCCTCTGCTTTATCTACCGCTGTATAAGCAGCACAATTAACTGCGTAGTCAATTTTATGAGACGAAAAAAATGCTTTCACATCATCAATACATGTTACATCAAGTTCATCGATATCAGTGAATATGAAACTGAGATTATAAAATTGAGATAAATATTTTATTTCACTTCCCAACTGACCATTTGCTCCAGTAATAAGAATATTTTTTTTCATAAACTTCTAGCTTATCTGTCTTTATAATACTTTGTGTAGAAGTCTTTAAAATCCTTGGATTTCTCTTTTATTTTCTGCCACCAATCAATATTCTCCTGATACCAGTGGACAGTTAGTTCTAACGATTCATCGAATTGCCTTTCAGGCTTCCATCCTAGGTCATGGATCTTCTGACAATCCACTGCATACCGCCTGTCATGGCCCAACCTATCCTTGACCAAGGTAATCAAACTCCTGGGTTTTCCTAGCAAATCCACGATACGCTCTGCCACTCTGATATTCGCAACCTCATTGTTAGCACCAACATTATATGCTTCTCCTGCGCGTCCCTTCCGCATAACAACATCTATGGCCCGGCAGTTGTCTTCCACATAAAGCCAGTCTCGAACATTCGTTCCCTTTCCATACAAGGGCAGAGGTTTCCCGTCTAATGCATTGCTCACAAAAAGAGGAATAAACTTTTCCGGATACTGATAGGGCCCAAAATTATTGCTCGGCCTGATAACAAGAATAGGCAAACCGTATGTCACCCAATAGGAATAGGCCAACCTATCCGCAGCAGCTTTGCTTGCAGCATAGGGCGAAGAAGGACACATGGGATCATCCTCCTTGAAATATCCTTCATCACGACTTCCATAAACTTCATCCGTTGAGATATGGATGAAAAATTCAACATCGGAATTCTTTAAAGCCTCAAAAAGCACAAAACTCCCGTAAACATCTGTCAGAATAAATTCGCCAGCATCCAGGATGGAGCGGTCCACATGAGTTTCTGCAGCAAAATGGATAATGCCGTTAACTCTCTTAATAATCTTATTAACAACCTCACGATCTCGGATATCTCCATGTATAAACTCATACCTGGGATCGTCTTCCACATCCCTTAAGTTATCGAGGTTTCCGGCATAGGTCAGCTTGTCCAGATTGATTACTCTGCATCGCGGATAATACTTCAGCAAATAATGGATAAAATTGCTTCCAATAAAACCTGCTCCTCCTGTTACTAGAAGAGTCCTGTCCTCAATACGGCGTTCCTCAGCCATCCTTTCTTCTCCAATCGTAAGGGATATCGTTGTCATGAGGATCCATACGCTGCTCATCGGGATTTTCATAATCATATACTTCTGTTGGAATGTTAACGATAAGGGCCTCTTCTTCGCTTACGCACATCCAACCGTGATAGACTCCTTTTGGAATCTGGACAAGCATTGGATTATGAATGCCCAGATAGAATTGGTTCACTTCTTTGAAAGTCGCAGAGTCCTCTCTCGAATCATATAACGCCAGTTTTATCATGCCATGGACGCAGGCAACATTATCTGTTTGCTTTTTGTGAAAGTGCCAGGCCTTCACAACACCAGGAAAAGTAGTACTCACGTAAACCTGACCGAATTTCAAAAATAGGCTATCATCGCTGCGCATAATTTCCATAAGCCTTCCTCTTTCATCGGGAATGACACGTAATTTCTTTGTTTTTACACCGTCAATCATGTTTCTCTCCCTCTTAAATCTGATTAAAATCCTTAAAAATATGAGTTAATTTAAATTATAGAGATTACAATATTCCTTTTGCTCGCCCTTAATAACAAAAAAAGAACGAAATCGCCATATTAGCTCGCTCCTCACAATAACTTTTACTTTATTCCGATCTCGCTTTTGTCGCCGACCATGAATCGGTAGACAGAAGGCTTTGGATGACATTTGAAGATTCTCACTTCTCGCCCGATAAGACTCTCATCGATGCGGCTTCCAACATCTAGAATCTCACTTCCCTCCATAACGATGCTGCATTCGATCTCGGATCGTACAATTCGGCACTTCTTTTGTATAGATGTAAAGGGCCCTATATAGGAGTCGATAATCTCGCACCCTTGTCCTATAATAGAAGGCCCCCTGATGATACTTCTCTCCACAAGAGCATCTTTTTCTATCACCACCTGTCCGTTTATCCTTGATGATTCATCAACGTGTCCCTCTGTTTTTCCTTCTATTGACTCCAAAATCAGGCGGTTGGCATCCAGGATATCTTCGATCTTCCCTGTGTCTTTCCACCACTCGCTGACAAGATGAGGCTGTACTTCGCAGCCGTGATCGACAAGATACTGAATGGCATCCGTAATTTCCAACTCATTGCGCCACGATGGTTTAATGGCTTTTACTGCCTCAAAGACATGAAAATCAAACATATAAACACCAACCAGTGCAAGGTTGCTCATAGGCTTCTTTGGCTTCTCAACCAGCCGTACAACCTTTCCATCCTTAAGCTCGGCCACACCAAACATCTTGGGGTTTGGGACTTCTGTCAACAGTATCAGGCTGTTAGGCTTCTTCTGTCTAAAATCTTCCACCAAAGATTTGATTCCATTCTTCAGGATATTATCTCCCAGATACATGACAAAAGGTTCTTTCCCAAGGAAGCTTTCAGATATCATAACTGCATGGGCCAATCCCAAAGGTTCCTCCTGCTCGATGTAAGAAATGTGAATTCCCCATCGGCTTCCGTCTCCAACTGCCTCTTTAATCTCATCCTTTGTATCACCCACAACAATACCGATTTCCTCGATCCCAGCCTCTTTTAATGCCTCTATCCCGTAAAACAAAACCGGTTTATTTGCTACTGGGACAAGTTGTTTTGCCTGTGTGAAAGTCAAAGGACGCAGTCTCGTCCCTTTCCCTCCGCTTAATATCAATCCTTTCATCTTAAAACCTTATTACCTTAAGTTAAAAGCCAGTCTACTGTGCTTATTGACAGAGGTCAACTAATTTTTTCTCTAACGACATGTGCACACATTTATCTGGAAATATTATCAATATATAGAGTCATTTTGATCTTGAATTTATCCTGATATAACCTAAATATTTCAAGAGAAAAAAACAAATTAAAAATATAGAAAATAGAAGTAATACTCTTAGTTCTCTTTTAACAAATTCAAACAGTATCCCGCTCAATGAAAATAAAAACGATATGAAAGTTAGAATCAATGTTGTTTTAGTTTCAGAAAAGCCTTTTCTTAAAAACCTATAATGAAGATGGTCAGTATCTCTCTTAAAGATATTCTTCCTTTTATAAATTCTCCTTATTATTGTTACAATCGTTTCTAGTATTGGAAGAAATAAAATAATAATAGGGATCAATAAAACAATAGCTAATGAAGCCTTTCTTTGAATTGTTGCCATAGATAAAGCGGCAAGAATAAATCCAATCACTAAACTCCCAGAATCTCCTAAGTATATTTTTGCTCTAGGGAAGTTAAAGGGATAAAATCCGCTTATTACCCCTAATAAGACAGCTATAATCACAACAAGATAATATTGAGACGATAAAAATGCCAAGACTCCGAGAGAAAGGAGTGCAAAAAATGATATTCCGGCAGCTAATCCATTTACTCCGTCTATAATATTAACAGCGTTTGTTATACCGCAAACCCATAAAATAGTTAATAAAAAAGACAGGAAAAAATTTATATTTTTAGATCCTATAAAGGGAATACTAATTTCTGCTATTTTAAGCCCGCCAAAATAAATTATTGCTGCCGCAATAATCTGGAAAAAAATTTTACTCAAAACATTTGTGCCAATAAAATCATCATATAAGCCTAAAGTAAAAATTATTAAGATAGCAATAATTAACAGAGGGATATTTATAACTTTGTCTAGGTCTTGGAAAATATAATTAGCTGTAATCATGCGAATAAATAGCATAGAAATAAATAAAGAAAAAAATAAAGAAATCCCTCCGATTCTTGGTGCATTTTTTTCTTTAAAGATTCTATTGTTAAATTTATTAAAACAATTACATTTATGAGTTAATTTTGTTAAGCCCAAAGTTAAAATAAATGATATGAGACCCGAAACAATAAATGCTTCAACTATTAGTTTCATTACAAATCTTCCTTTTTTAACATTCTAATCACTTTAGCACATAATTGCTGTTTTTTTAAATGATATTCGAATTTGTCCCAGATGATTTACTCGACTTCAGTGTAAACAGGATCGCTTTCTCTTCCATAAATATCAAAAGCAGTTAGTCCGTATTTATAAACTTTATCTTTATCCACTTTTCGTATCCAATATTCAAAAGTATCCACATTAATTTCTCTCAATAAAATATTTTCGCCCTCATCAATAAGATAAATTTTATATTTTTCTATAATATCTTTATTTTGAGGGTTTGCTTCCCATGCCAAGATATTGATATATTCTACCTGAAATAAAGATCTATTTTTTTTCTTTTCTCCATGAAAATTTATTGGAGAATAAAGAGGGGGTAATTCAATGTTTAAATATACAGTCAGCTTTTGTGGACTATTATCAGCATTATTTGATGTAATTACAACCTCTCCTTGATACGTTCCATAAGATAAATTTGAAATGTCTACTGAGACTTGAATTTCATCCCATTCGCCTTTTGAATTCCCTGTCTCAGGAGAAACATTCATCCAATCTTTATCTGCACTAATGTTATAAGTTAATTCTCCTACTCCAGAATTTCTTATCTTGAATACCTGAGGAGGAAAGTTTGATTCTTCTTTTTGTCCTTCGAAAAAAAGAGAATCTTTGTTAATTTCTATAGAAGGGGGAAACTTAATGTTTAAATATACAGTCAGCTTTTGTGGACTATTATCAGCATTATTTGATGTAATTACAACCTCTCCTTGATACGTTCCATAAGATAAATTTGAAAT
>Ga0315549_1000718_pt1 | contig 37991 bp, 39 predicted proteins | sample SalMarSW160200MG_FD_203101 | JGI IMG/M metagenome (GOLD analysis project Ga0315549, IMG submission 203101) | Salt marsh sediment microbial communities from the Plum Island Ecosystem LTER, Massachusetts, United States - Salt Marsh Sediment SW1601-200 ...
CACTTGCGCGTTGGGTGAATTCGTGCGCTTCAAATATAAAGGCACAATAAATGATGTCAGAAAGATCCTGAAAGACGGTCTTCTCGAAGCGCTGGTTCAAGAGGGCGCTTTTGAGGAAATATCCCCTGCAGAGAAGACGAACCCAAAATAAAATACAGGATAAAATTCGGCAGCCTTGCCAATTCACCGTTTCATGGGTGGATCTACATTAAAATCTTACTAATGCTGTTTCCCTGCAATTCTTGATTATGACATTGATACGATTTTTTGACCTTGAGTTATCGGTCACATGAAATGTCCAAAAGACAGTGATCTCTTTTCAAAGGCGAAAATATAGGTAACGTCTAAAAATATATACACCACAAGACCTTGGTCATGGCTGATCTTCTCTAGACGATATCTATAGACTTTATTGCCGGTGGTCTTATTTTTAAGGATTTGATAAGCTCTTTACGGTTAGTAACCGGGTATTCTGCAATAAATTTGGGGGCATAAACCCTTAAAAATAAGACCACTGCCAGGCTTGGGTGGAATCTTCTTTTGAGATATCATCTTTCGAAGAACAGCCATGACCTCTGGTCGCCCGCCCTGTGCGCGTTATGCGAAATGCCGGGCACTGAAGGCTTTCGCCTTTGAAAAGAGATCCCTGCCGGACATGGGAACAATATTGATGAACTCGTAAAAAGTCGCAAAGATATCTAACTGATATTATTATAAAAAAGTTAAAATAAGTCTTGCCTTTTTCTCCGATAGATGGCACAAAACATTAAAATAATCAAAGAGTTAAGGCCAAAACCATGATAAAATTGAAAAATCCAAATCAGCTTAACATTTTCGATCCCTGGGACTTTCTTACCCCCAAAAGACGGCAAATGCTTGATGCCGGATGGCCCGGCCTGTTCCGCGAACACATACTGCCTTCTATTCCTGTCAATAAGGTAAGCAAACATTTTGACGCTACATTTGGCCGTCCCACGAAGGAGCTTTACTCCATGCTGGGAGCCCTTATTCTGCAACAGTCTTTCGATCTCACTGACGAAGAAACTGTACAGCAATATGCCTTTAATATTCAATGGCATTATTCACTAAATATCCACGAAGAAACCGACGATGCCAAATATATTTCATTAAAAACCTTGTGGAACAATCGAAACATAGTGGCGGAAAATAATCTCGAAGACGACATCTTCAAAGCCGGCACAGAAAAGCCGGCGCAAGTATTTAAAATCAATATAGACAAACAGCGAATAGATTCCGTTCATATCAAATCAAACATGAGACGTTTGGGTCGAATCGGCATCTTCTCACAAAGCATCCATAAGTTTTTAGTCAACCTGAAGCGAGGTAATCAAGACCGGTTCGATACCATAGATGATACAATTATCGAAAAATATCTGACTAAAGACTCTCTCGGATGCTTTTCCAGAGTCAAACCATCCGAATCGAGAAAGACCCTTGCTGAGGTCGGAAAGGATCTATTTGATTTGGTTCAGCAGTTTAATGGATGCCCCGAAGTATCGGCCATGTATACCTACAAGCTGCTTGAAAGGGTTTTGAAAGAACAATGTAATCTTACAGACGATAAAGACAATCCGGTTGAACTGAAAAAACCAAAAGAGATCGTTTCTTATTCTCTTCAAAATCCTTCTGATCCTGATGCAACTTACAGCGGTCACAAGGGGCAAGGCTATCAGGTTCAAGTCATGGAGACATTCTGTGATGATGAAGAGAAAAAGGAAGATTCCCTCTCCTCTTTCCGCCTCTTCAACTCATCCTTACCGAGAGGCTTACTGGCAGACTTCGCTAACCTCGCATCAACCGCTATCCCTTCATTTATACTCAATCCCCTCTTCGCAAACTCTTGCAACACTATATCGTTAGGATGCATCATTGCCTCTTTGGACAATCTACTTCGGAATCTCGAAAACGTAGAATGATCAGGAGATGGCTTATCAAGGGGAAGGCCCGGAAATTTCTTAAATGAGTCCCTGTCATTGATCTGATTCTCAAGTTCCGGATCAGAAGGAATACGAAACCATTTCTGTAAAAGCAAACCCTTCAATAATATCAATGGCGGCCAAGCGTCTGCTCCCTCTGTTGTCCTGCCTGTCTCATAGTATTCCAGAAGAAGGGCTTCTACGTTCTTCCAGCTTATCACTTTGTTAATCCTATCCATTAATGTAACACTGCGATTATGCTCTAAAAACTTTGAAACTGCCAGATCAGCAAAACTGATTTCCTCTCCAATTCTCTTATATCCCATATCTTCCCCCTGTTTTATCTGATAATATTTGAGGAAAGATATAGCATATTAAAAGGTAATTTATAAGATATTTCAATAGGTTAAGTAACTTTTTTAGGCATAAAGGCATTCCGATTTTTTGAGACTTTACGAGGACTTCCGTTTTTCAGCACTTTTTACAAGTAAATATTTTTTCATCTTTTAATGGCAGGCTTCACTTAAAATTCTATTCCGGTGATTTTCGTCAGGTTCTGCAAAGGTCTGAATATGATGAAGATTGATCTTTCTGAGCAAGGTCTTGTAGTCGACCTTGAGTCTTCTGGCCGCCTCGCTCTTGTTCCCCTCTGCCTGGGCCATCATATCCTGGATGACCTTCTTTTCAAAGGCGTCCTTCAGGCGCGTCACAATCTCTTTGCGTGATTTTTTGCCATCATAAAGCATACTTGAAACACGATCTGCTTTTTTTGTTTCAGGCATTAAATGGAAACTGAATGTCAAATGGTGAGGCAGTATCAGCCCATTTTCCTCAGAGAGGAGCACGGCCTGGCGAATCACGTTTCGCAGTTCACGGACATTGCCGGGCCAGTGATAATCGGAGAGGGAAATCAATGCCTCCTCAGATAATCCCTCACATCTCTTTCCCAGTTCTTCCCCCGCCTCATTCATGAACCTCTTGCACAGGTAGGGAATATCCTCCGTTCTGTCCCTCAGCGGCGGCGTTCGAATGGTGAACTCGTTCAGCCGAAAATAGAGGTCTGACCTAAAGCGCCCCGCCTCTACATCCTTTTCCAGGGACTGGTTCGTGGCGGCAACGATACGGACATCGATCTCCACCGGCTTTTTGCCCCCAAGCCTCTGTACAACCTGTTCCTGAATGGCCCGGAGCAGCTTCTGCTGCATAGTATAGGAGAGATTGCCCACCTCATCCAAAAACAGGGTCCCGCCATCGGCCAATTCGAATTGCCCCGGTTTATCCGTATGGGCACCGGTAAAGGCGCCCTTCATATAACCGAAGAGTTCGCTTTCAATCAGGGTCTCGGGAATGGCCCCGCAGTCCACGGCCACAAACGGACAATTTTTTACTTCGCTCAGATCGTGAAGGGCATTTGCCACGAGCTCTTTTCCGGTACCGCTCTCACCCTCTATCAGAACCGTAAATGACGTGGGCGCGACCTTTTCCACACGATGGATAAGGTTTTTGACACAGCCGCTTTTTCCCATCAGTTCATCAAGCGGGGCCCGGTCGCTCAGGGCATTTCTCAATCGTTCGACCTCCTCTACGAGGGCCTGCTTCTCCAATGCCCTCGTGATGATGAAAAGGAGATCGTCTTTGCCAACCGGTTTGATAACGTAATTGTATACGCCCGCTTTCATAGCCTTGACCGCGATCTTGATCTCCCCATAACCCGTAATCATGACAATCGGCACTGCTGGAAACCGTTCCTTCATTTCTACAGCAATTTGCAGGCCATCCCTTCCCGGCATCCGGTAGTCTAAGAGAGCCAGGGCAGGGATCTCTTTTTCGAACAAACCGAGTGCCTCTTCGCCGTCCTGGGCCTGAATGACCCGGTATCCAGCATGTTCGAGCATATTTCCCGTGAGCCAGAGAAAATCGGAATCATCATCCACTAACATTATTTTTCTTTCTGATGAGCTCATTTTTTATGCCTGGTCCTTTCCAGAGATTGTTGATTGAAAAGAAGTCCAACGTCCAAGGTCCAAGGTCAAATAAGCACTGATCACTGATAACCAATGACTTATCTCCGCTTTCCATTGCAGAACAGAACATCGCCGATCTCTTTCAGATCACTTAACCCCCGGATCTGGTGGGGAAAGAGAGGCGCTTGCATAATGGTCCGGTCGGGGAATCGTGAATGAATCTCCTTGATATATCCCTGTTGCTCCGCCCTCTTGACGGAGCAAAACCCGCAATCTGTCTCCGGAACCACCTTGTTGACGATGATATTTCCACAGGGAATCTTTCCGGTCTCTAAAGCGCCCACCAGACGTTCCAATTCAAGGAAACCCATGGCCTCAGGTATGGTCACCGCGACAAAACCGGTTCTTTTGGGGTCTGTCAGTCTCTCTTGAATCCGCCTCACATTCTTGGACAGGGCCAGGGCCTTTTCCGCGGCCCCAGTCAGCCTCACCATACCCTTATACTTCAGCAACAACCTGAAAAATGCCCTCAACCATTCCCTGACCAGATCGGGCAGTTCCAGAAAGCGGAGGAGGTGGCCGGTGGGCGATGTGTCCAGGACAAAGATGTCAAACGCCCCTTCTTTCTTCAGGTCTATGATCGTGTCTAACGACATGATCTCATCAAGGCCCGGGGGAGCAAGCTCGATCATTTCGGTCATTACCTCACGGTCAAACTTGATATCGGTGCCGCCGGCCAAAAAATTGTCAAACACCTCTTCTATATCGCTTTTGAACGCCTCTTTGAAATCCACCCACAGGCAGTCCGCGTCTATCTCTAAGGCGAAAAGACCTTGGATTGTTGATTGTTGATTGTTGATTGTTGATTGACCTCCCTCCTCTTCTCTCTGACCACTGACCACTGACCACTGTACCGCTGTAATCTTGTCTCCGATTGGCTGATTCAGGGAATCTGAGAGGGAATGGGCAGGATCAGTGGAGAAGAGAAGCACTTTTTTCTCGGGATTGGACAGGGCCAAATGAAGGGCCGAGGCCGCGGCGAGAGAGGTCTTGCCGACGCCTCCTTTACCGCCAAACAAGACAAATTCCAGGCCGGGATTGAGGGTTAGACAGGAGCCGGGTTCTTCAACCGTCTGAATGGTTTTCAGGGGACTTGAGGATAGGGGTATACCCAACAGATAATCCCCCATCCTGTTCAGCCCCGTGACTCCGCGAATCTCATTGGGAAATAAGGGGACTTTGATTAGATCATACTTGGAAAACAGATCTTCTATTTCGATCAGGGGCCCTTTTTGATCCTCTCTTTTTGCCCGGCAAAAAGCGCACCCATCCGATTCTGCCACCCGGTTTACAATCATCTCCCTCACCGGGATGTGGTTCTTCTCGAGAGAGCTAATCAACCTCTTTGTTTCGTAAATACTCATCGGCTCGGGAATCATGACCGGCACAAACTGGGCTGTTTCCCTGTTTGAAAGGAGCTTCTTCACCCTGTCGATGTCTGAAGAAAGGTCGTTCAAGAAAATATCGCACTCATCTTTAACATATTTTTTCCCGGTAAAATGCGTGAACATGTAACGGTGCTTGTGCTGCATAAGGTCCATGACCTCAATCCATTTTCGCATCTGTTCAGGCAGGCTGAGCATACGGACCGTATGCCCTGTTGGGGCCGTATCCACTATCAGGATGTCGTAGGTGCCTGCCTTCAGAAGATCGGCCATTTCAATGATAGCCATGACCTCATCCATCCCCGGCAGTGAAAGATCAAAGAACGATGCAATGTCCTCCTGATCGAAATAGGTCCCCCTTTCCGCCAATTTCTTGATCACGGCATCGTTTTTCTGTTTGAACCCGTCTAACAGCTTTTTGGCATCCAACTCGCGGGCAAACAAACCTTGGATTGTTGATTGTTGATTGTTGATTGTTGATTGGTCTCGCTCCTCCGACCTCTGTCCTCTGTCTTCCGACGTCTGACCCCTGCCCCCTGCCCCCTGCCCACTGCCCACTGCCCACTCTATCGGTGTCACTCTATCCCCTATCTCAATCCCGAAGCTGTCTGACAGGGAATGGGCCGGATCCGTCGATATCACCAATACTTTCTTATCTTGACCGCGCGACCTGGCCAGATGGACAGCAGCAGTAGCAGCCATAGTCGTCTTGCCCACCCCGCCCTTTCCGCCAAAAAAGATCAACCGAAGGTCTTTGCTTTGCAAGAATTCGGGGACGGGTTGGGTATTGGGTATTGGGTGCTGGGTATTAGTCATTAGTCATTGGCCTGCCCCGTGAAATTTTTATCCCGTTGAAAACAACCATTCAACCGGGACCCGGTAGGGACAGCGTAGCCTGTCCGCCATCGCTCTCGCTCAGGCGAGTCGGGCGGGCGTATTTCACTGGGGTCATTAGGCCTTCGGCCGTTATTCATTGTCATTCAATTGTCATTCGTTGTCATTGGCGAGTTCCGGGTTACAAGTTGCAGGTTGCACGTTTCAAAAGTTTTTCAATCGTCAATAGTCAATGGTCAATAGTCAATCCCAAGGGTCACTAACCACTGGCCACCCTCCGGGGCGTAGGCCACTCCGGGCCGGAGGCTGACCACTCTAACACCACTCAAAGCCTTTCTCCCTAAAGACCCTCAAACAGGCATCCACTACGTCCGTATCATAAAGGATCTCTCTGTTTTTGGAGATTTCTTCCAATGCCTTGTCAATGCCGAGGGCTGGTCTGTAAGGCCTATTGGAGGCCATGGCCTCCACCACATCGGCAACACCGAGGACCCTCGCCTCCATCATGATTTCTTCGCCTGATAGGAAGTGGGGATATCCCGAACCATCCATCCTTTCGTGATGTTGTAGCACGATTTCGGCAATCGGGTAAGGCCATTCTATCTCCTTCAAAATGTCATAACCGATACGGGGGTGAGTTTTCAAGAGAGAGAATTCGTTTTCATTCAGCCGACCCGGCTTGCTGAGAATCTCTGCTGGAACAGATATCTTGCCGATATCGTGAATAATACTGGCCATACGAATTGCATTCCTCTTACCCTCTGAAAGGCCCATCTCTTGAGCTATGGCACATGCGAGATCGGTTACCCGCCGTTGATGGCCGGCTGTGTAAGGATCCCTCTTTTCGACCACCTGACCCATACACTGGATGACTCCATTCAGGTTTCGTCGCAACGTCTCTAAGGTTTCTTGCAGCCTGCGCTGGTTCAGGTTCTGTTCGGTAATGTCTCGAACAATGTTCTGGTATTCCACTATGCTCCCGTCATTGGCCAACCGCCCGGTTGAGGTGATCAGGCATGTCATCTGTTCCCCATCACTTTTACGGAACATAACCTCATGGTCTTTAACATACCCTTTATGTTCTATTTCTTTTTTTAAGTTTATTAGATCACCAGGGTTAAGATATATCTCGCTGGGCTTCATCATCATAAACTCTGCTCTGGTATAACCAAAAAGCCCTAACACTGACTGGTTTAATTCAACGAATTGATTGTCTCCGCTGGTAATGTAGATCGCGTCTCTGGACCCCTCAAAAAGGGTGCGATACCTCTCCTCGCTTTCCCGAAGCGCCTTGCCGACCTTCTGCTTCTCAATGGCCATGCGAATCGTTTCAAGCAATTGCCCTACATTGAAAGGCTTCTCCACATAGCTATACGCAGCAAGTTTGACCGCGTCGATGGCCGAGGTCTGGGATGCATACCCGGTGATAAAGATACCCTCCGTCATGGGAGATCGCGCCTTGATCTCTTTCATCACATCAAGGCCGGACATGTCTTCAAGCTTCAGGTCTATCAGCGCGACAGCAAATTCGTCCATCCTAACCCTCTCCATGGCTTCCTTTCCCGTCGCAGCAGTCACGGGCGCATAGCCCTCGTCCCTTAGGATGCCGGAAAGGGTCTCCCTGAAATCGGGGTCGTCATCTACAATAAGGATGTTCTGCTTTATACTCATAGGTTGCGACTTCCGGGTTTCATGTTTCAGGTTGCACATGCCTGTTTTTCTGGCTTTTCAATCGACAATCATCAATCCAAAGGGTTGCGGGTTTCTGACCACTGACTACTGATCACTGGACTTTGGACCCTGGACATCGGACTTTGGACAACCGAATCTCCAAGAAATTGTTCCTGATGTACATATCATAACCTTCCGGGCTCACTTCATGGGGCAGATCCAGCTTTTCCCTCAAGGAGGCCCCTATCTTGTGGCACCTTACCGTCACCCGGTCTTTGTCAAAATCGAGCTTTAGATCCCCGGTTTCAAGACCCCTTACCTCCATAATGACCCTTATTTGAGTTCCCTCATCAAAGATGTCTACTAATCGCTCTTTGTTGGGTACGAATCTCTCCTTTTTACCGATAAGCCACCAGCTGAATGTTACTGTTTCTCCTGTCTCCGAATCGATCCTTTTCCTTTCAAAGGAGAGGATCGGACAACCAACGATCCTTTCCGAGATAGGATTGATGGTTTCTTTGATGACAAGCAGGACGTGCATATGATTCCGAGCAGCTATTACGTCTGCCAGCCGGTCGATCCTTGCGTGGTTATTCTCCCACAGGTACCACACGATTTCCCTGCCGTCAGAATCCAGTTGATCTGCAATCCTTTGAATGGTCTCAAGATCTATCTTCAGGAAACAAAGCTGCTGGATCCTCTTTTTCCACAGCAGGATCTTGTTTGTGATAAGTAGAACTTTCCCACTCCTTGACCCGTTTGCCCTCGCATAGGTGATACGCAGGGCATCCCTTGTTTTCATGGCATAGTAGTGTCTTTCTTCGCCTAAATCCTTGATGTTATTCAGGGGCAGCTCAAGCCGGACAGCCGGCCTTAGATAGAAGACGAGCCGTCTGTTGGTCAAAAAGCACTGGACGGGTCTCCAACCGGTGCGGTGGGTCTCGCGATACCCTCCCTGTTCCTCAAGAATCACCTCTTCACCCGGCAGGAATTCAGGCCTTGAATTTCTTTGGGGAGGCATACTCCGTTTTGGGGGTCTCAGCATAAGCTCCTGTATCTGGTCATTGGTCACTGGTCACTGGTCACTGGTCACTGGTCATTCAGCTTCTCTGTCATTCGATTGTCATTTGGCTTCGCCGTCATTTATCATTGGTCATTAGACAACGGACCCTGGACATTGGATCTTGAACCTTGAACGCTTAAACTTTCTCCAACGCCTTTCTCAACTCTTCGGTCCTTTCTTCGATGACCTCGCTTTCACCTTCACCCAGGGCCTCTTTCAAATTCAATATGCACAGCTCAATCCTGCGTTTGCAAGACTTAGGCATTTTTCCCTGTTTCTCCTCCATTACCAACTCGGCTGCACGGATCATGCTGTCGGCCCGGATGTTGATCTCCGCTTCATCGCGTCTCTTGATATCTTCTTCGGCATTGGTTTCCGCTTCCCTGACCGCCTCTTCCACCTGCTCATCAGACAACAGGTGTGAGGCGTCAATCCTTATCCCGGTCTTGGCCTCTGTATAAAGCTCCTCGGCAGAGACCTTCACGATCCCGTTTACATCGATCTTAAAGGTGACTTCCACCTGTGCCTTTCCCCTGGGCAGGGGTGGAATGTCGGTCAACTGGAACTGCCCCAGACTGATATTGTCTATGGCCATCTCTCGCTCACCCTGTAGGACATGGATATCCATCACGGTTTGGTTGTCTTCCGCGTTGGTGAATATCTGCCCGGCAGAGGTGGGGATAGTGGAATTGCGGGAGATGATCTTAGAAAAAAGGCTCCTTTCGGTTTCAATCCCTAATGAAAGTGGCGTTACATCCACCAATACCACGTCATCGATCTCCCCCATCAAGACACCTGCCTGGACAGCCGCCCCGATTCCCACCACCTCATCGGGGTTGATCTTGATGTAAGGCTTTTTATGAAAGATTTCTTCCACCAATTCTCTCACAGAGGGCATCCGGGTGGAGCCACCTACCAGCACAACACGATCAATATCTTCAGGAGACAGTTTTGCATCAGATAGTGCCTGCCGCGTTGGGCCCAGGAGCTTTTCCCTCAAGTCTGCGGTTATGGCTTCAAATGTCTCCCGATCAATTAATGCCTCCAGGTTTTTTAGCAAGCCGCTTCCTGTCTTAACCAAAGGGACGGAAATCCTGGTACTCGGTTTGTATGAAAGTTCCCTTTTGGCCTTTTCGCCGGCCTCCCTAAGACGCTGAAGAGCAACCGGGGCTGATCGTATGTCCAGCCCTTCTTCATCTGAGAACTTATCAGCCAGATAATCAACCAACCTCTCATCCCAGTCATCCCCGCCGAGGCTGGTATTCCCGCTGACGGCCTTGACATGAAAGACCCCATCCCCCAGGTCAAGTATAGAGACATCGAAAGTACCCCCGCCTAAGTCCCAGACAAGAATGGTCTGTATGCTTTCACGATCCAGACCATAGGCCAAGGAGGCTGCCGTGGGCTCATTGATTATCCGCATCACATCAAGGCCGGCCATAATACCCGCCTTTTTGGTGGCCTGCCGTTGACCATCATTAAAATAGGCAGGAACAGTTATAACCGCCTTTTTCACCTCTTCTCCCAGGTAGTCCTCAACATCTCTCTTTATCTTTCGCAGGATAAAGGCCGATATCTCCTGGGGAGAATAGCTTCTCCCGTTGAGGGAGACCCTATGATCGGTTCCCATTTCTCTCTTTATAGAAGTAACTGTCCTTTCCGGATTTGTCGCTCCCTGCCTCTTAGCGACCGAACCGACTAACCTGTGTCCCCGGGCCGTTACAGCAAGAACAGAAGGCGTCAGTTTTTCCCCTTCAGCGTTCTGCACCACCTTAGCGCGCCCATTTTCTATTATGGCCGCAACAGAGTAAGTAGTTCCCAAGTCTATGCCGATCGCCTTTGTCAATGTTTTTCTCCGTCGGACAGTGGTTAGTGGTCAGTTTTCAGTGGTCATTAGTGATTACTCACCGCAGAGGCGCAGAGGACGCTGAGTTGTCTTCTTTTTTTGTTTTCCCCTGAGATGGGGGAAAACAAAAGAAACATCTGGCTTACTACTCCTTTAAGTTGTTTACAATTCGCACTATACCATCCCGCATATGTACCTCAATTGCCGCACCGATAATTTTGCTGCTTAACTCATTAATTTCCATTGTGATCCTACAAGCTGAAAGGTTACCAAGGGTCAGGCTTTTTTCTTTCTGTCGTCTCAACAGAAAGGAAAAAAACATGTTCTCTCTGCGTGCTCTGCGCCTCTGCGGTGAACTATTGGCATTTTATTTCGTTGCTCACGCGGCACCTTTCTATCTACTCATCACTGACCAGTGACTAATGACCACTATCCATCTTACTTCTGAAATTGTTTAATGGTGCTCAGAATTTTTTCCTCAGTTAATGGCTTGTCAATAAACCTGTGAACGCCCTTATTATTGGCATCCTGCCTTCTTTCTTCACTCCCATAGGCAGAGATTATCACCACTAACGTCTCCGGGGTTATCCTCTTGATTTCGGGAAGGATATCCATTCCATCCCCGTCAGGCAGCTTTAGATCCAAAAATATTAGATCCGGAACCTCGTTTAGATGGGCCATACCATCACTTTTGGTATTGGCAGTCGATACGTTATAACCTCTCTCTGTCAGAGTATTGGACAATAGCCAGCAGAGGTCTTCTTCGTCGTCTATTATCAGAATATTCTTTATCCGCTTTTTGGGAAAGAGGACCGGCCTTTCCACGGCCTTTTCTCTTTTCAAATACTCCGCTTCCCGCTGTTCAAAATAGGGCTTCAGTTCTTCAAGTTCCTCAGGTTTCCGCCATCCCGAAAGGCCGCTTCGCCAAACCAGGGCTTCATCTCGCTTTATAATCTCTCTTAAGATCCAGCTCTTCAGCCTGGAGTGATAAATCAACCGGTATGTATCCGCCCCCCTCCTGACATCATACTTAATTTCTGCCATTGACTTTCTCCTTAGACTACTCTTTCACCGCAGAGGCGCAGAGCACGCAGAGAGAACATGTTTTTTTCCTTTCTGCTGAGAGGGCAGAAAAGAAATAACCTCCGATTTCATCGGGATGCTTAAGAATACCCGAAGAACACATATCCTTTGGAGTTCATTAGTACCCCGTAGGGCTTGAGTTTGTTGTTTTCCGTCCTTCTCAACGGAAAACAACAAAAAAATCAGTCTCTGCGTCCTTTGCGTCTCTGCGGTGAATACAGGTTTTTCTCAATCTACATAGCTTAAACTTAATCGCACAGGTAAGACTATTTTACTGGCAGAGAGATTGTAAAAAGAGCGCCCCTTTTCCGCTCGCTTTCCACACCTATTGTTCCACCATGGCTCACAACAATCCCGTAGGTCGTGGACAATCCAAGCCCTACCCCCGATGACTTGGTGCTATAAAAAGGATCGAATATCCTTATGATATCCTCTTCCGGGATTCCTCCCCCTGCATCCTGAATCTTCACCACGAAAAAATCCCCTTCGATCTCGGTGCTAATGGTCATCCTGCCTCCATCGGACATGGATTCAAGGGCGTTAATCATTACGTTGGAAAAGACCCGGTTGATCTGTTCCTTGTCCACATTTATCACGGATGATCCCCGAAAAAACCTCTTATAAATTTCTATATGCTGGGATGCAATCTTGGTTTTTATGGAATCCAGAACACCTTCCAAGATCTCATGAATATCATGGGGCCGGATATTGAGTTTTGGCGGCCGGGCACAGTTAAGGAGTTCGGTTATTAAGAAATCAATTCTCTCCGTATTTCTGGTAATGATCTCAACATGTCTGGCCCAAGGGCTATCTTCGGGAAATGCCTCCTTAAGCTGATGGACCGACAGGGAGACATTGCTCAGGGGGTTTCTTATCTCATGGGCGATACTGGCAGCAATTCTGCCTGTAAAGGCAAGCCTTTCAGAGAGAACCGACTCTTCCTTTAGATCATCAATCTGTTCACGGGAATCTTCACGTCTTGATTTAGCCATCTGGTTCCTCCTTGCATCTCCGGCAAACCTTAGGCCGGCACCTCAATTTCATGAACTCTTTCCTTTTTAGCCGGGCTGACCCAGCCACAGCCTGTGCACCCTTCCTCCAACAGCTCCTTTATCAAAGACCTCATTCCGCACTGCGGGCAGGTCTCTGTTTCTTCCTCTCCCTGTGATTGAGCCTGCCCGGTTATGATATTATTCACTACTTGATTCCAATTCTCCAAAAGAGGACCTGAAAAGGTGGCCACCCTTCTCGTGCCGTTTGAAGCATAAAGGATATCCATGACCTTCTCATCTGACATAACATCGGTGCGGGCCCTTGTTTCTATGACAGAACCTATTATCCCGCTTACCGGAATCTCGATGACTACTCTTCGCGCAAGGTCATAATACCAGCACACTCTTCTATCGGTGAGATAAAGGCGGCCCGGCCTCCATGTATCGTCTGTAATCCCCTCTTTATCCATAAGGTGCCACATCTTTCCCGTGCAAATGACCTGCTCCCCATCTGCTAAAAACTCTGCCGAATTTTCTTCGACAAGGGGCGTCTCCCAATCCTCTTGAAGAGCAAACCCAGCTTCTCCCATCCTCTTCTCTAACGCTTCTTTCAGTTGATGAACATTCAGGGCGGTCAGCCTGCATACCTTGTCTCCTTCGAGAAGGAGATATAGTTCCTCCCTCACTTTTTCGTCAGTAAAGTGCGCCCCTTCCCTGACAGCCAAACCAAGTATTTTCTCGAGAGGGGTCTCGAACAGGACCTCTCCGAAATCTTCATGATAGAGAAATAGCCTCTCGTCAGTCAGGTAGAGGTAACCATATCTCCAGGCCGTGTATATCCCTTCAGTTGAATGGTATGCTCCCAACATCTTGAGGGCGATCTCTTCTCCCTGGATGAGAGAGCTTTGTTTCTTGCTCCTGTAATCCGTTTCCCAGGCCCGGATACGCTCGTCCCACGCCTGCATTATCCCGTATTTCAGCATGGTCTCCATGCCAGCTAAGGCCGCCCTCAGGTTAACGCCGATCAAGGGGATACCTGCAACCGATACTATCACGTCGGCATGAATGACAAGCCCTTTGTCTAAGACCCGGTCGAGAAGGTCTATGAGAGTCGCGTTTGTGTTTCGTTGTGGGGTCATTAGTCACTGGTCATTAGTGATTATTCACCGCAGAGGCGCAGAGTTGTCTTGTTTTTTGTTTTCCCCTGAGAGGGGGGAAAACAAAAGAAACATCTCGCTGACTACTCCTTCAATCTGTTTACAATTCGCACTATACCATCCCGCATAACAGGCACATTGCATCTAAAAGGTTACCAAGTGTCAGGCTTTTTCCTTTCTGTCCTCTCAACAGAAAGGAAAAAAACATGTTCTCTCTGCGTGCTCTGCGCCTCTGCGGTGAACTATTGGGATTTTATTTCGTTGCTCATATAGCTCCTTTCTAACCACTGACCACTGTTATACAAAACTGTACGGCGGCCATGGCCCGGTATATCGAACGGAAAAGCCTTCAAGGGCATCGATTTTTTCTAATTCTTCTCCTAATCCTTTACTCCCTTCCTTTGGGAGCAAACAGGATAGATTCAATAGCATCTGCTCGTCTTCGTCCTCTGTCTTCTTGGTCTTTTCCACACGAATATCATCTGCATGAGGTGTTATTTTCTCATAGAACTCCTTGAAGTATCGGTCTGCCCGGTCCTCGATCTCCTTTCTTAACAACCCTTCCAATTTTTGCCTGTACATATAGGCAAGGCCTCTGGGTTTTGACTTTACTTCTTCTTCTAATTGCTTGACTTCGAGGCTTTCTTCGGTAATCTTTTGAGCCATGACCTTGGCATCCCAAAACACCTGCACTCCGTATTCTGCCCGACCTCTGACCTTTTCCATCTTTGCTTTCAGGTTTTCATAATCTTCTTTCAGCCAGGCCTTCATATTCTCTTCCGGGCCAGCAACCTCATTCCCCTGAATGATGGTATCAAATCCGATGGGGATCACAGTGCCGAATCTTTCCCAGGCCTCATCGACCACCTCCTGGTGCTTTACTACCCAGTGCTTAACGACCTCTTGATCTTCTGATTGGTATGGCGCAGCAGGACAGCCATGGACCACGGCACAGAGGTCACTGTAAGGGATGGTATAGACCTCGTTGTCTTCTATCCCTATCCTGCCAAAATCTACGTTTTCGCTGCCTTTGACAATGCAGTAGAGGTATCTTCCGTTCATGAGTCCAATGTCCAGAGGCCGGGGTCCAAAGTCCGATGTCCGACGTCCAATGTCTGAAGACGGGTGTGTCAGTGATTTCTGATGCTTTTCCTCAGTCACTACCGCCCTCTGACCTTGGACATTGGACGTTGGACATTGGACGTCCTTGCCTCTTCTTTCCATCTTTCCGGATTGATCATTTTATCCAATAGTTCATCCACGATATTGTCCAGGCCGTCCCTGACCGATTTGACCGATTCCGTTATCCCCTGCTCCATTTTCATCTCCTCGATGGCCGTGTCGAGATCCATGAGAGCCTCTCCTAACCGATTAGTCTCCTCCTCTGTCAAACTTCCGCCCTCCATCCTTTTCAGGGCCTGAAGCCTGAGGGCGTCTTTTATGATCTCAACTAAGGCTACGACCAACCCTAAGACCCCGTGTTTGAGATTTTTTTCATCAATATCTATAGGCATAGTTTTAGTGGTCAATATTCAATATTCAATTTTCAATTTCCATCGCCTTTGCCTTTGCGCTGATCCACCCGCACCATGGACAGCCGGTGGTGATAAGATCTTCGACCGAGACCCTCTTTTCACATTGCGGGCAGTTCTCTTTTGCTACTACGGCCTCGTCCCATGCAGGTGTCTCTAAGTTGGTCCCGGACGGGAATTCCAGGCCGTACTTGGCAGCGGTCTCAAAGGACGCTAAAGCAGCCCTGATCTTGACACCTAATAATTCAACCCCGGCGACAGATACGGCAATATCCGCGTTAATCACCAAGCCCTTATCAAGAATCCTGTCTATGACATCGGCCAATCCACCGCCACTATCACCATCACGGGATGGTTCTATTGCCATTATTATCCTCCATCAGACTAATCAGGGGTATCCCGGGCAACATATCTATTTTGGTAACCGTTCACAGGTTCATGGTTCAGTCGCTTCCGGGTAGAGGCCTCTAATAGTGCTAATTCAATGTAACTTCCAAGATTCCGTTGTTACATATTTTCCCGACTATGCTCTTGCAGATGCGAGGGAGTTCAACACATTTGTAATAGCTCCGGTCTGCTCCATTTGCAGATATGCTCAGAGTGTAGTCGTTTAAATCGAGCGTGATATTTTCTTCGTTAACACCGGACAACTCTGCGACCACACGCACCTTCTTCTCTTTTTCAAATATGTCGACGTGCAAGTCTCTCGCATCCTTCTCTATTGAGCGTTCATTTGTCATAAAATCTGATAGCCCTTTCAAGACATCATGCCCGGAATCCATCTGCTTTCCGGTGGTTCGTTTTCCCTTTCAGAAACTCAATCCCTTTTTTGCCCTTCTATTCCTCACTCTCTTCCGTATCAATACGCTTACGCATCCTGACTCGCTTAAACTCCAACATATTCCCTTCTTCATCTAACTGGGTCTCATAAGCGGCCAATATGTCCATCCCTTCGGGTATGGAATGCTTTTCCACCACCTCAAGGGATACCAGCCACTTATCCCCTTCCTTCGTCGCTTGAATGGTTGATGAAATATCCAAACCGATAAGCGCCTTTAACTCAGACCGCGCCTTCTTCACAATTCCCGCCATCCCTATAGCCATTTTCCTTCCTCCTTCGTCCTCTTACTAAATTTAGGGTGTAGCTACCCGTCTTCCTTCATTTTCCTGATCGTTTCAAGCTCTTCCATCAAACGACTTTCCTCTTTCTCATACTCCTCCTGGCTGATCTCTTCCATTTCATACCGCATCTGGAGATGGAGAAGCCCCTCATGGACCTTTGACTCGTCTGTCATTTCCTGATAGGCAGCCTCTCTGAGCTTATTCCCGAGCCAGATGGTGAACTTCAAGGGAGAAAACAATATGTCGTCGATTATGAAGGCCATTGTTTCAGTCCAACCTCACCACTTCACCACAATCTCCACGAAATTACACGGGGGTATGGGCCCTACATACTTGAGTTTCATCTTGCCATCATACATGGAAGTTACATGTTCCACAGCCCGGTCAAATGCCTCTTCCTTATCTCTTTTCACTAAAAAGGCGGTGTTCGTTACCATCTGGTCCCCAAAACGGGCGTTTATTTTTTGCTCCACCCACAGCCCGTCAAATGAATGGAGGATGGTCTGTTCCTCACGCCCCCTCCTAGCATCAAGGGCTTTTTTCACCATCTCCCCTAAACGAATCTGTTCCCTCTGGCTCCCTCCTCTCCTTAGCATCAGTCTTTGCTTTAACCGCCCTATCTCCTTGTTTTTCTCGACAATTTCCTGAAAAATAAGCTTTATGTCCGGCCAGATGGCCTTTAGGCCCAGCTCTGCCTTATCGCGCATGTAGTTCAGGGAGTCTTTCAGCTCCCCATATCTGGCCTTCAATACCCTTTCCCTGATCAGATTGATCCCTTCACCAACGGTCCCAAATCTAACAGGGAGCATGGGATATTGCTTCATCACCTCTTCCATGACCTTCTGGTGCGCTATGGTATTTGCCCTTGTAACAGAGTACTGGGAAATGGGAGAATCGCTTATCACTGCTCCTATGTCCTGGTAACATACCGTATAGACCTTATTCCCCTCGTCCCCGATCCCTACGGGACCAAAGCTCTTTTCTTCGTTAGTGGCCACAATGGCGTATAGGTATTGTCCGTCTTTAGTCGTGTTGGTCATTGGTCATTAGTCATTGGCCATTAGTCATTGGTCATTGGCCTGCCCCGTGAAATTCCCGGTAGGGACAGCGTAGCGTATTTCACTGGGGTCATTTGGCCTTAGGCCGTCATTCGGTTGCCATTCAATAGTCATTCGGTGGTCATTCGACATTGGACGTTGGACATTGGACTTTAATCATTAGTCAATCATCAATCCTACACCGTTGCCTGCTGCACCACGGGTCTGACACTCAGCCACTCCCTGACATCTGTTTCACTAAAGGAACACCGGCCCGCTTGGCAGTAGTGAGTGAGTATTTGATAGGCATTTGTTATCTCCTCAAACCTCTCCTGGGCTTCCGAATCACCAGGAAATTTGTCCGGATGAAATTTCTTGGACAGATCCCAGTAGGCATCCCTGATTTCAACAGGAGCAAATTCCTTACCTAAACCTAACGTCTCCCTGGCCTGGTTTAACTCAGCAAACTCAACCTTTGTGATTTCGAATGTGCTGAAGCTGTAAGGGGGAAGAGGACCCACAATCCGGAAATTGATCTTGTCCTGATTGTGACTATCCAGTTCCCTCACCTTTTTTTCAAACGTCTCCTGTTTATCTTCTTTGATCAGGAAGGCTGTATTCATAATCATGGAATCATCCATCATACCATGAGCACGATAGTCTTCCGCCTCCTTTTTCAGGACATCCAGAATAAGAGAAGCACATTCTTCTTTCCTCTTATCAAGCGATTCCTTAACCAGTCTGCCAACGCTTATTTTGATTTCAAACGCCTGGTCAGGCGCTTTTGATGATGCCTCTTCCCTTAATCTCTTGATCCCTTCTTCTTCTCCTATCTCCTTAAAAATCGTCTCAAAGTCGCTCCACACTGCGGCCACGTTCAGCTCGATCTTCCCTTCCATTTGCTTGAGGTTCTCGCTGATCGAACCATGCCCGTTTTCCAAAACCCTCTTGAGTTCTTCTTCTCCTTCAATCATGGTCCCGAATTTCACCGGGATAATGTCACTATCTTTCATTACACTTTCGATGACAGACTGATAAATGGTCAGATTATGGAGGAGGGCCTCTTTGGGGAGGGAACTAAAGAGAGTAAACGGCATATCGCTGACCACGGCCGCAACATCCTGGTAGGGAAAGGTGCTGACCTCCCCCTGGTCAATACCCATGAGACCCACGTCGCGGCGTTCATTTGCACTGACAAAACCGTAGATGAATTTTGCATTACCCGTCATCGTTGCCCTCCAAATGATTCATGGTGCAAGACCCATTTCTTAAAGCTCAAAATTAAAAATTCAAATGTCAAATGAAGTTCAAATGCCTTAATGTCAAAAATCCTCTTGTTTATCCCTTTCACTTTGTTATTTGCAATTGCTTTGTTCCTTGCTATGTTTTCTAACGACCATATTTCAAAATCCAAATGTCAAGTGAAGCCCAAGCGCCCTAACCCCTAAATCTATTTAAATCTATTTCTTTTTTGGCAGAAGAATCGACGAAAATATTAGGGTAAGTTCTTGGACCTCCTTCCACAATACTTTGCAGTCATCTTTTCTATTGGGATTTGCTTTTGCTATCATTGTAAGCCAGTGTTTTGTTTCTTTAGACTCTTTTTTGCAGAGAGCAATTTTGTGTCGGAAATCTTTCTTAGACCCTGCTCCATCTGCTTCCATATAGTTTGCCCCGATGCTCGTTCCCGACCTTATTACCTGACGAATGAGTGGGTCATTGATCGGGTCTCTGGGAAACGTTTTGACAAATTCAATAATTTCCTCACCAAATCGTGCAGTCCTTTCTTCCAGATCATATTTTTTATTTGTCATTTGGATTTTGAACTTGATTTGTCATTTGAGCTTTGGCATTTGGCATTAATCATTAGTTACGATTGCAGGATACTCATCCCCTCCTGGTCTGCGGCTAACCACCATCCACTGATAATGCTTTCTTAAAGTGCTTATCCGAAATCTTGAAATCAGAGTAGTCTTCTTTCTCGCTCTCGATGAATTCTCTTATGGCCATCATAGAGGCCTTTCTGCAAATCGATTCTATGTCCGAACCAACAAGTCCATCTGTAGCTCCGGCTAATGACTTGAGATCAACGTCTGGGGCTAAGGGTTTGCCTCTCGTGTGGACCCGGAATATCTCAACCCTCGTCTCTTCATCAGGGATGGGGAACTCTAAATGAAAATCAAACCTTCCGGCCCTGAGTAACGCCTGGTCGATGATGTCGAGCCGGTTGGTGGCCGCTAAAACAACGATCCCTTTCAGTTCCTCAATGCCATCTAATTCGGTAAGAAACTGGCTGATTACTCTATCGACCACGTGGGATGCAGCCTCCGAACCCCTTTTCGGAACAACACTGTCTATCTCATCGAAAAATATGATGCAGGGAGACGCCTGCTTGGCCTTTTTGAAGATCTCACGGATTCCCTTTTCGCTCTCTCCAACCCACTTGGAAAGGAGTTCAGGCCCCTTGACAGAGATGAAATTCACCTCTGATTCCGAGGCCACTGCCTTGGCAAGCAGGGTCTTCCCTGTACCGGGAGGACCGTGAAGGAGTATCCCCTTGGAAGGACTTGTATTGGCATGCTCGAATAATTTGCCATATTTCAGAGGCCATTCAATGGTCTCCTTTAACACCCTCTTTACTTCTGCAAGACCTCCAACATCGTCCCACTTCACATCCGGGATCTCTGTGAACACCTCCCTTATGGCCGAAGGCTCCACCTCTTTCAGGGCCTCCATGAAATCGTCCATGGTGACCTGAAGCCTCATCAAATCCTCGTAGGGGATCTCTTCAAGCTCAAAGTCAATGTTAGGGAAGATCTTCCTCAAAGTAGTCATGGCCGCTTCACGGGAAAGGGCCTCAAGATCGGCCCCCACAAACCCATGGGTGATCTCTGACAGGCGAACGAGATCCACATCCTCGGCCAAGGGCATACCCCTTGTGTGTATATTCAGGATGTCGAGCCGGCCGTTTTTGTCCGGTATGCTGATCTGGATCTCACGGTCAAAACGGCCTGGTCTTCTCAGGGCAGGGTCAAGGACATTGGGAATGTTGGTAGCACCTATAACAATAACCTGCCCTCTTGAAGACAGCCCGTCCATCAGGGCCAAAAGCTGTGCCACCACCCGCTTCTCCACCTGTTTCTCGCCGCCCATCTCCTCCCGTTTCGGGGCGATGGCGTCGATCTCGTCCAGGAATATGATGCTGGGGGCATGGGCCGTGGCCTCTTCAAATATCTTCCTTACATTGGCCTCGCTCTGGCCGTAAAACTTATTCATGATCTCGGGACCGCTGAGATGCGCAAAGTATGCGTCCGTTTCATTGGCAACGGCCCTGGCAATGAGGGTTTTACCGCATCCTGGAGGGCCATGTAGAAGAACTCCCTTGGGAGGATCGATACCTAACCTTTCAAAGACCTGGGGGTATTTCAGGGGGAGTTCAATCATCTCACGGATGCGCCTGATTTCTTTGCCAAGGCCCCCGATATCCTCATACGCTATCCTGGTCCTGGCCTCTCCCGGCTCTCCCTTCTCCTGGATCTTCATGACGGTCTTGGGGTGGATCATCACCACCCCCGGAGGCTTAGTGGACGCCACCCTGAAATCCTGGGTTCTGGTCCCAAAAAGCCTTGCCCTTACCGTGTCCCCTTCCACGAGAGGCAACCCTTCCAGGAGACTCCCGATGTAGCGGGCATCATGAGAACGCATCACGCTCAAAGGGGCAACAACAATGCTCTGGGCCGGGCTGAACTCCATCTTCTTGACAGACACCTTTTCATCAATCCCTGCCTTGGCGTTGTCGCGAGTAATACCGTCTAATCGAATCAACCCCTTGCCACGATCCTCCATATAGGCCGGTAAAACCTTGGCCACTGTCTCCCTCTTCCCCGTGATGGAGACAACATCTCCCACTTCCACCCCGATCTTTTGGAAGTCGGCAGGATCAAGCCGGACAATACCACGACCCACGTCCTTGGAGCCTGCTTCAGCGGCCTTCAAGGTTACGGATTTAGCCTTATTTATCTTTTTTGCAGAAGTCATAATTTAAGCCATTTGTCATTAGTCACTGGTCATGGTTGCAGGTACTGGTTGCGGGTTTCTGACCACTGCTCACTGGTTATTTGCCAATCGACAATCGACAATCGCCAATCCCTGGCCCAGACCTGGCCCACCCAAATCCAGTGGTGAATGACTAGGCATGGAGGAGCAACAGAGGCATGAGCAAGCTAAATGCATGTCGCGCCAGGGCAGACATCAATCCAATCACCATTTCATCTCAATATTCACAAAATTGAACGGGGGGGCCGGTCCCACATACTTGAAATGGGCCTGCTCCTTGTATTTTTCAGCCATATCTTCCACTAAGTAATCAAACTGCTTTTCCCTGGTCCTGTCGATCAGAAATACGGCATTTAGAAACATATCATCGCCAACAAGATCATTCCTGCGGATATCCAGGGCTACCCTTTTGAATTGATTTAAGACTTGATCCCCCTCATTGGCCTTCTTTTCCTCCAACGAGGCCTTTACGGCCCTGCCTAAGGCTATCTTTTCGCCGGTGTCATGACCACCGGTTTGCTCTTCTGCCATCCTCTTCCTCTCCTTCACCTGGGGGTCCTGGATGGCAATTTCAGCAAAGATTTTCCGCATGTCCGTCCACCGGCCCTTGAGGCCTAATTCGACCTTGTTGGCCATGTCTCTCAGCATCCCCTTGAATTCTCCGTACCGCCTCCTCAGGAAGGTGCGAACCTCCTCGGCGCTGTTGGCGATGGTGCAAAACCTTACAGGTAGCACCGTGTAGTCCTTCATCACCTCTTCGATGACCTTCTCGTGGGCAGTGAGGTTCTCGGTATCAATTACGTATTTGGTTACCAGAGAGCTGCTTATGACCGCGCTGATGTCATTGAATCCTATGGTGGAAACAATATCCCCCCTTTTCCCGATCCCGATTGGTCCAAAATTTCTCCCTTCATTGCCGGCTATAATGCAGTAAACATACTTCCCCTCTCTGGCCATAGCTCCTTTAGGACCTCCAATAACTATACCTCGTTAATAGTCAACCCTCATAACTTTGATCGCACTCTTAGGGACAGTTTTTTTCGAAGGGAGGTCGGCGAAATCTTTGGTCCTTGTCACCCCCTCCTCCCTCTCCAGTTTTGCAATTCTTTCCTTTATGTCTCCAATTCTCTTCTCAACAATCCCCTTCCTGTTGCTGATGCTGGTCAATTCTTTTTTGGACAGGGCCAGATTGTTCTTAAGAAGGTAAAGCTCTGCATCATTTGCCCTCTCCGCCTTAGGGAGAGAGCGGTGTTTCATACTCATCAGCGTCTTTATGGAACCAAGCGACCGAATTTCTCTTTCCATAGGATCCCTCCGTGGCCTCACAATGCAGCCGTATCTTTATGAACCGTCCCGGGGAAAGTCTTCGGCCTTCTCTTTCCCCCCCCCATTTTCCCCCTGACAGACCTGGTCGATCAACTCTGAGATGACCTCCCTTGTCCTTGACTGGCTCCCTACCGTACCGATCCGGCTGGTTTCGGATGCGAGGATATCTATGCAGATCTGCCTGAAAACCGGATCATCCCTGTTCACCGAGGCATGACGCACTGCGAGTGTCTTTGCAATCATAATGCAGCCTCTAACTGTTGGGGCAAACTCGTAGGAATCCGAATCTCTCAGGCCTCTTACAATCTTGATGATCTTGGCTGCGTCACCATTGGCAAGGCCGGATTTGGATTCGGTAATCCGCACCTCTGTCTCCTCGTCGAAATGTTCAAGGTCCAGGGTAATCATCCTGTCCCGCAGGGCGTCCTGGCTTCTGTGGACCCCTGCATATTCCTCCGGGTTGCTGGTGAAGATAGCGGTGAAGTCAGGATGCACATTCAGGTAGTTCCCATCGCGATGGCTTGGGGCCGGTAGATCGAGCATCCTTTCCTGGAGGACCGATAAGAGCACATTGTTGGCCTCTGGCCTGGAACGGGTAAACTCATCGTAAATAAGGGTAAACCCGTTTTTGCAGGCAGTGGTGAGGCGATTGTCAGCCCACCTTTTCTGCATATCCTCTTCGGTCTTGAGGACCGTATGGATAAAATTGTCCACCACCTTGCGGGACCGATAACCGTATTCTCCGCCCACCAGATCCGACGTGGAAAACTCTTCGTCCCCATGGATCATGACCACCGGCCGTGCAATCTCCCCGGCCACATGCATGGCAAGGGTGGTCTTACCTGTCCCCGAAATCCCTCGAAAGTGAATAGGAAAACCAGCGGCAATATAAGCGAGGGCCCTCTCCGTTACGTCCCTTACGTAAGGGGTCTCCACAAAATTGGGCAGAGAATGCGGTTCTAATACGGTCATCATTTCATCTATCGGCATATCATCCTCCTTATGGAATAGATTGAATTCCGCCTACTTTTCAACACTAACTCCCTTGCCATGACATCGCACGCATGGGAGGTATTCTCCCGCCACAATTCCTCTCCCTCCGCAGTCAGGGCAGGTCTCAACAGGCTCTCTGATACCCGCCATACCTTTACCGCCGCAGACGGTACAGGTGAGACGGCGGTGGAGATGAATTCCCGTACCGCCGCAATAGGCGCACTCTATGGCCGGTATGTGGACTCTTACCTGACCCCCGCCCCCGCAGACTTGACAAGTGGAGAGTGGGGACAAGAGCTCAAACGGGTCAATTCCCTTTCCTTGGCAGAAGGCACATTCCAGGGTGATCTTCTCCTCCTCCTCACTCATAATTTTCGCGCTCATTATATTACTCCTTTACCGGGTTGGAAAAATTGGTAAGGACCCCCATCCACCAAATCAGTTTTGAGGATGGGGGTATGCAGGCCGACAGTTCAATCATTTAACATAATATGTCGAGTCCTCTTTCCTTACTTCCCTCTCGTCAAGAAGCTGTCTCATAACGGGAATCAGAGACCGCCAGCTTTCGATTCCCAGGGTATCTGCGATCTCCACCATCCTCAAACCACCGGGGTTTTCCTCAAGAAGTTCTATGATATCACTCGTCAGTTCTTCTCCTTCTTCCAGCTCTTCTTCCTCAATAGCCTCTTTAACGGTTTTGACCTTTGCCTTTGCCTTTGCCTTTGCCTTCACCTTTGCCGGACCAGTAATGACTGCCTTTTTCTCAGCAGAACGTATGGCCGACAAAATTTCACTCCAGGCCTTAGCCGCCTCCGAGCGATCCATTTTGAGTTCGCCCATCAGTCCGGCTACGCTGGCGGTTAGATCCCCTTGGAAGCTGACAAGCCTCGCTCTGAGATGCTCGGCCATCTCGCTGAGATCCTTCTGGGTGGCGCTCTTGCGATCCGCCTCCGAAGCGTCCAGCTCGGACTTGAATTGGTCCAGATCAGCCCTGAGTTGATCCGCCATCTCGCTGAGATCCTTCTGGGTGGCGCTCTTGCGATCCGCCTCCGCAGCGTCCAGATTAGACTTGAATCCGTCCAGATCAGTCCTCAGTTGATCGGCATTAGTTCTCAGTTGATCTGCTATCTGCCTGAGATCCGCCTGGGTGGCGCGCTTACGTTCCGCGTCCGCAGCTCTCATCGCCACCACCCCTTTTATCCTCTCCTCATAGGCACTGGAGATCTCTTCCGCTAATCGTCTCATATCGTCTGCCAACATTTTTCTACCTCCTTAATCGATGATCCTAAAAGACATGCTTGAGATTTTCACTGCCTGATGAGGGGTAAATCTACGCCCCGATCTTCTCCTCAAGGACATCTCGTGGGTTCTTCTTAGCGAATCTGCTATGAGTACAAAAGCTACCCGCACAGATTGGCGTAAACAGTCCACTAACCACTTGCCCTCGCTACTGACTGCCACTGGCCCTCGACCCTGGTTCTGACCACGTCAAAGTCATCCAACATCTTAGTCAAAGCAGCATTATGATCGCTCTGTTGGGCCCTGAGCGATTTGAGCATGAGCTTGAAGTCTTTTACCCTGACCTCTTCTCCTTTTTCCAAAAGATTCTTAAGGGCAACCCTCAGCTCCTCCTGCTCGATCTGCAACCGTTTCATAGCCTTGATTATGTTCTTCTCGCGCTCTTTCTGGCGTCGCGAGATATCTTCCTTAATGGCCGCCATATCCTGCAGGGTTGAGCTGCTCCCGCCGAGAACGACTTTCCTGAGCCGCCCGATTATCTCCTCTTCTTCCTCCCGGAAGATATTGAGCCCCTGTCTTGCCTCTTCCTCAGTCTCATGGCGGCGTTCGATCACATCACCGATCATGCGGTCGAAGTCCTTTTTCCTGAGGCTTTCCGTTTTAGCAAGATTATCCTTCAGACGGGCTATCATCTCTTCGAGTTCCATCTGAAAACTCGTGAGGAAAGAATAAGCCTGATCCATGAGGCCATTGACCGTGCTCACGCGCATTTCATAGGAATCGATAATGCCGTTAGCAAGCGCCCTTAAATCTTCTCCGGTTCCCACCTTTTCATCTCTCATAACAAAAAAACCGCAAATAACTCGGACAAAAACATCCAACCTCTAATCATAGAAGGGAGCATTGTCAGACTTATTTACGGTCTTCCAATATACTGATGGAGATTTCAGATATGCTCAAGATTTACCTTTTGAAATCCTTAATATCTGGCAGAGGGGTTTGTGACGCCTCTACTTTCTCAAGGATATCTGGCAATCTCCCTTCGATTTTGAGTGAACTAATAAGAACTTACGCAGTTGCAGTGAGCCCGACAGCCTCGGCATATTTGAGATAGGTCTCAACACCGGCCACCACGGCCCTTGCCTCTACGGCCAGGAGTTCAATACCTACCAGCGAAACCCTGACCCAGGCATCCACCACAACACCCTTGTCCAAAATCCTGTCGACAACCTCAGCTAAGCTTGAAGATGCCATCGCTTTTTCCATCGCCATATCTAAATCTCCTTTCTCTCTTTTGGGTTATGATTTTTGGTTTCCTGTTGCCATCCCTAATCTGCGGCCAGCCAACCTTCGACTGACCACTAACCACTGGCCACTTAGGCAGTAGCGGTTAGACCAACGGCCTCGGCATATTTGAGATAGGTCTCAACACCGGCCACCACGACTCTGGCCTCAACAGCGAGCAGTTCGATGCCGACGAGAGAAACTCTCACCCATGCATCTACGACCACGCCCTTGTCAAGGATTCTGTCGACAACCTCAGCTAAGCTTGAAGATGCCATCGCTTTTTCCATCGCCATACTTTTCCACCTCCTTTCCGTTCTTAATTTTGGGAAGCAATGCCCGATTCGGCATTCTTCCTGTTGAGTGCCTGCTTGCACAGACGTACAAACTCACCGATATCAAAAGGCTTTTCCAAAAAAGCAAAAGCCCCGGCGTTTACGAGGCTTTCTCTGGTTTCCTTCATGGCTGAAACGGCAATTACTTTTACCTGAGAGCCGTTTTCTCTCAGACGCTTGAGAACAGCGAGACCGCTCATGTCAGGGAGCAGATAGTTGAGAATGATTAACTTTGTTTCCGGGAATTCTTTCATTCTCTTTATGGCCTCATCCCCCGTTGTAACGGCATCAACCGTGAACCCTGCTTTTTCAAGTACGTTACCTATCATCCAAAGCACCTCTTCCGAATCCTCTACAATCAGGACTTCCGCCTTCTTCTCCATAACCTTCCACTTTTTTCCCCTCGAAAGTTTATCTGGGGATTTCGATATCGGCTAATTTATCTTTAATGCAGCATTTTTTATGCCAAAACGGGTGGGGAATGCCATCCGCTTGGATTCATTACATTATCTGAAAATCAAGTCTTCGGAGGGAAGGATGGGGGACAAAAATAAGGTATGGCATTGCCACCCTAATTATGGCATGCGTGCAATATCAGTTGGTAGTGGTCAACATATGGTTTCGACACTATATTTCGGAGTTATTTTCCGCCTGTTTTTTGTAGTGTTGATAATACTCAAAAACCTTTTTGACATAGTACCGTGTTTCCCTGAAGGGTGGGATAGACTGATACTTCCTGACTTTCTTACTACCGGCGTTGTAAGCTGCAAGAGCCAATTTTACATCTCCGTCAAATTGATTCAGGAGCTGTTTGAAGTACCTGACGCCAGCATTTATATTTTGCTCCGGATCGAAACTATCTTCCACACCAAGCGCTTCGGAAGTTCTTGGCATCAACTGCATTAGGCCCTCTGCACCCTTTCTGGAAATTGCATTAGAGTTATACCCGGACTCCGCCATAATAATAGCCTTTACAAGGGCAACATCAACCTGGTACCGATTTGCGGCTTGAAATATAATTGGGTGGAAAAAACGTTCATCTTTCTTTCCATGAACGGACAGGGAGCTGCTTTCAGAGACGCTAACGGGATACTTTTCTGGCGGAGATGAGGGGATATTAACCATGTTAGATTCATCCAGCATCTTACCCAATGCGGATTCGGCCTTGGATTGCCCCTGTATGATCTGTTCGACCCGGACGTTCTTAGAAACCATCGCTTGTTTAGAGACCATCGATCTTTCAACCACCAGTCGAGTGTACTCTTGAGTCCCGTAAAAGAGGGGAGCGAACACAATAACAATTATTACAACTATGAATAGACAAGGGGCCAGATCAACTATAGATGGCTTTATTAGTGACCTTTCCTTCATTGTTGATCTCCTTATTAGAGAGAAAATAAAAATTTTGAAGGTCTTTCAATAACAGCTCTCTGTTAGTACGCATTTTTTATGCCAAGAAAGGATCTTCTACCATTCTTTTAAAAATGCATAGCTATCCGGGTTGAATTCATTGCTATATTTGAATGAGGGTTATGGTGGAGAGGAAAATTGGGCGGGCAAATGTGATAATATGCCTATTCAATTTTATAACTCTTGATTTTTCTAAGTAAGGTCTTATAATCGATGCCCAGTTTACGGGCAGCCTTACTCTTGTTTCCTTTCGTTTCAGCTAGTGCTTCCTTTATGAACTTCTTCTCTAAGACATCGGTGTAGGAATTGACAATCTCCTTGAGGGACTTTTTGCCGTCGTAAACAGGGCCTGAATCAGCAGGGCCCCCCTTTTTTTTCATGGCAGGGGTCAAATGGGAGTAGAAGGTCAGATTATCGGCTTGTATCGGCGCATTTTTCTCACAGAGGAGTACACCCTGGCGGATCACGTTCCTGAGCTCACGGACATTACCGGGCCAATGATAGGATGAAAGGGAAATCAAGGCCTCCTTAGAGAACCCTCCGCACCTTTTTTCAAGTTCCCCCTCTGCCTCATCCAAAAACTTCTTGGCCAAGTGGGGGATGTCCTCTCTCCTTTCCCTCAACGCAGGCGTTCTGATGGTAAACTCGTTCAGTCTAAAATAGAGATCCGCCCGGAAGCGCCCGGACTCTACGTCCTTGTCTAAGGACTGGTTCGTGGCAGCCAAAATTCGGATATCGATCTCCACAGGTTTTTTGCCCCCAACCCTCTGTACAACCCTCTCCTGAATGGCACGGAGAAGCTTCTGTTGCACAGGATAGGAGAAATTGCCAACTTCATCCAAAAACAGCGTGCCCCGGTCTGCGAGTTCAAAATGCCCGGGCTTGTTAGTGTGGGCCCCGGTAAAGGCGCCCTTCATGTAGCCGAACAGTTCGCTTTCGATCAGGGTCTCGGGAATGGTGCCGCAGTCCACGGCCACAAACGGACCATCCTTTACCTGGCTCAGGTCGTGAATAGCATGGGCCACAAGTTCCTTACCCGTACCACTCTCTCCCGCTATCAAAACAGTAAACGAAGTGGGCGCCACCTTCTCCACATGCCTGACAAGCTTCTTGACCTGGTCACTCTTTCCCATCAGATTATAAAGGGAGGCCCGTTCACTCAGGACATTTCTCAGATGCTCCACTTCGTGCACAAGGTCCTGCGTCTCCAAGGCCCTCTTGATGGTAAAAAGGAGGTCGTTGTTGTCCACAGGCTTTGTAACGTAGTCGTATGCCCCCATCTTTATCGCCTTGACCGCGGAATCAATCTCAGCATAGGCCGTGATTATAACAATGGGTACTGCTGGAATACGCTGTTTCATCACCGTGGCAACTTGGAGACCATCCAGCCCCGGCATCCGGAAGTCTAACAGCACCAAATCCGGGACATCCTTTTCCAAGAAACCCAGTGCCTCTTCGCCATCTTGCGCCTGTATGACGCCGTATCCGGCTAACTCAAGGACATTCCCTGTTGCCCAGCGGAAATCGTGATCATCATCCACCAACAGTATCTTCCTTTGAGGCATGGCTTGCTGCTCAGCAGGCATTGTCATACTCCCTCTGTCACTTCTTGTTTCACCGGCAGCCTCACCGAAACCTGAGTGCCCCCTTGTTCACCGCATTCAACACTTATGTCCCCCTGGTGTTGTTCCACTATTGAGTGGCATATACTTAAGCCCAGGCCGGTGCCCCCGTCCTTGGTGGTAAAGAAGGGATCAAAGATCCGTTTGCGGTAGTCTTCCGGGATACCGGGCCCGTTATCAATGACCTTCACTTCCACCATGTTATCCGGGGCAATGAATCCGGTTTCGAGGACGATTTCCCCGTTACCCGAAGTTGTCTGGATGGAGTTTTGTATGAGATTGAGGAAGACCTGCCCTAACTTTTCCTCATCCCCCATCATCTTTGGAAGACCCCTTCTCAGCCGGCGCACAAAGGTGACGTGAGAGGGATCCACCTCAAGTTCGGCCATGCCCAACATCCTGGTGAGCACCTCGTTAATGTCGACAGCCTTCCGCTTTAATTGATCCGGCCTTGCAAACGATAACAGATCATTTATTAGATTGCTCGCCCTCTGGCTGTTCCGGTATATTACCTGGAAGTTTTCCCTCACCGGGCGTTCAAGGCTCATATTATCCAGGCAGAATTGAGAGCAGGAACTGATCACTGCCAGGGGATTTCTCAGCTCATGGGCAAGTCCTGCAGAGAGTTGACCTAATAAGGAAAACTTTTCAGACCTCATCATGAATTCCTCGGCTTTTTTCTGTTCTGTAACGTCAAAAAATGAAACCATCATGCAGACCGGTTTGTTCGACTCATCAGTAATCATGTTTGAGGAAACCCGGGCATCAAATAATGCCCCGTCCTTTCTGACCGCGGTGATCTGATCTACGTAAGACCCTGTCTCGCGTAATTTCTTAATTGCTTCCGTACCTTCTGCTTCTTTATGGAGGAATCTTTGAATCGATTTCCCAATAACCTCCTCCTCATCTGAATATCCCCACATCTTGAGAAAGGCCTTATTCACATATGTCACATTCCCTTCAAGATCTGCAAGGCCGATACCGTTAATGGATCTGGCCAGGACGGCGTCCTTGATCTTTAGTGTCTCTTGGGCCTTAATGCGCTCAGAGATATCTCGCATGAAATTCAATGTGGCAGGCCTTTCTCCCCACACGGTCTTCACGACAGTGCTTTCAACCCAGAAAAAAGTTCCATCCTTCCTCAAGACCCTGAAATTATAGACAGGGGGTGCATCCTCGTCCCGTAACCGTTTTCTATACATATTCAGAACCATTTCACGATCATCTTGGTGAATCATCTCGGTGAAAGGAGTATTCAACATCTCCTCCTTGGAATAGCCTGTTATCTCCGCGCTATTACGGTTCGCGAACTTCAAGTATTCATCCTGAGCCACTACGATGGCGTCAATGGCGTTTTCGACAATATCCCTGTATTTGATCTGGGTCTCCCTCAGCCTGAAGGTCTTCTCTTTGAAATCCCTTTTGAGTTCAAGGATGTGATTCTCCAATTCCTCCTTAACAAGACTGTTTTTTAGGACCAGATCCCTGTTGCGGAGGGCTATCTGTACGGTAAGCTTGAGTTCGACAATATTAAACGGCTTGAGAAGATAATCGAGGGCTCCGTATTTGAAAATAATCTGGCTCAACGAATCAAGTTCTGCATGCCCGGTAATCATCAGGACTTCTATCGTCTTGTCGATCTCCTTGATCCCTTTCAGGGCCTCGACCCCGTCCATTTGCGGCATTACTATATCTAAGATGGCCAAGTCGATCCGATTGTTTCTCACAACCTCCACTGCCTCTATTCCATCAGATGCCAGAAAGATCCTATAGCCTTCGTTCATGAGTAATTTTACAAACATTTTTTGGATTGACTTATCGTCATCGGCAATCAATATGTTTTTTTCAGGCATGTTTAGCGCCTCCGCGAGGATCTGCCTACAATTTCCACTAACTAACCATTTGTAATTTTAGGAAAACTAAGATATTTGAAAGGGCCGGAGCCAGACAGATGCTACTCCAGCTTAGATAGGGATGTCAAGGAAAGATCAGGGTTACGAGTTGCGGGTTGCAGGTTTCAGGTTGCAAGTTTCTGATCACTGATCACTGACCACCGATCACCGGACGTTGGACTTCGGACTTTACTTTAAACATCAGAAACCATATATCCGGCTAATTGGTCGAACGTTTCCCTCTCGCCCCCGGAGATCAGGGTCTTAAAATAGGCCTTTACCTTTTGGGAGTTTTTCACCTCGCGGACCTCAATATCATCAGGAAGGTAAAGGAGCACATTGTGGAAGGCGCCCATGAAGAGGACCCCTTTTCCCTGGTCCTTAAGTGTTTTATTGATGGTCTTTGCTACAAACCTGTCTCTTTCCTCCATTAACCGTTCTCCATCAACGCGGTTTTGCATAGCGGCGGAGTTTTCTTCCTGTTCGGGATCGGTTTGGGCAAGTTGGAGTATTCGATGAAGTTCCTTTTTGAGAAGCTCAACATCTTCGGTTTTTCTGATCTTTGCGCCTCTTTTGATCAAATCGAGGATAATCTGGTAATTCCTGCTCCCCCTTTTGGCGCCTTCTTCGATGATTCTACGCCCGAGCTCACCGTCCGCCATCAAACCATCCTGATAGATTTCGAGGTCCCTGGCATCCAATTTCGTGAAATAATCACTGATTTTATCCCAGAACAGAGTCACGATCTCCTTATGTCTCTCCCATTGCTCTTTTCCACATATCTCGACGCTTCTCCTGTTCATGGCGCCAGCCATGCTCCCCAAATCAGAATCTACGTGAATGATTGGAATGTAAAGGAGTTTTCGCATTTTGTCCTATGTCCGACGTCCAAAGTCCAAGGTCCAAAGTCCCTTGGGATTGATGATTGATGATTGACGTTAGTGGCCAGTGGTCAGTGATCAGTGACCCTTGGGATTGACTATTGACCATTGACTATTGAAAAGACAACCGAATGATCGCGAAGCGAATGACCACCAAAGTTGTTATTCGTTATGAAGAATGACGATTGAATGACGATTGAATGACAATCAATGACGGCCGCAGGCCTAATGACAACCGAATGACGGCAAAGCCCAATGGCCCCCGTCAAATACGCTACGCTGTCCCTACCGGGTCCCGGTTGAATGGTTGTTTTCAACGGGATAAAAATTTCACGGGGCAGGCCAATGACCACTAACCACTGACCACTATCTTTACTTCCAGTATCCCGTTCTTATACGTCCAGGTCATATCGTCGGTCTTGGCTTCTCGGGACAGGAGGACCTCTTTCTGGTATTTTCTGTTCTCATCCTCGGCCCTGATGTTCAGTATGTCCCCCTTGATCTCGAGGGTAATGTCTTTCTCCTCTATCCCCGGCATCTCAGCCACAACATGTATTTCATCTGATTCATCGAACACATCAACAATAGGTTCCCGCACTTCTTCGACGACCGGCCCTTTAGGTGTCCGCTTAATATTGCCGAACGGTTGAACCGAAGGCCTGCCATCAGCCAGGGTGCGCACCCTAACCCCGTAAACGCCTTTAAGGTCTTTAAGGCCCTTGATCTTGTCAAGCCCGCTGAAATCGATTTCACCCGATTTGGACAGCTCCTCACCCTTTTCCGCTAACTTGGTGGCAGAGTCGATCAAGCTACCCAATCCCTTGAAAAGCCCTCCAAGACCCAAATCAAAGTTCACTCCACCATTTTTCTCTTCATTTTCCTTTTTTCCAGACATTTCCTTTACCTCCTTCTCAGGGCCCATGCCCCTTTCTTTTGTTTTTGTTATCTCCCAAACATCCTCATTTTCTACGCAACTCAAATTGTTGGCATCGAGAATCGCCTTTAAACCCTTAACCAGCCCGTATCCGGCCAAGCTCGACAGGACCGGAATTGAACTAATGACTGATGTGGACAGGTTGAGCGAAGCGCTTGCAATGGTTCCCAGACCGGCAAGGATCCCGGCCGGCGTCAGTTCCTTAACCATCCGTTTTGTAATGGCTTTGGAAAACATCCCCGGGCTTTCCCCGATCTCCTCAAGAAGTTGTAAAAACCGGGTCCTGTCATTTTCTGACAAAGCGCGGAATCTGGATATTCCGATCACCTGGAGCGCCTTCAACCTGTTCAAAAGATCGTCTGACGGTATTGTCTGTCCTGCTTCAATTCGCATAACAGTGCTGCGGGAAACCCCGAGCGTCCCGGCAAGCTCTGCAACAGACATACTCCCAAATTTTTGGCGTAGTCCCTTTAACACGCGTCCGCAATTTTCAGATGTAACAGATCTCGGCATCTCTTTCATAGCACTGTTCCCTCAAAAGTGTATTTCATGTTGCATGTTGTTGCACAATGGTCCATCTGAATCCAAATATATGCACAATAAATCATATGTCAACCCAGTTTTGTCCGGTTAGGATGTTGCAAAGGGTTAATCCGAAAAATACAAAAAAGTTCGTGACCGTGTCATTTTTTGCTTGACTGTGAATCGGCATGCAATAATGACCCATCTATAGGCCAAATCGGCGTCCAAAATTGACCCACCCCTGTGAGGCTTCTATTCTGTCAGGAATATGGCAGAAGGAGGCAGAAAGGAATGCTCACAGTGGAAACTATTCGGAAAATACGATTGTCCATGCACAGAGATGGTAAATCAATTCATCAAACAGCGAAAGATGTTCATTTGTCCAGGAATACTGTCGAAACTCACTTGGCCGTTTCTTTGGTCTTTTCCATTTTATGCCTCCTTTGGTTAAAATTTTTGTCATTACTTAATATATCACCAAAGGCTGACCAAGGAACCCTACATAATATCTATGGATAAGAAACGCCTTTTTGGAGATGCAAAAATCTTCTGAAAGTTCAGACAATGTTCAGACGGGCATTGGAAAAGAAAAAAGGGTTAACCTTAATGCCGATTAACCCTTTTAATTTATGAAATTCTTTTGCCAGAATACCCCGTGCTGTGCACGGGGATGAATGGCACATCTGGGGGTTTGGGGCATTTGGTCCCCCAATCCAAATAAGTTATTCATTTTGATGCCCCACCCTGTGGGCGGGGTAATTCACTATTTTTTTAAGATGCCGAGACGCAGAATTGAACTGCGGACACGGGGATTTTCAGACCCAATAAGATAAAATCATAAAGCCAATGATTTCGGATAGTTCTCTGATTTCATTGGCTTTTTTGGTTCTTTTTATGTTGGCAAATGTTAGGCTTTTTTTGTAAAAAATGGATGTGGCGGGCACATTTTAGGCACAATTTTTCATAGTTGAAAGCTATTGCAGCAAATGACAGTTGGCACTTATCTTGCTCGTTCCCAAAAAAAGGGCGGACATTCTCTCAGGCAGGTCTGCTTGTTTGATTATCGATTTTACTTCCATTGATATTTTTCCCTGACTTTTTCTAGCCTGCTTTAATTGTTCCCGTACGATTTTGCCGTCAATTTGAGCGAACCTTTCCGCCAATGTGGAGCATCCATTGAGGATGATTCTATAATATTCATCATCCTCAAGATTTCTCACCAACGGGGTATCTGCAAGAATGGCCTTCAAGGTTTTATTCAATGAAGCCGTTCCACTTTTTTTACGACCCCGTCTTTTTTCACCTCGGAAAAACTTTTCCAATAATGTTGTTAGTCCGTTGAGGTGCAATAATAATTTGCCCTTCCGGGGTGTTCACGACTAAAGGATCAGCAAAAAGTTTTTCCCGATACTTATCCAACTGCTTAATCATTTTCAGATAGGTTCCCTTTCGCTTTTCGTAGCTTACCAGCCAGTCTCTAAACTCAGTCACCTTTTTCTCGATGGTCTTGAGGTCTTTTTCATCACCGTCGTCATTTAGCCCATTTTTGCCTTCGGGAAGTGCAATGCGCAGAGCCTTTCGAAGCTTATCGAAGACCTTTGCTTTAGCTTCCATGCTGGCAGCCGATTCATCTAATTCCTTATCTGCCAACACCTCTTCAAGCAATTTCTGAGCCTGGATGAAAGGCCTGTTGTCCTTGGCTTTGTCACGTAGGCGAACATCCTTGATGTTTCCCAACAACCAATGAATCTTTTTCAATCCATGATAGAACTCCAGATGGGGGCGGTCAAATGGAAAACCATAACCTCGATATTCACTCGACGATTCAAAGGCCCAGTTTATCAAGGTATAAGTTGCAAGTGCCGGAATGCGCTCAACCGAAGCAGTATTAAGATTACCGTTTTCTAAACCTGCCTTGAGATCGGCAATTACATCTGAGCCATGGTCGATCTTTTTTTCAAGGTATCTGGCTTTCTGTTTCAGTAATTGACGGACATTATATTTCCTCAATTGCTTGATGATGCTTTGGTAATCTTTAAGGAGTAAATCCTTGCCAACATCTCTCAGAAAGTGGAAATGACAGATGAAATCGGCTACGCCCGTAAATACTTCCTCCACTGCCATAAGGATTCCGACTCCCATATCGTGAACCAGAGCAACGGGATTACCATACTATATTTTTGATACGCTGAAAAAAGGGAATGAGAAATTCTTTTCTCTCTGAAGGGCTCTTAATGTTATCTAGCACTATCTCCGATATTCCATCGAGGCCGCAAAACAGATGAGGGCTGTCTCCCTCACATGTGCCGTCCACATGGAGAATATATCCACCCCTTTTCGTCATGGAATGCACTAATTGTTCTCGACTTTCCCGATGGGCCAAAGCCAAATAAATAACGAATTTCCTGCCCAGATAGCCTATCTCCCGTTCCGAAATAAAGATGTTCCTGGATGCAAGATCTTTCATGATTTCCTGCCCGTTGCGACAATGAACAAATAGCGACATGCCTACGTGAACGATCACATCGAAACCATATGTGCAGTTGGTTGGAACAAGGGCTCGCAGCTGGGGCGAAGTAAAAAGGCTTTTCTCATTCAGACATTCTAAAATGACTTCCTTGGCCTGAAATGCTCCAATGTCCATGGTGACGACGGTTTTCTCCCAGGATTTTTGCACATTTAACTTCTTTCCGCATCGAGGGCAGTTTTCGACTTCAGAGTAAAAGCGAATCATCGGTTTTTCAGGAAATAATACCCCTGCACTAACCCCAGAAATCAATTTGTTAACATACCTTTTGAACAGCTTCAGGGCTTCGTAGTCGGAGTTTTTTTAAAAAGGCCGTGATGATCCAGGAATTGGCGAATAACAACAGGGGAAAACTTTCGTTCCCTTGCTTCAGGTAATGCCATAATATCTTCCATGCAGATCTCATGGTGCTTGATCAATGCCGTAAGAATTACCACTGCATCAGCATCGCTTATTGCGACCTCTCTATATAAAGTCCGTTGTTGCTTTTGCTTGTTGTAAATTCCAGGTTCCTCTGAGAAATAGACAAACCACCCCTGATATTTTTCCCTCCTTATTCCACGAAAATCCTGTAACTTCGAAAAAAAAGAACTGTTTGATGGAAGTCTAACAACCTCTGTAAGTTCTCTGGCGCTAAGACCCGCCTTAGATTGTGCTACAAGTTGAATAATTGTTTGTTTAAGGTTCCCATATTTTGAAAAGAGAACCGATTGATATGCCCATATGCCGTTATTATCAAACTGGGGAACTTCAGGGAGAGTATAATATCTCCCGTTCATGTTAAAGCTCGTATAGCTTTTCCATTTATTAAGATGTCTTCTCGCTGTAATCACAGAACATTGGAGAATGCCTACAAGTTCTTCTATGGTTAATACTTTTCTACGTTGGAATCTCCTCAAAACATCTTTTTCATCCATGATCCCACCCCATGATAAAGTATGCGTTTTATATATTCAATTGCGCATACATTATCATGAAGCAATGACAAATGCAAGTTTTTTGTTGACAATTTTGATCATTTTATGTAAGAATAAATAAATATAACTCGTAGTTAAGAAAACGCATACTTGATCACAAAAATCGCAAACAATCCCAATATTACCAATAACAAGGCTTTCAATGGATCCAACTGTCATTTGCGTTCATAGATTTATATATTAAAAAACAATGTAGTATTAACCAACCTGAAATAAACATTTCCTAATTACGGTATTGTGCCGGGAATCGTTTTCCGGAAATCCTTTAATTAGGAGGCAACAATGATCCGGCTATTTTTGATAACAGCTA
>Ga0315549_1000721_pt1 | contig 37954 bp, 28 predicted proteins | sample SalMarSW160200MG_FD_203101 | JGI IMG/M metagenome (GOLD analysis project Ga0315549, IMG submission 203101) | Salt marsh sediment microbial communities from the Plum Island Ecosystem LTER, Massachusetts, United States - Salt Marsh Sediment SW1601-200 ...
AATATTTAAATCGGTTTTTTCATTCATTTTTTTCAATATTGAGTTGTAGAAACTATTCATGATTCCTTCCTAACTATCCTTTCTCCTTTCTTATTTCTGCATGATTCACCTTCCAAGATAATCTGCTAAGCATTATGAGCTATCCTATCCATCACCGAATTAGCTATAATAGGGTCTGAGAACAGCCCTACCAGTCCTCGAGTACTCTATTACTGATAAACATTATCGCGTCTTGTTTCAGCATCGACGGGACAAATTTCAATAGCAATATCTGAGGACTGCCTTATGCCATTTTTGTGCCAATTTCAGATACAAATAGCCATCTCACTATTCTCTAAGTATTACTTTCGTTTTCTTCTTGATTTGTTCCTAAGTATTTCTCTTTTCTCCAATAAACCACTTAATTTTTCTTTTCCAAGATTACCAAGACCTCGAAACATGGTATTAAGGTTTTCTTTTGGCATTTGCCCCCACAAAAATTCCTTTTCAATCAATCCAACCAATTCCTTTTTAGACCATGGCTCTCCGAGGTAGTATCCTATTACAATTGCTGCGTGACGCTTTTTGGAATCTACATGACTATCACTTTTAATGGAAGACTGAGTCTTAAGAAATTTAATAAGCTGAGAATCTTTATCAAAGATTGATTTAATGTCATCATCAATAATTGGTAAACTTGAAATTGCCCAAGAAGCCACAAATTGTATTTCCTGCGATTTCGATACTCTCCAAATTTCCAGCAATCTAGATATAATTTCTGGCTTTCTATCTGGAATCCAAATATTTGTACGTCCTATCCAAGCAAATGCCCAAGATGCGGAAAAATGAAGATAATTCTCTTTATCAAAAAGAACAGGGATAATCATATTTGCAAAAAGCCTCAGATAGTTCTCGATTTGTTCCGTTGTTTTCTTTTTTCTGCTCTTCAAAGTTAATCCATAGCCTGTTCCAAAAGAATACGCAATTTCCATTATAGCTAAACATCCAGCAGCCTTATCTATATTATTGTCGCTATTAAGGAGCTTTTTTATTTGACCAACAAATTCAGTATTAAGATTTTCAAAACTAATCCATTGCAGATTTTCAAGAGTAATTAAAGACAAAGTTTCACCTAACTTTAACAAATCAGATTCAGTGTTCATAAAAACATCTGTAACGATTTCTTCATATTTCTTTCCATACTTCCCCTTAAGGATGCCCATTTCTTCTGCCTTTATATTTCTAGCAATCCATTCAAGAGCTGGATTAAGCAATTTTGGAGCAATTTGAACTTCGTCGAGTATACACTGCTCTAGTATAGAATAAGGTGTCACATGATTTTGCATTTTTTTTGTGTCCTCTCCGTAGTTCTTACACAATTCAATCAAGTACTCAATAATTGGTTGTACTCTTCTTCCAGACAAGACAGCAACCAATGGGATTATCTCTTTCCATGAATAATCCAGAATGTAAGGCTTAATAATATCCAGTATTTTGTCTTCATCCTTATGGTCTGGATAATATCCATCTGTAATAGCGCGAGCTGTTAGATATTCCTGGAAAGTCAAATGACGAAATTCATACATTGGAAATGGTGTACCCTCCTCAATACCATATCCGCTCAATATCATTAGACTGCTTCGTTGCTCAACACGTTGAATAAATTCCTTTTCATCTACTTTTGCATACCCAAGAATCTCAGGCATCTGTTTTCGGGCTAACATTAGAATTTCCTTAAGTCTTCTTATAGAAATTCTCTGCATTCTGTTTTTCATCATATAATAAGCAATAAATGCCAAACGAGGGATTGCTTCTTCTGGATCAATAGGCTCATATCCCTCAATGTTCCATGTCATTAATAGGACTTCTATAGCTTTTGCATACAAAACACTTCGCTTTGATGGAAATTGACCAACCCATCTTTTCACGAGTAGAAGGATGGTAAGTAACAAAGGGTTTCTTGCAAGCTGTAAAACACGATCAGAATTGCATATTGTCCGAGCAAGTCTCCAAGCATCACGATTAATACTAACGCTGTCTCCTAATACTTCTTTGTGCCATGCAATTGTCAATCTGTTTATGTCATCTTGATTAAAATCTGATATTCTATAATGCTTACACTGACTACTTAATACGCCACCGATAATTCGAAATCCTGTTTCCCTAGAAGTCACAATGACACTAACTGCAGGATATATTGCCAAGAAAGTACATAACTGCTGGGCAAAAGATAAACGAGTGCTTTCGTCTGATATCTCATCAAGACCATCTATAAGAAGTATTGCATTGCCAAAATGCAACACCCGATTCGTATACTTATTAAAATATTTTTCATTCTCCCCCATCTCAGCAAATTTAGGTGTTAGACGCAAAATGTCCATGATGGGTAATTTTGCATTTTTGCCAAGCTGTCTGCATCGTATAAAGATCGGAAACCATTCACGATCAGGAAGATCATCTTTGACCAATTTGCGTCTTGAGGGATTCGAATATGCCATTGCAACTCTCTTCAGTAGTGTAGTTTTTCCCTTTCCGGGTTCTGCCAAGATCGCCAGACGCGAATTCTTCTTTAAGACTTTCCCCACAGATTCACGTTTTCTATAGATTTCTTTTTTTTCTTCGACATCAAATGGCAAAAGGTTCGTTTGTAATTTTTTGACCTCTTCAATATATAAAGGCACAAAAATGTTTTCAAACTTAAACCTTTTAGAGCCAACATCCGTGTCAGCAGGTAAACCTTCCAATGTTATTTCTCCACATTGCATGGACAGGTACTTAAAATATTGCTTCTTTGCTTGCATAACATTTCCTTCTGAAAACTCAATACCTTCTGCTGGCACCAAGTACTCTAAATTAGAAAGGTCACCTCCAACCAAGCTATCTGATTCTATAATTTTCTGCGCAATTAAGGGAACCACTGATTCACCATCGGGGTGAATAAGCGTAAAATGGGTTCTCACCTTGTGTTTGGTAAAGTATATCGCCCAAATCCATCCATTACCATGAGCCAAGAGCTCACATGAAATATCCAGTTTTAGGTTTTTTGATTGCTTTGCTGCGCATCTCCCTGCTCTCTCAGTGGCTTTTTCCTTGGACACTATTATCCTTCCTTTGATTAGCTCATCAATAACCTGAGATCCCCTCAGGAGAATAACACGCTCTTTGTCGACTTCTTCTTCTTGTTCTATTGCTGTGCTTTTAAACCCAGATAGAGATACGAAGTAACCCACAGCATTTTTCCCTTTCCGCTTTACTAAGTCCAGCTCACCCCCAACGAATTTGTTGATCTCATCTCCCCCTATCTTGTCCTTTCTCGCTTTACATTCTGCGATCAGTATTCTATTCTCCTTTCGGTGTTTGGCTTTTATATCAATTTCTCGTCCTGTTTTATGAATATTAAATTCCGCATCCTTATATCCCAGAGCATAGAAAAGGTCTCCCATAAGTCTGCAGAAAAGATCACCAATTTTATTTGATTCGACCTCTAAAATTCTGATTTTTGTATCATCTGGTTTCATTGTGTATCTCCTCTTTTGTCTCATGACAATTTTCTGCTATGTTTCAACTCAAATTGGACAATATTACAATTTTCAATAGGCTCTTCTCGGATTGTGCCACTCTGATTCACTGCTAAATTATACCTCTTTCTCCTCTCTAATGTCAACCTTTTATTCTGTGTTGTTAATTACCACCCTTAAATGTGTCTACTGAAATTAGCCCGATTTGTCCAATCAACGCTGAAACAAGACAAAAATGGAGAATCAGAGTATCGGTGAAACGTAGTGACGGTGTCAATGAAACGGAGAATTGGAGAGGTGCTTTACCCGACAGTCTACTTCAATATAATAAGTTTAGCTGACTGACTGGTAGTTTGTTCCTCTAATTTCAGAAAGTAAATTCCACTCGGGAGTTCTTGTGTCTTGAGCCTGATTTTATTTTTGCCCGGAGATAGTTTGCTCAAATAGAACTTCTTTATTCTTCGTCCGAGAAGATTGTAAAGAGATAGATTTACATCTTCATCTTTCCAATTTTGAAGTTGCACAATTATATGATTACCTCTAACTGGATTTTGCAGGAGTTTGAATGATGGTGGAGAGTGCGTTTTTTCTTCTGTTTCCTCTGCACCAGCTCCGTAAAACTGGTAAATCTGCAATCCACAATCTGTTGAAACATAAGCATATGTTCCTACTGCATAAACTCCGTGAAAAAAGAAACCATCTTCAAATGACTTGTAGTATCCAGCGAATGTTGGATTGTTTGGTTGAGAAACGTCGATGACTTTAAGATCTGCATAAATGCATGATAGATAGGCATATAAACCCGATATTGAAAGCCCCGAGCAATCCGCTTCAAGTATGGAGCCGGAATAATGAGGATTTGTGGGATCTGAAATATCATAATTGTAAAATCCACCTGAATCACAAGGTACTGAATCAATGATAAATGCGTACATACCCGAAACATAAATATCAGTTGGAAATTGAGTTGACCCCATCATACCCACAACATATGGATTTGATGGGTCTGTGATGTCTATTACTTTAAATCGCTGTTCGCTTATTACATAAGCATATAAACCTGAGACTTCAACATCGTATGCAGCAAGAACCGAGCACTGTCCTGCCACATAGGGAAGCAATGGATTGGAAATGTCTACCACCTTTAATCCAAACCAACCATTTGCAACATAACAATAATGACCTGAGATGTCAAGACCTTGGTGATGTGCAGAGGATGGAAGATTAAGAGATGCAACTATACCGGGATTTGAAGGGTCTGAAATGTCGAATACAATAAGTCCAGAACTCCAGGTTGTAGTATAAGCATATGAACCAGACAAAGAAATGTCGTATACAGGAGTTGGAGTATAACAGCGTCCCACTTCTCTCGGAAAACCCGGGTCTGATACATCGATTATCCATAATCCTTTATTACTTGTTACATAAGCAAAAGAGCCTGATACACAGACTTCATTGCTTATGCCTGGAGTTAAATAGGTTGCTATCTCTTGCGGTGAAGATGGAGTGGAAACATTTAGAATCCTGAGTCCTGTGTATATATCAACGAAATATGCGATAGTATCTTTGACAAATATGTCTCTTCCTCTGCCAGGGAAATATGCCAATTCCTGAGGGTTCATTGGATCTGATATATCCAGTATCCTAAGGGCTAACTCGGTTGAAAGATATGCGATTGTACCAATTACATGAGCGTGGTAAACATCAACAGGACTATCGAAATATCCTGCAAATTGTGGATTGTGTGGATTTGAGATATCTATGATGCGAAAAGATAATCCAATATAAGCACCTGAAACATAAGCATATGAACCCGATATTAAAATATCTGTTCCATTTTGCCATATAAAGGTGTCTATTACAGGATTATAAGGATCAGCGATATTTATTACATGAAAACCAGGGTTGCCGAGAGATACAACATAAGCGAATGAGTCTTTAACAGCAACTGAAACTCCAGCAATGATAACTCTCCCTACAATCTGTGGGTTTTGGGGAGATGAGACATCTATCACGGAAAAACAGGAGTCATCAATACAGTAAGCATAAGTGCCTGAAGCACAAATGTCAAGGTCGAGCCAAGGGGACCCAGATGTGGCAAAAGAGCTGAGTTTTGAAGGTAAATTAGGATTGGATACATCCCATATCTCAAACCATCTTGTTGTTGCAATATATAACCTTTGTGCATTTGAATCATAGAAAAGCTCAAAGTGAATAAATTCTCTGCAGCGAATGACATCAGATATTTCAATAGGATTTGAGGGGTCTGATACATCGAGAATGTAAACTCCACCTCCTGAGCTTAAAAAAGCCAGGTTTCTCAGTGAGTCGTAAGCAACATGAAGTGGTCGACCAAATGGACAGTTCCCAGCAAACCGAACATTAAGAGAATCGAAAAAACTGTAATCTTCACTACTGATTGGTTTGGCTTGCTGAATGTTATGACTCGCTAATCCTGTATTAATAGTCATTACAAGCAGGAACATAACTGTAATTACAAAAAGGAATTTCACCTCGCTTCCGTGTAAAGTTTTCATTATGTTGATAGTGTATACATTTTGTAATCTATTGTGAAGAAAAAAATGATGGTGTCATTGCAAGTAGAAAATGTCAGGTTTTTTGCAAATTAAAAATGTCAGTATTTCGCTGTTGCCAATCTCCTTTCTTTCTTTTTTATCCTTCTTGTAAATATCTCTTTTTGTTTTAATTCTCTCCCTTACAATTTTCCGGTGACTGGCACAACCCTTAAACGTGTCTACTGGAATTTACCCCGGTTTGTCCCGTCAATGTTGAAGCAAGACAGTTTTTTTGCTTGGGCTTTGCACAGTGTGCAATTAAAGAGGCGTATGACCAAAGCCTAAAACACATTATTGTTCGGTTGTTGTCTGTTCTAACGTTCTCTGTCCTGGAAATAGAAGGTAGACATCAACTAATCGAATAAATTTAGGAAATAGAGTCTTTGCATCAATAATATTCGTATTATAAGCTTTAACCAAATTATTATATTTATCAACCAGATTATTATAGTTTATAGAGGATTTAGTATGTTCGCAATTTTTAATTTTACGCTCAAGTTCTTCTAATTCAATTCGAAGACCTAATTTCTCACTAACATTCTTAATTTGATTAGTAAGCTCAACAGCGAACTTTAGTTCATCCGTCTTCTTAAGATAAGCATTGAAATATTCGTCATTGATTGTAGAGGTAATCTTATCATTGATTTTTTTAACAGCATTTTGATCGGCATTGTCAATGGCCATAAAGCATAATTCGTTGGCTGTAAAAAAATAAATAGTTTTATAATAATTCAATAATTTGCTAATTTTATTCTGCTCGGATAACTTACGATTAGAAATATCCAATTTTAGATTCTCGTATTCTGAATTGATTATATTCCATTTGTTTGTAAATAATTGGATGTCAAGATTTTCATTCTCGTACGTATATTGATTAATGAGTCGTCCTTTGCTATCAGTTGTTGTCCCTTGGGATTTTGCAACACTCCTAACATTTTTAGCCAATTCATTACCAATTGTTTTAAATTCTCGTAAATAATGTTTTGACTTGTCCTCTTTAGAAATTCCACTGAGTTTCATATTTCGATTTCTGATTTTTGACTTTATTAGATTTGAAATAATTAAGTCATGATTTTTGAGATATAATCCAATAAAAAATAAGAAAGTTACAAAAATTAAAATAAATATTTTATATTTTTCGCGATTACTATGACCAACAATGTAAACTTTTTTACGAGAAAAAATATTTTTTCTTTTATCTATTTGCAGTTTTAAAAAAGATGCAAATTTATCTCCAAACTTGCTTTGGTTGTTACTATTTATATTTTGTTGATTAGGTTGCACATAATTAGTTGGCTTATTGGTAGATATTTTTTCACGCAAAACTCTTGTGCAGTGTGGACATACTACACTATCAGAATCAATTTCCTTTTTACAAAACGGACAGGTTTCAGGCATAAGCAAAAATTAAAGCAATCATTAACGTTACATACGCGAAAAATTCTAAAGGGATATGGATTATTTTGATTTCGGTTCTATAAGACCATCTTAGCCACCTATCCCAAAAAAATAATAAAATTCCGAATAAGAAGGTTGTAAGTATCCAGTGATTTTGAGAAAACAATGTAGAAAGCAAAGAAAGTATTGTGGCGACAATGAGACCACCAACAAATGGTGGTAACAATGCAATTAGTATGATTAAATAACCGCCTAGAAATGGTATGTTCATTATATCAGTAATCCAATTTTTTTTGGTTCGCACTGATGTTGGAATAATAATTGGTATAAACATAACTTATCTAACTTAATCGTTTTCAGAGCGAAAAAACATCTTGAATTTCCCTTCAATTTGCAGGAAATCGACACAAGGGATTAATGTCAACGAAATATATTTTCATTTCACCTTGCCTTCACCACTTTCCATCAACTCAATAAACTCAGAACCAAAAATTATTTGAGTATTAATTTTAGAAGTTCCTCTGCTTTCTCAGGATCTAGAGTTTTCAAAATCCCATATTCCTTGTAAGCTGAAGCTTTATCATCAAGAAAATAATATGCACCCCCCAGAAAAAAGTGAGCACTTGCATTCTTCGGATACAGTGCTATTGTCTGAATGAGAATAGTCTTTGCATCGTTATCCTTGCCAAGGATTGAATAGAGCATTCCTAGCTTTACAAGGGCGTTCTCATATCGGGGATTAATTCGAATCGCGTTTTCTAGACAAAAAGCTGCTTTTTCGTATTTCTCTAACTCGGAGTATATCCTATATAGTCCATAATAAGGCTCCAAATAATTAGAATCAATTAACGTTGCTTGGGTATAAACTTTTATCGCTTCCAAATATCTATTCTGATATTCATAGTCTTGTCCCAGGACATAGTATATTTCAGCATCTGAAGAAGGCTCTAATTGGATTGCTTTTTCATAATGGATAATAGCATTATTATATTGATGCAATGCCTGGTATGCTGAACCAAACATAGCATGTGCAGGCGCGCAATTAGGATTCAATCTTATGGATTCTTTGAGAACCTTTAATGCATCCTCATAGTTTTCGAGGAAGTAATATTCAAGACCTAATTCTGTATATAGCATATCCTCTTTTGGATTTCTTTCTATTCCCCTTTTTAGGTATTGAATTGACTGATTGTGTCGTCCAAGTTCATGACAGCACCTACTAATTTGAACATAGGCATTACTATTTTGGGGATTAATTTCAATGACTTTCTTGAAGGCTTCGAAGGAATTTTGAAATCGTTTAAGGTCGAAATATATTAATCCAAGATTGTAGTGTGCATTCTCATGCTCTGAGTCAATTTTTATAACCCTTTTGTATTCCACCATTGATTCATTTAATCTTCCCAATTCTGAATAGCAATACCCTAGGCCGAAGTGTGCTTCAGCAAAATCATTTTCTAGACGAATAGCTTGTTGGAAATACCTAATCGCATTCTCATAATCCTCGACCCATAGATAGTCATAACCGGTCAAAAATATGTCCCAGGCAGAACCATGCGATGTCTTTTTTCTGATCTTCCACTTTGCGAAATCTTGAGCATTTTCAGTATCCAGCATCTTTATTCTTGAGCCTGGAATCGCGAAGTTCAAATTTTGCCCTCCAATTATCGTAAGAGTCGCGATACCGACCACTTCACCTTCCAGGTTTAGCACTGGACTTCCACTTGAACCTGGTGATATTGCTGCATCAATTTGGATTATTTTACCAAATCCTGGTAAATCTCGGATTGCAGAGACAATTCCCTTTGTTACGGTTTGAAGTAGCCCTAAGGGATTTCCAATTACCACTATTGTCTCACCCTCGTCTGGCAACGTTGAGCTAATTTGAAGAGGATGAATTTCATTTATGGGTATGTCAGCTGATATTAGGGCAATATCGACCTCAATATCTTCTGCAAGGATTTGTTTTATCGGGTATCTTTTGTTTTCTACTGTAATTACTTCTCCTGAACAGGCATTGTCAATTACATGATAATTTGTAATTATATCACCGCCTTCAGAGACAAAGAATCCGCTGCCCAAATTTAATGTATCGCCTTCCTCATCATAGGTAAGTATAATTGCAACGCAAGGTTTTACCATTTTCACAATTGATGGTAAATCCTCTGAATGAATTGGGTAATCAAAGAACAAAATCAATAGAAACGAGATTATGTATGCAATTGTCAGCTTCCTCATGAAGCTCTCCTATATTTTATTACTTGGTTAATATGCTTGTTATGGTATGCGAGATTTTTCTGAAAAGCTCCTTCATTTCCTTCATAAATTGTTTCCCTTACTTTAGGTCTACACTTTCTTTTCATGATAATATCAATTTCATCTTTACCGAGGGATACTATCTCATGCTTGGTTCCTTTTTCTGGGTTTCATATTTCCCTCCGTTGTTCAAAATACTGTATTACATCCAAAATTGAATGTCAAGCAAAATACTTCATATTTGTTGGGGAATAGAGTACAGACATGAATCCTATGACATTATCCTTACAGAGAAATATTCCCTCTCTATAATTCTTCCTTCTTTATCATACCACCATCTCTCAATTACCCTAGGGTTCTTTGCTTTTCTATAATATGTTTCCGCACGAATTTTCTCTGCATTTTTGTTGTAAAAGTATAGTGTTGTATGATTAATATCTGTATCCCGCTTTTCTATAAGTAATCCATCTTTATCATAAACATAAATTTTCTCATTCTCATACTCGCCAAAAGGATTTACTTTTTTGTATGTTCTTATCAATCTTCTTTGCGAATCATAGAAGAAATACTCTGTTCCAAAATATTCCGGCTTTAGGTTTTCTCTGCTTGCCCTATAGTATTCTCTTGTCCTGAGATTACTGCTTTCGTTATAGTAATTTACATAAATCTTATCTAAATAAGTTTTGGATATGCCACCCCGGAAATGCTCTTCTGCGATTAAGTATCCATTGCTCTTATAGAAATATTTCTTTACTAATGCAATTGTATTATCTGCATCTAACTCTTGCCATAATATTATGCGATATCCTGCATTCACATATTCATTCTCCAATGGGTCAAGATCTTTAATTTCCCTGAACACATTTTTTAGGTTGCTACTTAACTTCTTGAAAATTGTGTTGCTTTCTACGAAATTATCCTTTCTGTATATATTAACTGTTGCCGGGTGTTTTTTATCCTGAAATGTGACTTCTGAGAGCGAAATGGTTTGCCCATTATCAATGGTTTCGCTTCTTATTTGTAAACCTTCTTCATCGTATAAGAATTTCTCAGTATATCCATACAGTCCCTCGTCGAAATCGGTTGATTCCGTTCTTACCACTTGATTTAAGTCGTTATAAAAATAAAGCGTCCTGTATTCGAGTTTTTGTTCTCTATTAAAACATTCTTCTTTTGTTATCAGACCTTCATTGTTATAGTGGTGAAATTCGTGAATGTAAAGTCCTGGCGTTGTGTTAAACTCCGAATATTCGGGAATGAAAGGTTTCTTGTTCTGCTGTATAATCTCATCAATGTTCATTGACTTCTTAGCCTTATATCTATGCTCTTTAAATTCTTCATCAAGTGAATAAAGCCTCCCGAATCTATCGAAATATTTTACTTTCGGGGCTCTGTTGTTGTAATAGAATATTTTCCAACCACTGCATCCTTTTGTTTCTTCTACTGCAAGCTCCTCACCGAGATGCTTAATTACCACTTCCTGCATTGAGCATCCGGAAGATAGAAATGTTTCAGCTGGTATTTCGGGACCACTGTAATATTTGACAACTACATTCTTCATTTCATTATACAATAAACAAAAACACGGAGTTTTTCAGTAAGAAAGCAATATTTTTGAAAAAACATTGTAATGTGTAAAAATTGAGCCGGATAAAATGTTTGTTTTAAGACCTATCATTTGCAATGAGATTATAGATTTTTTTTAAGACCTGCCTGTTGTTATACAATGAAAACGATATCAACAAATCATCGGTGGAAAAGTTTTTCCATTGACAAATTGTTTCTAATATGTGTATGTTGAACACTCAATGATCGCATAGTTATTTTTGGACGAACTTTTTTATCGTTAAAATCATGTAAACTGTCATACTTTTTCACATATTCAGAAAAGCAAACACATTAATATTTTGCAACCTCACCCATAGTTAACAAATCATCTACTTTATTCGAAGTAACATCATATCCAAATGGAGAAACAGATATAAACAAGTTTTTGATTAAATTATTATAATTATTGTGTTTAAATCTAACTCTTTGAGCTCCTCCATGTTTTCTTTTCCCTTAATTATATTTTTAAATTGTTTTAATTTACCTTTTAGTCTTTTTCTCGAATTTTATCATGTCATACATAGACAACATATCCTTTACTAATCGCATTCCCAATTTTCGATAGCTTATCACAGCAAATCTCTTGGGTGAGTAGCAACTTTAAACTTCACTCCATCTAGTTGTTTAAAGTGTTTTTTTCCACATGCTATTTTCAAGCTCTCTCGCAAACGCAAATTTTCTTCGTCGATACTCCCCTTGCTTTCTGCAACAAAATAAACTCGTTTATGTCCATTAAAAACAATTGCCCAGTCCGGATTATATGTTCCAAGTGGGGTGTCAATTTTAAACCAGCTTGGCAATTTAACATAAAACCTCACTCTTTCCATGCTTTCCAAATCCTTAGCAAACTCTTTTTCTGTGTCTGAATCATAAATTACATAGTCAAACAAAGTTTTCTGCTTCTTTTTTACCTCATACAAATTATCCATGTAAGACTCTAGTTCTTCAGATTCAAACAAGGACATAGCGTATTCATCCCCGATTTTTTCGTATTTTATTCCATCTACCGTCATTTTCCTCAAAACCGCATTAATATTCTCCAAGCAGAGATCTAAGAATTGCTGAGGATTCACTAATGTATCACCCAGCCTATCTGATTTTTTTAGAATTTCTAAAAGCGTTTGTTTCGTTAAATCTGTTCCTTGGCTTAAATATTCCAATAAATTGGGTACGGTTATACGGACCATTTTGGCTTTTCTGGTTCTAATTTTTTTAAGTCGAGTTTCAATTCCCTGTTCCTTGTCCATTTCCACACTCACCTTTTCCGCTCTTATCCCAGGTTTCTTTGTAGAAGGTAATTTCTTAATTCTCTCCGCAACTTCTGTAACTAACTCATCGGAGTTCAACTGCACCTGATAACGTGTCCTTGATTGAATTCGCTTCCAAAGCTCTAAAAACTCTTTATCCGTTTTCCATCCTTTCTTCAAATTTATTTTTCGTCTATCTTTTTTCCTCTTAATCCTTTCTCTACCAAACTCAACGCCTGCCTCATCCTCAATCTCTCTCTGTAGTTGTCTTGCAAAATCCTCATAACTCTCATTTGCTATTACTGTTAATATATTCAAACTTTCATCAAATATTCTGTCACCATTTTGATTCACCGGAATCCGAAGCCCTCTACCAATTTCTTGCCGCTTCTTCAGCTCGGACCTACTTTCATTAAGGGTGCAAATTTGGAATACATTAGGATTATCCCATCCTTCTCTGAGTGCAGAGTGAGAAAATATAAATTTAATCGAGGTATCGAAAGATAAAAGTTTTTCCTTGTCTTTCATTATCAAATCATAAGTAGGAACATCATACTGCGCTTCTCCTGTTTTTGAGTCTTTTACTCTTCCTTTACTATCCTTTGAAAAATATCCTTCATGCACTTTATCTGGTGGTAAAATATCCAACTCTTTATACTTATCTTCACTCGCAAGCTTTTCGTATATCTCTTCAAACCATTTAGCAAATTTGCCCTTGTAATCGTCCGCTTCATAGTCTCGGTAATTATTAACTCTGTCTATAAAGAAAAGTGAAAGAACTTTAATACCTTTATGCTTTAACCTTCTTTCCTTATCCAGGTGTTCTCGCACCGTCTCTTCCATCTGCATACGTTGTATTTCCTCTGTCAACTCTCCCCTTACTTTGCCTTTAAACACCTTTTCTCCGTTGGCAAACTCTACAAAACCCTCTTGGGCATCAATAGCGCTAACCACAAAACCCTCATACACATCACGCTCGTTGGACAGCTCGTATAAGTCAAACGTTCCTTGCGTTTTTACGGTAATTTTCTCTTTTTTGGTGCCTTTTTTAGTATTTTTTTCTATTTTTAAATTAGCTTTAATCTGAGTTTTTTGAGGTGTGATAGACAAAACCTCTATATATGCTTCATTTAAACTATTTTCTTCAAGTACGGAATCTACCTCAATCTTTTTAACAATCCCCAAATCATAAGCATCAACGGGAGTAAGTCGGTAAAGGAGGTTGTAATAATTTCTGTGAGTTGCCGAATATCTCAAGGTGCAGAGCGGGTTTAAACTTTTAATCGCTTTTTTGGATTTTGCAGTCTCCATATTTTGCGGTTCATCCATTATAACAATTGGATTAGCAGCTTGCACGAATTCTATGGGGCGTCTGCCAGACATTCTGTCGCCTGCTCTTTTAATAATGTTTTCATCTCTCCTAAAGGCATCTATATTGATCACCATAATCTGCAAAGTGTTCGAGGTAGCAAAACTCCTTAATCTACCTAGTCGGCTTGAGTCGTATACAAAATAATCCAACGGAACATTTCCGTATAAATCTTTAAAATGTTCTTCGGTAATTTGTAAGTTTTTCAAAACCCCTTCCCGAATAGCAATAGAAGGCACAACGATAGTAAATTTTTTAAACCCGTATTTTTGGTGTAATTCGTGGATGGTGCGCAAATATACATAGGTCTTTCCGGTCCCTGTCTCCATCTCCACGGAAAAGTTTCTGCCCTGCAATTCCCCTACTCTATCTTCCCTTTTTATATTACTGCTCTTCCTTTTTTGAATTTTCTTAATGTTCTCTAAAATTTTCTCGTTAGAAATCTCTAATAGGTTTCCCACACCCATGTCCGTAAAATCAAATTCGCCTTTCTTTGCGCTGTCAATTTCAAATCCCAAATCACTGCTCTCTATCGCTTGTCCATTAAAAACATCCACTACGGCATTGATGGCTTCCAGTTGAAATTCCAAATTTGGATCAAATTTAAGTTTCATTATTAATTTCTAGTATTTTATTACGTAAAAAGGAAATTGAACTATCTAACTTCTTGTCAAAATCAATATCACTATTGTTTAAGTTATTATCTGGATGATGCCATTTATTACGAATGCATGTGTGAAGAGTGCGAGATTCTTCAATTACTGAACCATCTTTTAACCTGGGTCTTTTCCAAGTATGGGCATCACAATCAAAATTACTTATTAAATATTTATCAAAACTATCAATCGTAGATCTATTTCCACGTTCCTCCTCTTCGCCATTATCGACATATAACTCGTGCAAATGACCATAAAGTTCATTGTGATACTCAAAAGTTGATAAATTGAACGCGATATAATTTATTTCATTAGCAGAAGGTGTTGGCAATGCTCTTTCAGCCGTTGCCGCAAGCTCCACTTTATTATCTGTCTTTTTTAACACATTAAAACTCGCAAATTCATTTGCGGAAAGTTGTTTAACAAATAACGGAGACTGTGAGCTTAAGATAATCTGAGATGTTTTTGTCATTTCTAAAATAATATCAACAAACTTTTTTTGCAAGGAAGGATGTAAGTGAAGTTCCAGTTCATCTAACAATATAATAAGCTGTTTTCCACTTTGTTCGGCAAGATAAAAAGAATATAGAAGAGCAAATCCCATCTCATAACCTGAACCTATTTTATTAAGCTGGATCTGAAGGTTATTAGATCTTTTTTCACCCAAAAAAGCACCTTGAAAAGGTCGATAGTTATTTATAATTTCAAGGTTGACAGGGATACCGGTTATTTCTTTAAATCTGTTTATAGATTTCTTTAAAAATTCGTTCTGAATTCCGGTCTTTATTTTATCATCTAATCTTGAACTTAAATTTTCTAAATTTCCCTCCTTTTCTTTAAAGTATTGGGAATCAAAATCTTCCATTAATCGATCAAAGCGTGTTTGGTTATATGTGCCCGAACGAATTTGAAATGTGCGATTTCTGTCTAGAAATAGAATATCGTTTTCTTTAAATCGAGGGCCCTTATAAGGATTGTTTACATTAACTCTTAAATCTGGACTGTACTCTTTGATGTTTTCCGCATCTGCCTGTATAAACTTTTGATCACTCACAATAAGAGATGACAAATATGAACTGCTTCCTTTTGTTCTGACTCCCGCTTCAAAAAGAAATCCCTTGGCATTAAAGTCGCCCTTTGGTACTGTCTTATCCACTTTAAATTCTGAATCTGCAATAATCTCTATTTCTACCTTGCTCTCTGGATCATTGAGGTCATCAATAGTAAACCTATCTGCTTTGTATGACAAAAGGGGGAGGGCTACTGCCTCTAACAAAGAGGTTTTGCCACACCCATTTTCTCCAACAAAAACAGTAAGCCCACTGCCCTCGTTTTTACCGTCGGGGATATTAATATTTTTTATATCAAAACCGCTTGTCGGAAAAAGTCGATAGTTTTTTATATTAACTGATGAAATAAACATACTAAACAACCTTAAATTCTATATCTTTTGACTTCATCTGCAGAGCGGTGTTGGTTTTCAGTTCATCGTTGTCTCCAAACGCGCTGTCCAAACACACAAAAACGCGCGGCTCCTCACTTAAAATATCCTCAACTAAATCTTTGTCTATCTCATCTGCAAGACAAATTACATACTCTCCGCCCTTTATGTTGTAATAACCATTTTTGTCTTCTACTTTGGCGTTAGGACTTATGCCCAACTTGAGCATCAGTTCAAAAAGCATATTTTCTTTTCTTGCGCCTTGTTTTACATTTTCAACTATGTCTTCCAGTTTTTGTTGCAATTTTTCCTTTTTCTCTACCTCTTCCCGCCTCCAGATCTTAAAGTTAGAAGAGGAAAGCTTAAATGCTTTAAAACCAGTATCTAATTTTTGAATTTTTTCTTTGTCTTTACAATCTTGTTTTACTTTTTTCCCAGCTCTCCTGATTCTCTCTTTCGCAATCTCGGCTATATTTTCATAACCCGCTTTTCTTGCCTCGCTTTTTTCATCTATTTCTTCCGGTAGCTGCACCATAATGAACTTTCTATTGCCGCAATCTTCTGCGTTCAGATCCATAACCGCATGTGCGGTAGTTCCAGACCCAGCAAAAAAGTCGAGAATAATACCACTTTTATCATTCAGTGCAGACATTAACTTCAATATTAAAAATGGCGGTTTAGGGAAATCAAAAATTTCTGAACTGCCAAAAAAATCTTTAAAGTACTGCCTAGCATATTGATAATTCAGTTCTTTATCTGTCCAAACACTTTGCAACTTCTCCTTTTTCCGATTACCCTCTTCATCTTCTAAATAATCAAGTCTATAGATATCAAAAGTCGAAGAACCACCTCTCGTTATTTCTTTTCCAATCAAATTACTTATCCTCTCTTCAGCAGTACCTTTAGCCCACGTCCAACGACCATCTTCTCCGTTTGGTTTAATTGGCAAAACTTTGACAGTGTATTTTTTTGTTTTTTCTAATGAAACTTTCTTAGTTTTCGGATCAACATAAAAAGGGTAAAACATGTTGGGACGGTCAGAACGTCGCCAATCACCTCCACGCTTTCTTAATCCCAACAACCTCGATCTTCTAGCATCTTCTGTAATAAAGGAAAATTCATCATCATCTTTTGAGCGATTATAACCAACTATTGATAGCAACCCTTGATCAGTTTTTGTATAACATAAAATATACTCATGTTGAGTTGAAATACCAAAGGGTTCCTGGGAACCACGGGGATTTGATTTATTAATAATCACTCCACCAAAATTCTCTTCACCAAAAATCTCATTCATAATCATTCGTAAGTTATGCACCTCATTGTCATCAATAGAAACAAAAATAACCCCATCTTCGCGGAGTAGATTGCGAGCAAGGTAGAGGCGTGGGTACATCATAGAAAGCCAGTTGGAGTGGCAGTGGCCGCTTTCTTTAGTGTTTCTCCTAAAAGCACGCAGTTTTTTGCCCTCTTCACCTACATCACCAGTCTTTTCTTCGTATTCTTCTCTGCTTTCAGCAAACTGATCGTTGTATATAAAATCATTGCCCGTATTATAAGGAGGATCAATATAAATCATCTTCACCTTACCGTAATATGCTTTTTGCAAAATCTTTAATATTTGTAAATTTTCACCTTCTATAAAAAGGTTTTCTGTTTTATCAAAATTGACTGATTCTTCTTTGTCTGGTTTTAGGGTAGCGGTGGTCCCCTTTTTGATCTCCTGAAAAGCAGAGGACTTGCCAGCCCAGCTAAATTGATAACGTTCTCCTTCTGTAATATTTTCATCCCCAACTAGTTTTTTGAGTTGTTCACAGTCAACCTGAGTTTCACTCAAAACTTCCGGGAACTCCTGCTGAAGTCTTTCCAGTCTTTCACTCCAAACATCCTTAGACTTCCCATCCAGTTTTTCTATATTTTTTTCCATTATTGTTCTCATATTATATCATCAAAATACAACATAATGGATGAGAAGTCAAGAAAATTCTAAAAATGTGGAAATGGCAAGAAATATTGTTGCCAACCTTTAAGATTGACTGCATTCGTTAATGTATTCAAATAATGTCTATAAATTGCTCAAACACATATTTTCCACTTGACTTCTTTATAAAAAACTGCTATTTTTCATATGAGAGTTACACCATTGACCTATGATTTTGAGAACCAAGCGACAAGGCTTATGAAGAAGACAACAGGACTTCCGACCACCTATGATACTCTGTGGTTTAATTACTGTGGAATGGGAAAAAGAATCAGTAAGATTGAGAAACTGAATGGTGGTTCACCCGATACAACCGCCTACGCTTATGATGGAATGTATGCGGTACTAGAATTTGGAGGACATCTTGATTTGCAATCCAAATATATCTACGCTAATGGTCTTTTATTAGCAAGATATGACGCTTCACCAGCCGATACGCATTACTACCACCACGACGGACTTGGTTCAGTTATAGGAATGACAAACGAGAGCGGTTCAGTGGAGCAGAGTTACTTTTATGATGAGTTCGGAAATAGTCTTGGAAGTTACGGAAGTGTCACCAACCATTACCTTTACACAGGACAGGAATACGATGGAGACATTACCAGTCTCTACAATCTCCGAGCAAGGTATTATGACATGAGGATTGGAAGGTTTGTGCAGGAGGATGCGATGTGTCTTATTCTCTCCCATCCTCAAACGAGAAATCGATATCCATATGTTGTTAATAATTCAGTAAATTTGATTGACCCTTTTGGTCTTTTTTGCATAAAAATGAGTTTCTTTACTCCCTGGTCTGAGTATGGCAGAGAAAAAACTGGAGACCCACACTATATTTTCGTTCCAACGGCTTCTCATTACGAAGACCCAGCCGCTTCTGAAGCAACAGCAGTTCTTCCTGCAATAGGGGCGCCAAGTGGTTCATTGATATGTGTTTGGTGGTTAATACAGGAATACTGGCGAAAATTAGCTAGATTTTCTTATACTGTTAATACATGTTGGAAATGCGGAAGAGTTAAAGTGAATACCAGCACGGACATTGAGATAACAAAAAGTCCAACTTTTCAAATATTACAAGTATGGACAAAGGGCATAATTTCCAGGTCTTTGGGAGATATTGAAAATGAATGTACACTGCCAGAAAATAGACCACCTGATCCACCTAAAGGAAATTAATTTGGCAATTTTCTAATAAGAGAGGTATGCATATGAAAAGGAATAAATTTAAAACCCTGACTATAGTGTTAATATTTGGTCTTTTTGGTTTCATATTGGGAGCTCTCACTCCTTTTCTTGTTCCTCCAATAAACAATAGGTATCATTTCTGGTATCAAACTCATGGACTGAGACAGAAGATTGCTTCCAATCCCGAAGATCCTCATTATTATAGTTCTTTGGCTGCGCACTTGTCTTTGTATGGCAAAAAGTATATTGGTGAAATTATAAAACTGGAAGAAAAACTTCTAGAACTTCATCCAGAATATTCTTCTAGCTATTTTAATTTGGCTCAAATGCTAAGTTTGGCAGATGTGCCACCTGGCACAGATTGGGAAAGATACAAAGGGAAGATAGTTTCTCTTGTTGAAGAAGGTGCATCTCTTGCACCAAAAAGTGATTTATATACAATTGCAAGAGCGGGAAGAATTTTAGATAGAATTGGAGAAGATGAAAAGGCATATGAATATTATCAGAAAGCACTTAGTTTTTTTCATGGGGATACTGCTACGTTTGAGACTGTTTCGCCTTCGTTGAAAACAGAGTTAATTGATGCTTTAGAGAAGATAAAATCTAATAGAAAATCGGAAAAATAGAGAAACCAGATGGTGGTTCACCCGACACAACTGCTTATGGTTATGACGGGATGTATGCCGTTTGTGAATTTGGGGGACATTTGGATTTACAATACAAATATATCTACGCTAATGGATTCTTGCTTGCAAGATATGATTCTTCACCAGCCGACACCCACTACTACCATCATGATGGTCTTGGAAGCATAATGGGACTAACAAATGAGAGTGGAAATGTGGAACAATCATACTTTTACGACGAATTTGGTAATTCTCTCGCAAGCTATGGGAGTGTCAGCAACCATTACCTCTACACAGGTCAGGAATATGATGGTTCCATCACAGGTCTTTACAACCTCCGAGCAAGGTATTATGATATGAGTATTGGAAGGTTTGTGAGTGAGGATCCGATAACTAAAATAGGATTATCTGACTGCTTGACACATGCTTACGAGAGCTCACCTTCTTTGTGGGCAGATCAACCTCAACGAATTAACGCCTTCATCTATGTTGCAAATAACCCAATGAATTGGATTGACCCGGGTGGTTTGTTCATGTTTAGAAGCCCAAAAATCCCTTTAAGTGTGTGTGATTTATACCTACTTTGTATGAGAAAAACGAGTGAAAGTTATAATCGATATCTTTCATTTTGCGTTAGAAGATATCAAGATTGCCTTCTAAAAAGGAAATGCAATCAAGATAGATCGAAACTATGTGCGAACAGATTAATAAACTGCATAGAAAATGCCCTTTCGGCATACAACCTGATGAGGTGGCATTGTTGGAGTGTTTGGTGGTTTGGATGTAAAATGGAGGAAGCGTATGTTCCCGGTATTTCATAAGTAATATGGAGCTAATTCAAGTACAATGAAACTTAGAGGTGCGAGAGGTTATTATCACGTTCATTTGTAATGCCATATTGTTTACAAAGAGGAGGTAAGATGGAGAATAGAAAAATTCCAAGCGGTTTATCTGCCTTAGCAACTTTAAATTTTATAGCAACTATTTTAATTATATTGCGTGCTTCCTCAATTGTTTCTCAACTGTCAGAGACAGCAAAAACTGCTACGAAGGTCTCTGTCTTGGTTTATGCAATTATTGCATTACTTTACTTTTTTTCTGGTATAGGATATCTAAAGATTATGTGGTATCAAGGATATTTTCTTGGAAATATGACGGCTGTAGGAGTCTTACTAAGCATAATGTTTTCTATAATAATAAATGATGTAAAGGCTTTTAATATGGTCCCTGAAGTAGCTTTGAAGACTGTCTATCCAATTTTAACGTTGCTATTATTGAATATTAAATATCGAGGTTTGTTCGAGAGAAACAAAAGAAGGAAATCAAAATCGCATTTCGTTAACAGTATAGGTGACGATAACTTTTTTGTATGATTAATGTTGGACTGCATCTGGTAATATCAGTTATGCTTATGATGAGATGTGTGCAGTCTGGAAATTCGGAGGACATCTTGATTTTCAATCCTGGGAAATTGAGGACAGCAACCATTTTTTAGGGTTCAGGGTAGACATTACTTTTTTAAGGTGAAATGCTACGCTGGGAAAGGCAGATGAGGGAAAAGAGAAGAGGGATGAGGGTAATATTGAAAGCAAGTATGGGTGAAGCGTAGTGACGGCGTATCGGTGAAAGGGAGAATTGGAGAAACGGTTGTTCCCAGCGGTCTACTTCAATATATTAAGTTTAGCAGATTGACTGTTAGTTTATCCTTCTAATTTCAGGAAATAAATTCCACTCGGGGGTTCTTGTGTCACCTAAGTTATTGAGAAATATTGTATTATATTGAAATATAGCAGGTTATGAAAAAGCCACAAAAAGGGAAGATTCTGATTTTGAGTACCCCGCGTATACTTTTCTCTCACTCGTACAAATTTACTTTCTGTTTTCATATAACTGCCTTCAATTATTCACTTTGTCTTGTGGAAAAAAGCGACTGAATCCACGGGAGTTCATAAACACTGACAAATTTCTCTTGTGACATACCAAGTATAATTTGAAATTTCTGTTGTAAACTTTGTGACCAATTTGTGACTATGAGATGATTAAATTGGATGAAATTGAGTGAGATTGAGTGAAATAGAATGAAGATTAAGTTCAATGACAATAATGTATTATATTGAAATATAGGGAGTTATGAAAATGAACGAAATTGGATTATCTTATCCAATTAGTCCATATCTCCTGTGTAACTACCGGAATATTATTTTTTTGGCAAACTCTAATCGTGTATCCTGTTCCACCAGTTAATGGGCTCTCAGGGTCATCATAAAAAATTCCAAAATCTGCTTTTGATATTATAGGGTCAATTCCTATTACCTTTAATGTATCCCTTAATAGATACGGTGCCTTCATGGTAAACCTATTTCTTGCTCCGCTCAAGTATAAATCTACTATTTTTCTATTTTTTACGCTTATCTCTTTAGTTAGGTTAATAATTTCCTCACTAATTTTTATTTCATCCAATGAATAGTATTTTGCCTTATCAATTCGGTTCCCTTTTTTATGGGTTTTATACGGTAAAATGAATTCCAGCCTTTCAGGAGAAATATTTGAAACTCCCTGTGCAAACAGTTCATCTGCACCTTTGGCATTTCCTGTCCTGAAAATAATATCGGGAAAATCTTCAGCCAGTTGTTTCCCCAATTTTAGTATGGATATTTTATCCTCTTCTTTAAGCTTACGTTTCCCTTCTATCAGAACAATTGAATTCTTTTTATTTAAATGTTTGACATATTCCTGAAATTCCTTATAGTTCATTTTTTGCATTTCTGCTATTTTGTTCATATGAGAATGTTTTGAATATCCAACCCTTGGATGAATATACACCTTTGCAATTTTCAAGATGAATCTGGCTTTCTTCAGCATTTCATAAGCTGCGGTCTCAATACTTCATTGCTCTATTTCTATCATATTTTCTTTTACTTGTCAATAATAACGAAGACTTTCGGAACAAAATACTCTCCCCTTGCAAATGATATCACATTTACGAGTCAGAGAACAGTATACTCATGAAGGGAGTTTAAGAGACTATTTTATTTGACTCTTACTGTTGGACGATTTAATTTGGTATCTTTGCTTCTTATATTCGCTCTGATTTCTCTTCTCTTTATTGCATCACAAAGTTTGCCACCAGTACCTAGTTCTTTACAATATACCTCTCTAATATGACTGTGATCTGGATAACCTGACATTATACATAAGAAAACACCGCCATCAAGACTACGAACATAGTTCCTTGCTGTCGAACCGGCTGCATACCAAAGATGCCATTTATGAGTTTTGTCAGAGCTCGCCCAATAATCCCAGACACTGGTTGTATGATTATATACCCAATATTCTTCTCCATATGTGTCCCAACCATTGTCATATGAATATGCTCCTATTGTTAATGTCTCAACTACCGCTTGATTTAGACCGTAGAAATCCCAATATGCTTCAGCACCATCTGTGCCATACGAACTCAGAGCTATCCAAGGGGCACCGCTGTCAGGATCAGGGTCATAGTAATTTCCCATTATTTGATAGTAAGTCCCACTTGCATTTTTATATTCCTCCCAGAATGCTGATTCAGTAGTGAAATCCCATACAGATCCTTGGGTCTGTGCACCAAATGAGTCTTCTGCAACAATCTTCCAATAATATTGTGTATTATAATTAAGTGTTCCAGGATCATATGTTGTAGCAGACTGACCAGCGGATACCAAAGTCGGTGGGGTACTCGTTGCAAAGTAAACATCGTAAGTAACAGGATCTCCGTCTGGGTCTCCTCCCGTCCAACTCAAGTTCACATTTATTGATTGGTCAACTGCTCCATTGGAAGGGCTCGGATTACTTGGTACATATGGAGGATTATTCTGATATGCTACGGTAGTAAAATCCCATACACTTCCCTCCGTCTGAGCACCGATACTATCTTTTGCAACAATTTTCCAATAATAGTGTGTGCTATAATTAAGATTTCCTGGGTCGTAAGTGGTAGCTGACTGGTCACTGGATACCAAAGGTGGTGAGGAACTCGTTCCAAAGTAAACATCGTAAGTAACAGGGTCACCGTCTGGGTCTCCTCCTGTCCAACTCAAGTTGACATTTGTTAATTGGTCAATCGCACCATCTGTAGGACTGGGACTACTTGGTTCATTAGGCGGGTTGTTTGTCTCTGCTATAGTTGTAAATGCCCATATGCTACCTTCTTTTTTTGCTCCGTGTTCATCCTTTGCGACAATTTTCCAATAATATTTGATATTGTGGTTAAGATTCCCGGGGTCATAACTGGTGGCAGTTTGTTCCGTCGAAACTGAAGGCGGTGGAGAACTTGTTCCAAAATAAACATCGTATGTTACCTTATCTCCATCCGGGTCTCCGCCTGTCCAACTTAAATCAATATTTATTGATTGGTCAACAGCTCCATTGGAAGGAGTGGGGCTACTTGGAGCATTAGGAGCAACATTCTCTGGTTCTGTTGGCTTCTTGTTACAACCAACCAACATAACCAGGAAAGCAACCAACAAGAAAAAACTCAATCGTTTCACAGCATGCCTCCTTTGTATTAGGTTAAAAGAATTTCACGAAAATCTAATTATCTGCCATTTGCTGTGTATTATACACCCATTTTGGTCTATTGTCAAGTAATTTTTAATGCTAATCTGCTCTGGTATGTCTTTCAATTTTATTTTAGTATAGCCAAAAATGGAGGAAAGATGAAGGATAATGATTTTCTGAAAAATATTGGTAAAAGAATAAGGTCATTAAGAAAAACTCACGGATTATCACAGGAGACTTTAGCGGAGCTTTCTGATTTACATCCTACATACATTGGTAAAATTGAGCGAGCTACAATTAACGCTTCAATTATCTCTTTTCAAAGGATTGCAAAGGCTTTTAATATGGCACTATCCGAACTTCTTAATATACCGTCTGCGAAAAATGAACAGAAAGACTTAATTTTGGAAAAAATATTCGCAGTGTTAAAAACCCAAAAAGTGGATGTGCTCAAACATATTGAGAAAATCGTGAACGAAATTATTAACCTTAGCAGCTCACAAAACAAAAAATAAAATACTAAGAATACTACTAAATTAATATTACATATAATGGACATTATATGTAATGAAATAAAGGTAAGTCTTTATCATTGAAGGACTTAAGGTCTTTTGTTCAGATTTGTTGCACTCGGCAATGTATTCTTTCTCATACTTCTTTATATATATGCATATAGCAGTTATGCATCGTCCTTTACAGTAAAGGTAAATCTTCCTGTGGCTTCACAGAGCCCACAAGAATCGGCTTTCCATTTATCTATTACTTTCTTCTTCTTCCACATTGAATTGAGCCTTTTGATTGTTACAGTTAGTTCAACCCCCATATACTTACTTATACAGTAATAGCAGGACTTAGGATGTTCTTTTAAGAAACCATACATCTCTTTTTGCTTTTCTGTCATTAACACCTCCTTTCCGTTTAGTTAATTCGGGTATTTCCTCAATCATTTTTAGGTAATCCCCGCAAAGTATTTTATTTTCTATTTCTGTTATTGGTTTCATTTTTTAATTAAAGTATGCAAACAAGCATTTGTAGACATGTAGACGTATATATATTTTTTTTTAATTAGAAAAATGCCGTCTACCGTCTACATTTTACATTAACTATATATATAATTACCAGTTATGATGTAGACGCCCATAGCAAGAGTGGTGTCTACACCATCTACATAATCTCCATTAAATTCTTTATAGTACATACTTTAGGTTAATCCTTCTTTCCATTATCATTTAAAGTACCGGGAAAGAGGTGTCCACAATTTAATTCTCTGTCAGAATCATACAGCTCTCTTAATGAAATCCAATACGGCTTCGGTCTCTCTTTTCCCAGTTGTTTTAAGTAAGCCGTTTTCTTTTCGTATTTTTGCTTTAGAATAGAAAAACCCTTTTTTAGATCAAACCTTATTTCTTCCAAGAACGCTGTCGGAAGTAAATAAAGAATTTCATCCTTAATCCAACCAAATTTTAACTCTACTGTTTGATATTCTCCATCGTCTTCTATTACAGCAAATCTCCCTGTTTCGTTAAATTCTTTTATTCGGGACTCTATATATGCAAGCAATTCACCACGTATATCTACATTATCTTTTGCATTCTCATCAAGATTTGCAATTTCTGCAGCAATAATTTCATTAAATCCTTGCACTTTGATAATATTGCAAAGCATTTTCCTATGTGCACATTGAAGTCTAAAATCATTCCATTTTATTTTATTTATATTCTCCATAAAAATTTCTTCTCTTTTTCCTTCAGAATTTACAACAACTTCTAGGTCATAAACTCCGCCGATTGCTTTAACAATATCCAAAGTGAAATTTGTTCGGTTAATTTCTTTTCCATTATCATCTTTCCAGATATACCCATTATGTCTTTTAATAATCAATGGGTTCTCCGAGAGAATAATTTCTGTTTTTCTGCACCTATCTCTATTACAGAATTGTTTCATTATTGGCTCATTGCAATTAGGAGCATTTTTGCTTTTATTTATGTCTAATCCGTAGATGATCCCTTTTATTTCTTCATCGGATAATGGAGGTAAATTTTTCATATTCCAATCATTCATAATTGATTCAACGATATCCATTGGGTTGCGAATTGATAGAAAATACCTAGCTAATTCAAATCCGCATTTTGTTCTTATCCCTTCAGGGACACCATTGAGAATTTTTCTAATGCATGGATACGTTTCGTCTGTTTTTGATACTTTCTCTTTTATTGATTGCTTTCTACTTATCTTATAAGGTATTTTTCCCAATGGTTTTTCGAAGTGTTTGTGTTTTGTGACAATCGGAGTGAAGTTACTATTCTCATTACCCTTGTAATCCAAGTGTTTTCGTGTATTTCCAAATAAGGGTAGGTTTATTTTGAATCCACCTTTATCTGTTGGCGTTTCTCTTTTTGGCAATACTTCAATTATTTCCTTTTTTATTGTTTTTTCATCGTTGACCTTAACTTCTCTATATCGGATTCCATCTGGAACTGCTATTTTAAGGTTGTACGTCATTACGGTTGCTTTGAGTGGTTTTTCTGGAAATACATATACATGGAACCCCTTGCTCTTACTTCTAAATACAGAAGGATAAATGTTCATTTTAACAAGATTCTTAGTTATCGTATCTACAAGCCTCAATTCATTTACATCTATATCGATGACACCAAACAAAACTTCAGTTGCATTGACAAAGGGAGAGACTATAATTCCTTGCTTCCCTTTAAGATGAAGTTCGATTTCCTTATCGCTTATTCTTCGATGCTGATGTTTCTGTTTTGAGTATCCTGTTGAATACCAGAAAGTGAAATAAGCAGGATTTGGTAAAAAATGCTTTCGAAATTTATTCTTGTTCATATTGAACTTCCTCCTCCATTCGGATAAAGAGGGGAAGAGTGTTCTCTCCTCCCCTCTTTGTTAAACTAATCTGCCTCTTTTGGGCATTCTTCCAAATCGTCAATGGGATACATGTCCTCTTCATCCTCATAGCTGCAGTAAGGTATGCATTCTTCAATAACGAAATGGTCGCAGTTGATACAGGAATCGAAGAATTCACAACTCAATTCCTCCGAGTTAGCAGAACTTTTACAAGTAAGTTGGACCATAATTTTTCACCTCCTTCCGTAAAAATCTCGGAGTGAAGCTAGAGTATCCGTCCAAATAGATTTCTCTCTTCACTCTGGAAAGTGCTACATACGCAATCCTGGCTTCTTCTCTCCAATCTCCCTTTCTTAATAATGGAAATAATCCATCTTTCCATCCTAAAATATAAATCTTGTCTGCATCACATCCTTTAAAAGAATGTACTGGGCATAACAGAATTTTCGGTGATTTAACTGATTCAATGAATTGTTCAACATCATGGACCCTCATTAATTCCAGAGCTTGCTTTCTTAATTTCTCATTGTACTGACATAGTCGAACCTTTCTTTCAATCGGTTTATCTTTAATAATCAGAAATAGATCGTAGTAATCTTTGTATTTATTTTTCAGTATTTCAATCTTATCTTTAACAGAAAGGTCGTTGTAATGCTTCGGTCGAATTATGCTTTTAATGTTTTCGACAAGTTCTTCAATCGTTTTGCTTTCAAGGAAGACAAGAATATGTCTAAACCGTTTTTTGAAGGGATTGTAAGTGCTCTGACCTAACAATGTCGATTCCTGTCTGATGTGAGGAATGAAATTATTAAGCAATTTATAAGAAAACTTGTGAAGCACAGAATTAACTCTTGCCAACACCACGCCATCTGTAATTTTATGAGGCATATAATAATGGACTTTAATACTTTTCCCTACTCCAATGATATCTTTTCTTTTGCTTTCATTGAAAATCGAAGCAATCCCATATTCTAAACCCCGTGCATACTGCGTATCGTATCTCCAGCATTTTAGTAAATATTCGCGCTTATAAGGAAGAGAAAGAAATAGTTCCGGGGAAACTCCTCTAAAAGAATAAATGCTTTGCATTGGATCTCCAATTAGAATCTTCTTTGCATTCATTTTATTAATTATCCTCCAAGAATAGGGAGAGAGATCCTGGCATTCGTCCAGTAACCAATATTTAAATGAATTCTTGAACTTATCAATATGTTTCAGCATCATTATCTGTAGTTCCTGAAATGTTAATCGCATTGGGTCTTGAAGCATACGCATTTCCCTGAATAGAGGATACGACCAAAGGAGGTTTGATTTTTTCATCAGTCTCATTGCTGTAGCAATATTCCATTTTGCACTGTGGAGTTCTTGAATTCTTGTTAATACAAATGTTTGAAAATTTCCTTTTGGCTGAATTTCTTCATACAGTTCATATAATGTAATGAGAATCTTAAAAACTGTATTATTATTTTCGCGATTATCGATATTTGTTGTTTCATAGAGAAATTCGCAATACTCTTTTGCTACCGCTTCTGGTGACAACACCCTTATATTAAATTCTTTCTTTAATAATCTCAGAAAAACAGCGTGTAATGTACAACACCATTTCCCTCGGAGTATTGATGGTGATACACCCGTTTCTTCTCCTACTCTAATAGCAATTTTATCTGCCGCTCTTTTATTGAACGAGCAAGCAGCTATATCATCGATTGTTGCTCCATCATTTATTAATTGCCCATAGAGCTGTGCAAGTTTTGTTGTCTTGGCACATCCTGCAGGACCGATAATGAGTTTGTTTTCCATTGTCATTTTTCCTTAATTATAAAACTATGTTCCCAAGGATAATAAGGAACACCAATTAGTTTAACAATAGATCTTGCAACACATTTGTCCCCTGGTTCAATGACCTTATTACAAAAATCACAATTATATTTCCTCAGAGCGTAGCCAGTTATAACTTTCACTGTCGCTCTTGGGAATAACTCATCTTCTTTATTGTTTCTCCTGTATTTTGGTGTTGTTTCCTTATGACAATTTAAGCAAATTATTTCTCGTCTCACTTCTCCCTCCTTTCAAGAAGGTCTTCAACGGCATCCTCGATTTCCTCTGGTTGATGCGTTTTTGAATCAAGCCACTGATTAATATCGGTGATTCTGAATCGTAATATTTTAGGTGAAATTTTTGTATGGGGTATACTCCTGATATTGGCGTAAAGAAAACTCTTTGTGACGCCAAGGATATTTGCTAACTCCTTTATGTCGATGAGAGTGAGATGTGGAGGATATTGACCGGTCTTTTCTTCCTTCAATTTTTTTGTGAGTTTAACTGCCAGCATTCTGAACAGTCGTTTTATACCCTGTCCTATTTTCGTAAAAAGAGATTTTTTGCAACTTGCCGACTGGTTTCTTATGTTCATGATATAAATATACAGAGGGAAGTAAAAATTGTCAAGCCCTAAGACATTATATAACCAATAGTTACTGATATATTTTATCTCAATTAAATGAGATATTCTGTATCATTTTTTTTACATCTCTACCTTTATTATATTTGCAAGAGATTAAACCATTGAAAATATTGTCCAAACAATGAGGCGCAGTTAAGTTTTTTTACAGGTAGAGTAGGGTAATTAGTGGAAGGTAATTGACTCAGAAAATGTAGAAGAAGAAAATCTTAAATTATCATTTAAATAATTGTACAAAAATAGTTTCTAAAAAATAGTACTATTGGAATAACAAATACTTTCTTGTGCATAGCATTCGTTAATGTGAAAAAAGATATGACTGGATTATTTCAGCTTGAATTGATTCTTAAATGACCTAAGTGGTTGCAACTTTTTTCGTAAATACGATTCTGATATACAAAATTCGTCAGCCATAATTTCTAGGAGCTTCATGATTCTAATATCAGGATTCTCCTTGCGTCTTTTCCAATATATCCCCTTAAGAATCTTATTTTTGTTGTTCAGCAATTCATCCATTAAATGGTATACCTCTATCAAAGAAATAGGTGTCTCTATTTTATACTTATTAAAAATTTTCTTGACTATTTCGCCGGCTATCAAATCTTGCTCTTTTAATTTGCTTTGACAATCCCTACCATCTTCACCAAGATTACAACACAGTTTGTTTTTCTTGTATTTAAAAACATGTTCACATACCGGACAACTCGTAACAAGATTTTTGTTTACTAAATCGTTAATCAAATCATCAAAGAAATTGCAACAAAACCGTTTCAAAGGGTCATATTGCACTCTGTCTTTTTTGATATATGTTTCCATTCGTTCTTTTCTGTAATCCTCATATTTAGATATAAAATCATTTAGTTTACCCAAGTAAATATCTGAAATTTCTCCGTTTGAATTTTTAATCCGTTCTGTAGCCAAATTTGCGATTTTCTTTAACAATTCTCTATATTCTGGCTTATTCATACCACTATAACTAAAGTAACTAGCTAATGTATCATATAGTTTTTCAATTAAACTTTCGATTACATAATTTACTGATTCTTCCATTGGATTATCAGAGAAATTTCTTGCCAAAACATCATAGAGCTTTGTTTGATAGTCTTTTATATGAGGTTTGTCTTTACCAGTAGATTTAAGGAAAGCCATATCAATTCTACATAGAATTATTTTCTTCTGTTTCTTAATTTGCTTGTCAATGTCTTCATAACCCGGAAGTTCAACTTCCTCTTTTTTGTACTCGTATGTTGCGCTGCATGATTTCTTACATCTGTCTTTTGCTTGCTTTGCAATTTTTCGTTTGATTTCGGTGCTGCGTTTTACAGAAGACCCCCCAAGATCCTTTTCGAATTTCTTTAACATAGCCTCCATACTTTCTCGGGTTATTCGAGAACAATATTTCTTTACAAAATCATTATACTCATTTTTTGTCCTTCCGATTATTAATCCAAAATCAGGAAAGCGCTGTGATGATGCATCCAATTCCAAGGGTTTTAGGGGGAATATATAATCATCATGAATTAGAACCAAAACCTTCAGGTCATACCACAGTAGAATAGACTGCCCTTTCTTGTTGCAACGAATTTGGTCAAATGACCTTGTTATTTGTCCTCTCAAATAGTAATTTTTCTTGTACTTTTGTTTATTGAATATCTCAACAAAATCGCTACCATTAAACTCTATTTTCTCACTTCCAATAATTCTCTTTAACATTAATTAATAAATAATTTAAACGCAACGCAATGTCAAGTTAAATCTGTGACTGTTCGTGAATTAAACACTGGACAGTGAACTTGAAATTTCTAATGGAAAAAATATAGATAAGTTTACATTTTTTGGGGTGTCATATAGGTGCCATAAACATAGGCAAAAATAAGCAGAAATATGCATACAAACATTATTCAATGTTCTCCAAAGTTGTTATTTTACGTGTTATTAGCCGAAAAGGGGGGATTTTGCTATGCGTATGTTACGGATTCGTAGTCCGTTACTCTATCCAGTTGAGCTACAGGCGCATAACTCCGAATAGTATAACAACACGGCACAAATTTGTCAATTAAAAAAAGAGTGTTAACCCCTGATTTATATTATAACCGAAACAACCCCTCCACGCTAAGATAGCGCTCACCCGTATCTGCGAAAATGCAGACTATGGTTTTATCTTGGTTTTTTGCACGAGCAGCAAGTTGGGATGCTGCGTATGCAGTGGCACCCGAAGTAATTCCTACAAGAAGCCCTTCTTCCTGTGCAATGCGACGACACATTAAAAACGCTTCCTCTTCTGATACCAGAAAGAAATCGTCTATTATCTCTTTATCTACTGTTTCAGGCACAAATCCAGGAGCAGTGCCCATCATTCTGTGCGGATTGAAAATACCTTCTGAAATGTAAGGTGAATTTTTCGGTTCCACAGCAATGAGTTGCACTTCTGCTTTATGCTCTTTCAGATAGCGCCCAGCACCACAAAGTGTCCCTCCTGTGCCAAGACCAGCTACAAGAATATCAATCTTGCCATCCGTATCTAACCATATTTCGGATCCAGTTGTCTTATAATGCGCTTTGGGATTTGATGGGTTTGTATGCTGACCAACATAAAAGTATTCTGGATGTTCTGCAAGCATCTCCTTAAGTTTCCTGCGAGCCCCTGCAGTTCCTTCGGAAGCCGGGGTAAGAACCACCTCAGCACCGAATGCTTTCATTATGTTGCGTCTTTCGACACTTTGAATCTCTGACATTACCAGAATTGCGTGGTAACCTCTAATAGCTGAAATCCAGGATACAGCCATACCGGTATTACCACTGGTAGCTTCTATTAATGTATCACCCCGCTTTAGTCTACCCTGTTGTTCAGCATCTTGAATAATCTGCAAAACCGGACGATCTTTCAGACTGACAGGATTGAGGAATTCACATTTTGCAAAAACATGGTAATCCGGACATAATCGCTTTAGACGAACTAATGGCGTTTTCCCGATTAAATCTATGATTGATTCTGCGAATTTCATATTCAACACTCCTTGTATAACATACTCAAGGTTTTTTTATATTCAGTTTCTTCATCTTTCTGAAAAGTGAACTACGGTCCATCTTCAGTTCCTCGGCTGTTTCCGATATCTTCCACCCATTCCTGTTCAACACTGAAATAATGTAATTCCTTTCAAACCCATCTTTTGCTTCTTGAAAATTATCCTGTCCTGTTTCTTTCACATTCTTAGTTCCTACCATTATTGTTTCTATATGTTTTGGTTCCACAACTGTGCTCTCCACCAGTATCACAATCTTACCCATAAGATGTTTTAATTCCCTTACATTACCCAACCATTTCATATTTTTCAAGAACTTAATTGAGCCTTTTGTCAATTTCTTTATCTCTCGATTATTCTCGATGCAGTACTGTTTCAGTAATTGCTCCGCAAGAATAGGAATATCCTCCTTTCTGTCCCTTAAAGGAGGAACAAAAATGGAGATAACATTAAGCCTCTGATAAAGGTCCTCTCTAAAACTTTTTTCATCTATTAACTTTCTAAGGTCTTTGTTTGTTGCGGTGACTATCCTTACATCAATATTAATTGCATTCTTACCACCAATATGTCTTATTTTGCCCTCTTCTATTGCCCCCAAAACTTTCGCCTGTGCACTAATACTCATGTCCCCGATTTCATCGAGGAAAAGGGTTCCACTGTTTGCAAGTTCAAATTGCCCTGTTTTTCGCCCGGAAGCACCTGTGAAAGCACCTTTTTCATAACCAAAAAGTTCACTTTCTATGAGTTCTCCGGGAATTGCGGCACAGTTCAATTTAAAGAACGGCTTATTAAATCTCTCACTCTTGTTATGAAGCATCCTTGCAACTAATTCCTTGCCGGTGCCTGACTCACCTTGAATCAAAACAATTGCATTCGTAGGTGCAACTTTCTCCACCAATGAAATAACATTTCTTATGCCCCTTGATACACCCAGTAATTTGTACATTTCTAACATTTCGTTTCTCATCCGCTCCGATTCTTTGAACAATTCCTTTTTTTCGAGAGCATTTTTGATTGTAGTAAGAACCCTTGTTGTCTCAAGTGGTTTTTCAATAAAATCATCTGCGCCTAATTTCGTTGCTTCTACTGCTTTTGTGATTGTTCCAAATGCGGATATCATAACGATGGATATACCTGGCTTTACCTTCTTAAAATCCCGTAAAAGGCTTATTCCATCCGTATCCGGAAGTTTAAGGTCGAGAAGAACTAAATCAACATTATCGCCTCTGATAACCTCTTGAGCATCCTTACCATTGTTGGCAATCCTGATAGAATAACCTTCGTCCTTCAAAATTTCACTTAAGATACCACATATCTTTTTTTCATCATCCACAATTAAGATATTATACTTGCTTTCTTTCATTCTTGCCATCCTTTATCCGTCATAATTAAATTCTCTTAAATAAGTAACTTGAAATTATTGCAGATTCCTTTCTTTTACAGGCAAACAAACCGTCACAGTTGTTCCAATATCTTTTTTGCTTTGAATACTTATCTCTCCATTGTGTAACTCCACTATCTGACGCGATATCAATAACCCTAATCCTGTCCCACCCTCCTTCGTCGTGTAAAACGGCTTGTATAAATTTCGCAGGTCCTTATCCGTTATTCCAGCACCGTTGTCCTCTACGCTCACCTCAATATACTTCCCTATCTTACCATCAATAAGCTTCTCCACCAATAAACTCCTTATACTCAATACTCCACTCCCACCTATCGCATACAGCGCATTCTCTATCAAATTATTCACTAATACCATTATCTGACTGCTATCACAACGCACTGATGGCATATCCTTCCCATATGACTTCTTAATCCTTATTCCCTTTGGCAATACCTTCTCATATTTCCCTAACACTGTTTCAACGAGAGAGGTTATATCATTTAACTCGAAATTCGGCTTCTCTATAGACAAAAACTTCATAAATCTATCCGTCGTTCCACGCAATCTATCTACTTCCTCTAAAATGGAATCCGTGTATCTATCAAGTTTCCCTGCACCCCTGCCAAGCTCCTTCCTGTAAAGACTCTGCAACCGCTGCAGTGTCAATGTTATTGTCGAAAGCGGATTCTTTACCTCATGCGCCAACTTCTGTGCAAAACCAGCCCATGATACTATCTTCTCACTTATATGCTCAACTGTTTTATCCTCTATCAGTATAACTTTGCTCTTACTATTCAGAACATATTTCTTTGCTTCCAATTTCCTTATCTTTCCGCTCAAAATATTATCAAATGTAAACGCTTTATGCTCCCCCGGATTTACCAACCATTTGTCAAGTGCTTGCCGCACATTATCATCAGCACATATATTGCTAAATGGTTTATTATAGACTTCCTCCATCTCTTTGTGAAACATTTTCGCCGCACCAGTATTCATAAAGATTATCCTATTATCAGAATCAACTGTAAACAAACCACTGGGAACAAAATTCACCACTCTCCTGAATCTTGCTGCTAAACGAAAATAATAAATAATGGCAATCACCAATGCACATAGCATTATAAGAGAAACTGCCATTATGATGAAACTGTAGGATTTCCTATGTGTAATCGGAATTACGGGAATGACTGACATTATCCTACTTGTAAAGGGAGGTTTATCCCCTGTTGTTAAAAGTATTTTCTTGGTTCTTCCACAGCTAACAGAAGTAGCAAAAACATTAATCCCATGCGGAATCTGTTCCTCCGAAATTGTCTGTAAGTGCTCGTCTAAGAGAATTATCCTGCCATCTCCGGTTGAGAGAAGAATTTCAGTTCTTCCGTCTCCATTGAAATCGCAAGCCGCATAAACTCTTACAGTTGTATCAAAATGCCTTTCCTGTATCAAATTCAAGGAATCATTAAATAGGCGGATTGTGCCATCACTGTTTCCCATAATTATTTCTAATCTTCCGTTCCGGCTTAAATCACATACTTCAATGCCTTGAAACCTCTCGCCTGCATTAATGTAACGTTTTGTTTTCCCTGTTTTCCCATCCAGTATTAGAAGAGAATTTGCTTGTTGATTGCTTGCTAATCCACCTTCTTCAAAAGCAATAACATCACTTTGTCCGTCTCTGTCGATATCCACGTTCAACGCTCTTGTTACGGTAGACAAATCCCCAATTTGCCGTTTCCACACAATTTTGCCTGTTCTGTCAATGACGACAACGTACGATAGAGAATCAGTCATACCATTTTCTTTATTGCCATTCCCCGGAGCATTTGTTCCAACAACAAAATCACTTCTCTCATTATCTCTTGCATTCCTCAGCAAATCAAAACGTGAGACCGATTCAAGGCAAGGACTCCCGGCAAGCCAGTAATGCCACAATTCCATAGCGTTGTGATAATCATAGACTAAAATACCCCTTGGCTTGCGATCGTAGCTTGTTGATAAGAAACAAATTAAATCGTTAAAACCATCTTTATTAAGGTCAGCACAACAAACTTGTGTTACAATACAATCCCATCCTTCAGGTGGATGACTATCATTTCCAGATACGATGCCGAATTTCTTAAGAAACTTATTTCCCTCGTAAATAAACAGATACAGTGTATCGTGTTCAATCATCTGGAATACAAACTTCTTATCTTTTTCATCTTCCAATTTCACAGCACCAACGAAAGAATATTCCTTCCTGGGTAAGGTTATTTGTTTTATGATGTTTCCATGCCAATCTTCGACAAAATTTCTGTTGTCAATAGTCACCATAAATTCATCAATTCCATCATTATTGCAATCGATAGGCTTCAACGACATTGCCTGAATCTCAAAATCCGTTCTTAACATCCATTTATTACTTGCATACACACCATTAAACATAAGCATCAAAACCGCAAGTATATCAAATATTACTTTCATTAGAATAATATTATTGTTCTTCGTCTTTGTTTACTAAGCCTCATCTTCCCTCTGGGCGTCACTTCCTAATTGCTCTATGGGAAGTCGAACAGTCACGGTTGTTCCAATACCTTCCTTACTCTGGATACTTATTTCTCCGTTGTGTAAGTCAATTATCTGACGCGATATCAGTAACCCTAATCCTGTCCCACCCTCCTTCGTCGTGTAAAATGGCTTGTATAAATTGCGCAAATCCTTTCCTGCTATTCCAACACCGTTGTCCTCTACGCTTACCTCAATATACTTCCCTATCTTACCATCAATAACCTTTTCTACCAATAAACTCCTTATACTCAGTACTCCACTCCCACCTATCGCATGCATCGCATTCTCTATCAAATTATTCAGTAACACCATTATCTGACCGCCATCACAACGCACTGACGGCATATCCTTCCCATATGACTTCTTAATCCTTACTCCCTTTGGCAACACCTTCCCATATTTGTCTACCGCTGCATCAATAAGAGAATTAATATCGTTTAACTTAAAAACAGGCTTCTCTATAGACAAAAACCTCATAAACCTATCCGTTGTTCCACGCAATCTATCTACTTCCTCTAATATGGAATCTGCGTATGTATCAAGTTTCCCTGCACTTTTGCCAAGTTCCTTCCTGTAAAGACTCTGCAACCGCTGAAGTGTCAATGTTATTGTCGAAAGCGGATTCTTTACCTCATGCGCCAACTTCTGTGCAAAACCAGCCCATGATACTATCTTCTCACTTAAATATCTGCTCGTCATATCTTCTACTATAATAATACGTTCACTATTAAACGGATAAAGACGCGCTTCAAAATTCCTTTCTATTTCCTCTCCTTTTGAACTGAACCTGAAAATCTGCTCTTTCTTTTCCGAGTCCAAAAAATTATGAAAACGCTCCCTATCTTTTTGCTGAACAAGTATTTCAACCACATTGTTAACAAGAGTTTCCCCCTCCATGTGAAACATAGTCTTCGCAAGATTATTCATATATGTAATTCTTTGCTTTGGGTCGAAAGTAATAAACGCATAAGGGAGAATATTCGCTGCTTTTCTAATGTTCCTTATTTTTTTTCTTGTATGCGCAAAACAAATAATCCCAAAAATTGCACCGCTCAACACTAACAGAGAAACCACAATCAAAATAATATTGTAAGGTTTTTGCGCTCCAAGAGGTGAAACGGGAACAAGCGACATTAATTTGTATGAAGAAATGCTATCACTTCTGACCTTGAAAAGCAGCTTTTTTCTTCTACCGCAGTTGACAATATCAGCACGCACAAAATTCGCTTCAGGTATAATATTTTGCTCAAGAATAATCTTCAGTTGCTCGTTGAGTATAAAAAGTTTGCTATTTCTTG
>Ga0315549_1000723_pt1 | contig 37920 bp, 38 predicted proteins | sample SalMarSW160200MG_FD_203101 | JGI IMG/M metagenome (GOLD analysis project Ga0315549, IMG submission 203101) | Salt marsh sediment microbial communities from the Plum Island Ecosystem LTER, Massachusetts, United States - Salt Marsh Sediment SW1601-200 ...
ACATCGGCTTGAGCCCCACCCTCATCGGGATACTGGTAGCGGTTAATATTCTGCTGATGTCACTGCTTCAGATATATGGTGGTAATATCGCCGACAGACTCAACCGGCGCGTTCTGCTAACTGTTAGTAGCCTGGGCATTGCTGCCAGCCTGGCTCTGATTCCACTGGGCAGCAACTTCTGGCAGCTACTTGGGATATGCGCCCTCGGCGGTATTAGCGGGGCGATGTCCAACCCTGCCGCCTCAGCCCTGGGTGTAGAGGAGGGCAGAAGGTTCGGTATGGGCTCAACTCTAGCCATACTGGCTATGGCATTCAGCCTCGGTATGGGGGTGGGACCGCTGCTGGGTGGGGTAATATATGACCTTATAAACGTTAATTCTGTGTTCTACTTCGGGGCAGCTGTTGGCGTCATCGGAACCGCCTTATTCGTCTGGTTTGCCCGCCTGAAAAGTTAAATGAAGGGCTAAATACCTATTTCTCCCCCAGCAACTGCTTCCACCGTTCTTCCCCCAGGCACTGGCGGGCGGAAGCACACCACTCAATACACGAGGGGAGCTTCTCCCTGAAGACATTCTTACCGCATTTGGGGCACTTGACCTTATTTTCATCGGAGAAGATTTCAACCTCAGCCCCGCAGTTCGGGCATTTATATAACTCCACCCGCAGATTTCTGAAATCCTGCCCCGGACACCTGTTATACACCGCCTTTACCCCCCACGCTAAGAGGATACTACTACAGTCTCTTGCCTTCCTTGAGGCGTTGTATCATTGGTGGAAAGATATCCGAATAAACGGTGTGGTAGGGACCCTTTAGCATATTGGCTTCAATCCACTCCCCCACTTCTTTCCTGGCCTCTATCTTCCCCGCCTCCCGCGCTTCCTCTAGTTCACTCTTTTTCCCGGGCATATTGCTCTCCTTCTTCAGCTATCCTGGTGGGCCACCGTGTACAATACGCAGAACTTTTAAGCTTACCTTTGCCCTAACTATTTAGTAATTATAGCCACGAACTGTTTGGGGGTCAAATTGTCTGGGATACTTAGCTTAAAACCCGAGGATGAAAAGAGACTGCATCCTAAGGCACTGGAGTGGTTCAATGACCGGCGAGCTGAGATTCAGTTTGAAGCGCCACTGGAAGAACTTAGTGATGATGACCTTAACACTTTTCTATCAGATGATGAAAAACGCGAGTTCCAAAGCTGTATGGAGGAAATTAGTAAAGGACTGTCTAAATGTATTAATTTAGATGAGGCATCTAGCGACCTTGTGACTAATGCTATTGTTGGTTTAAGTTTAGTCAGATTTGAAGTCAACTCACTATTACCCATGCATAGGATTAGGCTATTACTGAAGGATGTACACCAGCGTAAGGTAGCAAAGGTTAAGGAAGAGCAAAGGGAGCGAGACGAGGAAGATAGGAAAAACCGAGAACAAGCTGAGGCTGAGCGAAGGAAAAATGAAGCTGAGCAAAGGTGGCGAGCTGCCTATAAGAAACTAAATATGCCTGCCGATGATGCCCTCAGATATCTCAAAAGTGAGGAGCATAAAGAGTTTGTAGATAGTATCCTTGGAGCTGTGGATACGTACTTGGCTGGGGGTGAGTCATATATCCTTGACAGAAGGGCAAAAGATTACTTGACTTGGATTAGCGTAATCAATAAAAGACGAAAGGAAGAGCAGGGAAAAATCACAGCCAGTTTGGCTGCACAGAAATACAACGAACATCTCAACAAGGAAATATCAAGGCTGAAGTCAGTATTGTGTCCAAGTAAAAAAGATCTCAATGCTTGGTTCGAGAAAGAAATCAGAGATAAGCGGTATACTGGTCATAACTTTGACTATATCCTCTCTGCTGATGAAAAGGAGATTTTCGATGGTACTCTGGTCAGCGTCGCCAACAAAAAATTAGAGCAGCTTATCTCAAATGAGTTACGCCAATTCGTCGATGTCCCATCCCAATATTGGAGGGTTTACTTCCCATTACCTTCAACTAGCTATAGTTTGGAAGGAACCCCGTGCCTCGATTTTTGTTTCGATATTTTCGGTTCTGCCTATGCAGAAGTCTGGCTAAAGCCAGGAGAAAAAACCTTTGGCAACTACGTTTATAATCTACCATGGAGGGACGAAAAAGGTTACCCTGTCCCACTAAAAGAGCCAGAGTTCCTTGGCTACTATTATCTTGTGTTTACACCAGAGGATCTCAGAGGCTATGTATTTTGGCAGAGCATCCCTTTGCTTCTTTTAAGAGGATTACTCGGTGGTGAGACAAAACCTAGCGGAACTACAATTTCGGCATACTCAGATGGCATGATTACTTACAAAACCCAAAAATTCAAAGAGCAAGTTACCATACCTGATAGTTTTGCCAATTACCTAAGAAACATAGGTAACATTGATGAGATGGTTAGTATGGGTATTATGACCGGAAAGGTCGCAAGCGTTGTTAAAAGTGAACTGGCTGAGCTCAAGATAGGACACGAAGCTTTAGCCTTAGAAGAGAAGACCAAAGGAAAAGATACAAAGAAGGCAAAAGCGTTTCAGCTATTTAGCGAGGGGAACGGTCCTAGCAGCCCTGAAGTGAAGGCTTTAGGGCTACATAAGTCCACTCGATTCAAATACTACAATCAGTACCTGGCAGTTCATAAGCCATAACCATTATTACATTATCAGTATCTTGTCCGCTTTTTAACCATCATTGGCAAACCTGGGGTCGCCTCTATTGGCAAACTTGGCTCGCTTACACTGGCAAACCTGGGGTCGCCTCTATTGGCAAACTTGGCTCGCTTACACTGGCAAACCTGGGGTCGCCTTTAGCCGTTCCTATTGGCAAACCTACACTCACCCTTATGTCAGAGGACACTTTTCAAGCTTTTGTTGCCCATTATCTGCCTTACCCCTCTAGTATCTTAAGCCGTTTTTGCAGAATCAGTTTATCGTCGCCGGGGGCATAGAAATCAGGGAGGCGGGCAACAGCTTCGTAGCCGTGACTCAGGTAAAAGCGCCTGGTCTTTTCGTAGCCTGGGTGGGACGAGGTCTCGATGACTATCAGCCTGCCCCCAGCCTGCCTGATTTTGTCCTCGGCATAAGCCAGTAAAGCGGTGCCGGTGCCCTTGCCCTGCTCCCCGGCCGCCACCGCTATCCAGTAGATATCCCAGGTCCCTTCCGTCAACGGCGCCAGGCCGTAGCAGATATAGCCTTTAACGGCCGGAAAGGACTCAGCGACCAGGGTATTGTAGCCGGAGCCAGCGGGGTCAGTTAGGTAGTTATCAATGACCTCCTCAGCCACCGCCACCTCAGCCGGTTTGAATTCGGGCAGGCCGCGCAGCAGCGCCATCAGGGATGGTTTGTCCCCTTTTACCATGGGGCGTATACTAACCGTCATCCTCTTTCTTCTCCAGCGCTATCTCTGCAATCTTATCAATGAATTGGGGATAGGTCATGCCGGCGGCCTGAGCCTGGCGGGTGGCTCCGGCGCCGGGGGAGATATCGGGGTTGGGGTTGACCTCAATAACATTGAGCTGTCCCGCCCCGTCCCGCCGCATATCCACTCTAGTATAGCCACGGCAGCCGAGCAAGCCAAAGATGGTAAGGGCGGTTTGAGCGATATCTTCTCTCTCTTTGTTTTCGATTTCAGCCGGGCAGACTACTTTAGTGCCCTGGAAATAGAGGCTATCGGGCTGCCACTTGGCGGCAAAGGTCAGCAGGCGGGGCACCCCCTTGAGTAACGAGTAATCTATCTCCGAAACGGGCAGTACGGTATCGCCGAGCACAGTAACATTGAACTCGCGGCCGTCGATAAAATGCTCCACCAAAGCCTGCCCGCCGTAATAGCGGATGACCGCGATCACCTGCTTTTCCAGAGAAGCGAAATCATAGACCACGTTCTGTGGGGAAAGCCCGTGACTGGCGTCCTCTCCACGGGGCTTGACAATGCAGGGGTAAACCAGACGAAAGCTAGAGAGCGTCTCCGGCCGGAGCAATTGAAAATCGGGGGTGTTGATGCCGGCGCTCTTTAAAACAGTCTTGGTCTTAGCCTTGTCCAGGGCTAACTTTAACGCCCCGGCGGGACAGCCGGTAAAAGGTACCCCCAGCGCCGTTAAAATCTCAGCCAGCCTGGCCTCCGTCTCCGGGCGGCCGGCAAAGCCCTCAAAGAGATTGAAGACTAAATCCGCTTCCAGGGCACCGAGTATTTGCTTGGCGTGGTGGAGCGGTGGCACCAGCGGCACCTTGACCACCCCATAGCCCAGCTTAAGGAGGGCGTCATGCACCGCTTCCATGGCCTCAAGGACACCGGTAACGGCGGCTTGCTCACCCCGCTCGTCATAGCGGCTCTTGACAGGTTCGTTGTAGACGATGGCTACACGGCGACGCACGGCGAGTACCTTTTCAGCGCGGCCTCGAGGACAGCCTGTATCAGCCCCTGGTACGTCCAGCCCATTTTCTGGGCCATAATGACCAGGTCGCTATAAGCCCCCAGTCCCGGCAGGGGGTTTATCTCCAGAAAATAGGGCACCCCTTCGGGGCTGACCCTGAAATCAAGCCGGCCGAAGTCGCGGCAGCCCAGAACCTTAAACACCTTGAGGCTGGCCGGGGCAATCCTTTCTTTAATCTCATCGGCTAGCCGAGGGGGACATTCGTAGTCAACCAGGTTGAGGTAATCGCGCTTTACCTCAAGGGAGTAGACAAAGCGACCCTCCCTTTTTCTGGGTACGATGCGCATTATGCCCACCACCCGGGGCGGGGCATTGCCGATAATACCCACGGTGACCTCGTCACCGGTAATAAACTCTTCCACCACCACCGGCTGCCGGTAGGCGCCTAAAAGGCGGCTTACTTCCGCCGGCAAACTCCCCACATTGTCCACCACCGAGGTGAGGCGGATGCCCTTGCTCGAGCCTTCATAGGCCGGCTTGACGATGACCGGGAAGGGGGATTGCTCCCAGGCTATCCGGCTCAGGTTTTCCTCATCGGTTATTAGCTGCCACTGCGGGGTAGCCACCCCCTCGGCGGCCACCAGCTTCTTGGCCAGCGGCTTATCCAGGCAGACCGTCAGGCAGTGAGCGTCCGAGCCGGTATAGGGAATGCCCAGCATCTCCAGGACGCCGGGCACCTGGGACTCACGGCTGCGGGAGTTACCCCGTCCCTCGGCGATATTAAAAACGATATCAACCGGCTCCCGCCGGATATTTTCCAGAAACTCCCCGCCCCCGCCCAGCATCACAACCGAGTGTCCGGCAGTAGTAAGGGCGGCGGCGATAATCTCCACCGTCTCCCGGGAGTCGTACTCCTCTAAGGCGTCTTCGGGGCCAGCGGCATCCAGGGGCACGGCTGATTTAAGATCGTACGATAACCCTACCCGCATCCCTGATTCCTTCCTTTTTAACCGGGACAGCGACCTTAAGCAGAACCGGCACTGGCTTAGCCTTGGCCTTTGTCCGGGGGTTATGGCAGTGGTAGATATGGCTGCGGTAGTTCCTCACCAGAAGCTCATCGCCGTTCTGCGCTAGGATATAGTTGGGCTGTACCGGGACCTTGCCTCCACCCTGGGGGAGGTCGATGACGAAGGTGGGCACCGCCAACCCTGAGGTGTAGCCGCGCATGCCCTCAATTATCTTCAAGCCCGTCTCCAGCGGCGTGCGCAGGTGCTCCGTCCCCTCCACCTCGTCGCACTGGAAGAGGTAGTAAGGGCGCACCTTGATCTTGAGTAGCCCCTGGCACAGCTTGGTCTGTGTCGCCACGCTATCATTGATACCACGCAACAGGACGCTCTGGTTGTTTACCGGCACGCCGCTCCGCAAAAGTTTATCGCAGGCGGCGGCCGCCTCCGGGGTTATCTCACGGTAGTGGTTGAAGTGGGTGTTGAGCCAGATTGGGCCGTAGTTGGACAGCATGGCGCACAGCTCATCATCGATACGCTGGGGCAACACCACCGGGAAGCGGCTGCCGATACGGATGATTTCCACGTGCTCTATCTTCCTCAGCCGGGAGATAACGCTCTCCAGGTGGTGGGTAGATAACGTTAAGGGGTCACCGCCGGAGATGACCACATCCCTGATGGCCTTATGATTGCGTATGTAGTCCAGCATGGCTTCAACCTGGGCAGGGGTGCGCACCCAGCCCCCGTGTCGCCACTCCCGCTTGCGGGTGCAGTGGCGGCAGAGCATGGGGCAGATATCGGTCAGCACCATTAAGACCCGGTCAGGGTAGCGGTGAACTAGGCCGGGGACAACCGAGTCCCTTCTTTCCTCAAGGGGGTCCTCCGAGCCGATGCCAGCTAAGGCTATCTCGTCAAACGAAGGCACTGCCTGCTGCCTGATGGGATCGCGGGGGTCGGCGGGGTCAACCAGGGAGAGGTAATAGGGGGTTATCGAGAGCGGGTACTTAATGGTGACCAGCTTGAGATTGGTCTGCTCTTCAGCAGTCAGGAGCATATATCTAGCTAACTGGTCAACGGTGGTAATACGGTGGCGGAAGTGCCACTTCCAGTCGTTCCATAGACTATCGGGGATTTGCCCAAAGAACCGTCGTCTCTGGGCGCTGGTACTGGGAGGTTCTTCCTCAAGAGTCAATAGGGCAGTTTCGCCTGGAGGTTCCTCTTCGGCCTCGGCAACAGTCTCCCTAAAGCATTTTTCTGCCACTAGGGCAGATTGGTTTTTCATCATTGAAGGCGCTTTCACCTTAGTTTTGTCTCCTCTAGTGTTAGATTCTGGTAAACCGGGGTCACTCCATCAAGCTCACATTTTCATTTTCCCCTCAAAATAGTTATGAGACACTTGCCCTGAAACGCTTTTCGTGTTATAATATACAGGAATTAAATTTCCATAATTTAATTACAAATAAATTATACACCTTTTCTGAAAGTTGTCAAGTGGTTACCGCCTTTTTCCCCAAAACTGGTAGAACCGCGGGGGACTAGAAAAGCTAAGGAGGTACAAGCATGCCGGGATGGAAATTCGTCACCAATCACGCCCTGGTGCTGTGTCTGATTGCCCAGCAGCCGCGAATTACCGCCCGGGAGATTGCCGCCACGGTAGGTATCACCGAGAGGACCACCCATAACATCATCTCTGACCTTGAAGCCGACGGCTACGTCACCAAGGCAAGAGAGGGGAGGCGCATCAGGTATGGCATCGATCCCGAGTTGCCGCTCCGGCACGAAATGCAGGAGGATAAGGCGGTAAGTGGCCTTCTGGAAGTCCTAGGATGGAAAAAGCGACACAAGCGAGTAAAGAGTGTGGCCAGCTAAAAACGCTAGATTGTTGCCTTAACAAAATGAGTGATCGTGCAATGGATGGAAATTGAACAAAAGTCAGTATTGTTCAGTCGAATCCCAGCCCACGGTTACACAAGCCAAGCAATTGTTGATTAAGGTGAATTGAAGAGAATTCTAGCAGTAATTAATTGTCCTGCATAAATCCCATTGTAAAATCATCACAATAGCTTCTATCATAGTCTGGCAATGGCGTTAGGAGCGTCAGTTAGACCGTTGGTAAATTCCGCCGCTAGAACCAACAGCAACACTACGGCCAGGGATATACTCATTGTTGGCTCATCTAATCAGCTTGCGTCGGTGTCTCCAACCCAAGGCTTTAAGTAAGTCTCCTACTCTGACATCCCGAATAATCTCGTGTCTCAAACAAAGATTAGGATTAGTGCGGTACATATTTCTCCTCCCTACCTTTTGCCGCTCAATATACCCCGCTGCCTCTAAGTCATCAATAATCTTGCGGACAGTCCATTCTGTAATGTTAATAGCTGAGGCAATTTCCCGAGCCGTGCGTTGTGGGTGCTTGGCAATACAGGTGAGCACTAATCCATGATTGCTAATAAGAGTCCACTCAGGCATTTCCCTAAGTCCTTCTAAAGGCTGTTGAAAGCTTATTGATAATATGCTATATTAACATAGGAAGAAAAATTCATTATATAAAACTAATGTATTCTTACCAATATTTCTGCCTATAGAGTAACAAAAATTGGGAAAGAAGACAACTCCTGTTATTAGCCTAAATTGGCTGACGGTGAAGAAGGTAGTATAGCAGTAAGGCTATTGTACTACTATGAGAAGACTAGAAAAGCGGCAAATATTTATTTCCATCCTGGTAAGCTTCCTGGTATATGGGCTCACCTGTTATGGTTTATTGCCTACCATCGTCAAGCCGATTCAAGGCGAATCGTTTAGCTCTACCTTATCGGAAAAGATACCGCTGCCTGATGGGGAAAGTTACCCTGTGTCATTGGCTCTATGGCAGGTCAACGAGAGCAGTAGCGTATTTGCTCAGATTGCCGCCGGAACAAGCTTATACCGAGCGCTCACCAAGAGCCCGGGGAGCGTTTGGAATGCATCCCACCTTATTAATCGCCCGGACACTGTCTTCAAATTTATTAGTGGTCAAACCTATCAACTTCTGGATATACCCCCACCCCACCCCTTAGCCTCTCTGTAAGTTCAAGTAAGTAAGGTATCCCCCCAATTTTTCTTACCCTTTACCGCGTTTTGTGGTAAAAGCATTATCCTTCGGGAAACCTGCTTATAGTTCCCTTTCGGTAACAGAGTGGCGTCATGATGGTAATAGGGTCTTGCCCAGACTGGGCGAAGACACTTACCTGTCCCCTAGAAAAGGAGGTAAAAAATGTTAATAGTATATGTGGTAATAGCTCTCCTAGTAATTAGTATTGTCCTGATGATGCTTGCGTTTTCCAACCCCGAGTTGCTGGCGAGAGGTTGGAAATTCCTCGTTAGAGTGGTGAGGCGTGCTGTAGGACTACCAACCTTCACCCCAGAACAAGAAGAAGCCAAAGCCAAGGCAAAAAAACTCGCTCCCTACATGGCTTTAGCCGGCCAAATTGAACAACTGGTTCCGGGGCAGACCCTCAGGTATAAGATAGCGCGAGAAACGTGGGGTGGTGACTTTGTTACTGTCGAGCTAAACCCGCAACACCCTCAGAAAGGCAGAAAGTATATTTTAAGTATCGAGAACGCCGTCAACGGTATGCCAGGCGGGAAAAAGAGTATTATTTATGACTCTGACCAATCGATAGAACTCGCAGCCTCGGTCCTGGACCGGAATGGTGAGCCGTTTGTCGTGGCTGAAGAAATACCTGTTAGCGCCGAGAGGAAAGAAGCAGAGAATACTGGGAAAGGAGGCACTGTTGTCTAGATAAACTGACTGTAGGCACATATACAACACCATAAAAGGAGGTACAAGGAATGCTCTGGAAAAAGAAAGCAGTGATGGAGAAGCCACCACAGCCAAAGGTCGAGAAGCTCCCTGAACCGAGGCCAATACCGGGATTGGTGGAAAAGCATCTGATAGCTGAGTACAAAATGGATCCTGATTTGGTAAAGATTCTTAAGGCTCTAGTGCGCAGGAGTCCAAAGGCAGAAAAGGCGCTTGATTGCCGCATTTTCGACGAGTCAGAGGCAGCGGCAGGTAAGGTGCAAATCAAGGACTACACCTCTCTTGATGAGCACCCAGAATTGATTCTCTACGAAGGATGGTTTGATGAGAAGTCACAGCATGTGGAGTTGGAAGAAAAGAAGAGGGTTAACTACGCTGTACCCTTCCTTACTGAGACTGAGATACTGCAGAAAATCGAAGCGTTGACCGAACCCGGCAGCTCGGTCTTTTTCTACCAGGCTCGGGGGCCAGCAGTTGGAGGACCTCTCGGCCGGGGTGCCGCCATAGTCGAGCTTAACCTGAATTATCCAGCTAAAAAGGGAAGAAAATACATCATTTATACCGCCAATGTGGTTGGCATGGAACTGGTAAGCAACAGGCTAAAATTGTACGACTCCAACAAACCAAAAGATATCGCAAAGTGGATTAAGGAAGCCCATCATAAACGCGCCTACTAGAATTATCAGCCAATATGCGGGGGAAGTGCAAAAGTGATTACGGCTTTATGGATAGTCCTTTTAGGAATGGCAATTATATTTGTTGTGCTCGGTGTCCTGCTGGGGATGATGCTATTACTAAACAGACTGCTCAAGCCAGAAGCGAAGGAGAAGCGTTAAGCAATGGACATAGCGGCAGGCGATTTCATCGGCTTTCTCAGTCTGAATTGGCAAGTCGTACTCATGCTGGCAATAGGGTGCCTGCTTATCTATCTGGGTATTGCCAGGAATGTAGAGCCAGTTCTCCTCATACCTATAGGTATCGGCATTATTCTGGCCAATATCCCATCGGGCGGTGCCGTTGGGGAGGGTGGGCTCTTTTCTATTTTAAGAAAGGCAGGCATCGATACCGAACTCTTTCCGCTGCTTATTTTTATTGGCATAGGTGCCATGATTGACTTTGGTCCCTTTCTGGAAAGACCCTACACCATTTTTCTTGGGGCAGCGGCCCAGTTTGGTATTTTTGGCACCTTCCTTCTGGCTTACCTCCTGGGTGACGGCTGGCTTAGAGTCTTGGATTTCAGTCTGAAGGACGCGGCTTCTATCGGCATGATTGGCTCGGCGGATGGCCCAACCTCAATTTATGTTGCTACCGTGCTTGGCTCCAAGTATGCTGCGGCAATCGTGGTTGCCGCCTATTCTTATATGGCACTAGTGCCCATTATCCAGCCGCCAATAATGAAGCTCCTGACAACTAAGGAGGAAAGAAAGCTAAAGATGTCGACTAAGGCGGGGGAGATTTCCCGACGAACGAAGATTATCTTTCCCCTTGCCACAATACTTGTCGTCGGTTTGCTGGCTCCTAAAGCAACCCCCCTTATTGGCTGCCTTATGTTCGGCAATCTGCTACGAGAATCAGGGGTGGTGGGCAGACTTGCCTCCGCGGCTCAAAATGAGATGGCCAACATTGTGACTATCCTGCTTGGGCTTACCGTCGGCGGAATGATGGTGGCGGCTGAGTTTCTTAAGCCGGAGACGATAATCATCTTCGTCATGGGATTAGTCGCCTTTTCCCTGGGTACGGCGGCCGGCGTTATCTTGGGCAAGATAATGTCCGTCCTGTCACGGGGCAAGATTAACCCGCTGATTGGAGCTGCTGGGATTTCAGCGTTTCCAATGTCGGCTCGGGTAGTTCAAAAGGTGGGGCTGGAGGCTAATCCCTATAATCACCTGCTAATGTATGCCGCTGGGGCTAACACTGCCGGGCAGATTGCCTCAGTGGTTGCCGGAGGGGCAATGCTAATGCTAATCCCGCTATTTGCTTAGCCAAGGAGACTGAAAGCATGACAGTACAAACAGGTAAAATCGGCATCTATTTTTGTAATACTGGAGGTGAGAAATCTGATTATCCGCCGGCTATTTAATCCTCACTAGGGGGGAATAATGTTTGACATCATAGGCAAAAGGTTCTGGTTCTTTCTGGTTTCCGGCGTTGTAATCCTTATTGGCATTGTTTCCCTAGCCACCTTTGGTCTCAAAGCCGGGATTGAACTTAGTAGCGGCTCGATGATGACGGTTGGCTTTAAGCAGGAAGTAAATCAAGGTGAATTGAAACAGGAACTGGCTAGTTTGGGCTATGCCAACGCCATTACTCAACGCACCGGGGAGGGGGATTTTCTGCTCCGTTTGCCGGAGCTGAGCGGTGAGGCCAGGGCTGAATTAGAGGCTGGGCTAGCCGCTAAATTTGGTGCCCTTGAAGTTAAGGAGTTTGCTGAGGTTTCGCCCTGGGTAGCTGCTGAGACAATGCGGAATGCCGCCATTGCTGTAGCTGTGGCTGCCATCGGCATACTGCTTTACATCACTTGGGCATTTCGTAAGATGCCAGACCCTCTCCGCTATGGTACCTGTGCCATAATCGCCTTGGCACACGATGTGCTGGTAGTGGTGGGAACCTTCTCTATCCTTGGTCGCATACTAGGCTGGGAAGTCAACCTGATGTTTATTACCGGCGTCCTGGCTGTCATTGGCTACAGTGTTAATGATACTGTCATCATTTTTGATCGAATACGTGAGAATCTGCTCAAGGCTAAGACCTTTGATTTCGAGGTTGTAGTGAATAATAGCCTAGTTGAGACTTTAAGTCGTTCGCTGAACACCAGCTTAACCACCCTATTTGTGGTACTAGCCCTGCTGCTCTTTGTTGGAGCATCAATTCAGAATTTCGCCGTCGTTTTACTCATTGGTATCATTGCTGGTACCTACAGTTCAATATGCATTGCGGCACCACTGTTGGTAGTTTGGGAGAGAAGGTCAAAATAAAAAACGATATATCGTGCTTATCTCCATCTTGCTAGCTTTTTTAATAATCTTAAACTTCATGATCTTATAAAAAGGAGCCTCCTTTTTGGAGAATGTTGCTTTGGATAATCGGGTAAGAAAATCTGGTAGGAAAAAAGGTTGGCAACCTAAGGCTGGTGACAGGGTCTTTCACCCCCGACGAATCAAGCGCTTCCGCCTAAGACGAGTACTAGGCGTCCCTGCCTTATTCAGTGCCGGCTACGGAGATGTTGGCTCCTCTATTTATTATGCCCTAGGCATCGTCGCTTTAGTAGCCTTAGGCGCCACCCCCATTGTCTTGGCTATAGCCGGGATTATCTATATCTTCAATGCCCTTACTTATGCTGAAGGTAGTGCCGCCATACCTGAAGCCGGGGGTTCAGCCAGCTTTGCCCGACATGGGTTCAATGACCTGGTTGGCTTCATCGCTGGCTGGGCATTAATGCTGAGCTACATTGTTACCATGTCCATTTCAGCTTATACTATTCCCCCTTATCTGAGCTATTTCTGGCCAATACTTAAGCAGCCAGCAATCGGCACTATGGTCTCCATGGGAGTCATTGCGTTCCTGATGTTCATAAATGTTTTGGGCGTAAGAGAATCGTCAAGAGTGAATATATTATTCATCGGCATCGACATAACTACCCAGATTACACTGGTAGTCTTAGGCATCATACTAATACTGGCAGTAAACCCGGCAGTCTTGTTTCAACATATGTTTGGCCAAGGCAATTGGCCATCCACACAGAATCTGATTTTTGGCATTGCCATTGCCGCCCTATGTTTTACCGGGGTAGAGACCGTATCTCAATTGGCTGAAGAGACAAGGGAGCCAGCAAAAAAGATACCCCAGGCATATGTCCTGATGATAGTAACCGTCTTGGTTCTATTTGCCGGCATTTCAATAGTGGCCCTGTCAGCCATGACCCCCCAGCTCTTGGGCGACCCGATAAACGGCTGGGCAAGGGATCCGGTAGCTGGCATAGCGGCCAACCTGCCTTCAGCAACACTGCAATCTATATTCGCCCCACTGGTTGCCCTACTGGCTGCCACCATCCTGCTTACTGCCAGCAATGCCGGGCTGATGGGTATCTCCCGCCTCGCCTTCAACCTGTCTTCACACCACCAGCTACCGGTAACTTTAAGTCGGGTGCATCATCGTTTCCGAACACCCTATCTTGCCATTATCCTTTTTTGTCTGATAGCCCTTCTGATGTTAACTCCCGGGTTCTTCGTTACCAACTTTTTTGCCGATTTAGGCGCGTTATACGTCTTTGGCTCTCTACTGTGCTTCGCCCTAGCTCATGCTGCCGTTCTGGCTCTGCGGGTGAAAAAACCGGATATGCCCCGTCCTTTTAAGCTCCACTGGAACATTAGGCTTAAGGGACAAGAACTACCAATGACCGCTATTTTTGGCTTAGTAGCTACCTCGGTGATATGGATAATCGTGATAATTACCCAGCCCTTTAGTCGCTGGGCAGGAATCGGCTGGATGGTTACTGGATTGATCGTCTACTACGTATGTAGACGAAGTAAGAGAGTCTGGAGTGATGAGTAAATTTGTTTGGGCCTGGACGTGGTTTGGGGCTCTACTGCTAATCATGCTCAGAGATACAATCCGTCAGATTGTGCAGTTAGGTAACAATCAGCCATTCTGTTCATGGGTAATCTTTATATCAATTCAACATCTACTTCATTCCCAAAGGTAGAGAAGAGATCCTTTTTGAGATTATCGAAGCTTTCACGGTTCTCCATTTCGACGACCAATTCTTTGTCATCCAAAACCTTTAGTCTCCCAAATTCATTAACAACTTCGATTACCTTTGCCGGGTCTACTGTTATCCAGCCTTTCATTCTGCGTAACAGCTCATCACCTTTGAAAGCCCTCTCAATTGTAAGGTCAATTTGCCGTTGCTTGGCTTCCCAGCCAATAAGAGCCGGTTGAACAATGATAGGAGAAACTGGATCATGGACCACAGCACAACGAAACCATATTTTTGCTCGAATCATTCTAAAGACAACTCCTTTTACATATTGAGAGACTACAGCATATTGATACATCTCCTCATAAAATAAATTGACAGCCACGAGTAATATAATGTATTTTTCAGATGAGGGCAAACTCAGGAAAGGGGGAAAATCCGATGAATATTTTTGAAGTGATAAAGGACAGAAGGAGTGCCAGGGCATTTAAGCCAGACTCAATATCTAGAAAGACAATTGCAGAAATCCTTAAATTAACGAGCAATGCCCCTTCCGCGAATAACCTCCAGCCCTGGGAATTCGTTGTTGTAATAGATAAAGAGAAGGAAAGACTGAGTCGTACACTGATAAAGGCATATCACGAGAAACGGCTATCATGTAGCTCTGGAGCAGTGAAACCTCTTCCTCAAGCTATCAGACAAAGAGGGATACAGACACTGGAGTCGATGAAAGCCTATGTGGATAGAATTGGGGTCTCTCTCGATAATTTCGTCAATGAAGGAAGCTGCAATTTCTATGGGGCACCGGTCGCTATTATCATATGTCTAGATGATTCTTTTTCCACCAGACAAATGATCGACGTTGGCACGGCTGTGGGATATCTGGTGCTTGCAGCTCACGCTTTTGAATTAGCGACCTGTCCCATCGGCCTAATTGCCGATTACGCTGATGAGATTAAAGATCTTCTCAATATTCCAGAGAATAAAAAGGTAGTCATCGGCGTTGCCCTGGGCTACCCTGATCGGGAAAATCCGATGAGTCAGTTTCGCTCCTCGAGGACAGACCTGAGAGAACTGGTAAGATGGATTTAAAGCCTCTCTTTGTTGTGTTGGGATATACAGAGGCCTATGTTATCACCCTGATACTCTTTCACGATAGTACTAGACACATTCCATCGGAATGTTACCTCAAGCAAGAGATGGCTTCAGCGGGTAGCCAGACGAATGTCGCTACGCAAACGGTGTGGTTAGCTAGGGCTGCGACCACCTTGCAAGCGTGAGCAGGTGCTGTTGGTCCATTAAAAATGCCGTGGGTACCATTTGTTACCCCCTCTTGTATCAAATGATACAAAAGGCTGAAGATATTAAACCAGGAGCCGGGAGCCCGCAGCCTACAACACGAATGGAGCCGGAACAAGTTGGTTATTGCTAACGGGCTAAAGCCATTGCTCTATGGGGTCACGGTAAATGTAACATTTTAATGTTACATGAAATTAAGGCAACCATGCTGGATAGGCTTCAACTGGTTGACACCCTAGGCTTGAACTCGTGGTTCACCTCAAGTCCACGACTACCTAGTCAAGCTAAACCAACGCCGCATGGCAGGACGGTATTCTGAGGGGCTAGTTATGGTTACTATGAGCTTGAGCAGCGTGTGAAGCTAGGGCTACGGCACTTAGCTAGGCTGTATTTTCCTTCTCAGATTCCGATTTGGACTGAGCATCATGCTCTTCGAGAAGTGACACCGGGGAAACTTTTAACGCTCTAGCAAGGGCAACAACCTCCATGTCGGATACCGGCCGTTGCCCGTTCTCAATCTTTGACAGGCCGGATTGATCAATCATTACGCCGAGTACTTGCAAGCGGGCCACAAGGTCCCTTTGTGTAATCCTTGGTTTGGCGGCTCTTCTTGCCCGGCGAACGCGAGGACCGACTACATTGCGCATCATAATTGCAATTTTAGATATTATGCTGCTACAGAATATTCTCATTTAGCATATTTCATGATACAATTACTCCGGAACGCCAAGGTAAGGAGGAGAAGCCCATGGTAAAGGTTTATAGCACAGGGGGTATTTTCGATTACCCGCGACGACGTAAGAGACTGGCTTGGTACGCAGAAGTATCGTGCTCGAGGTTGCTGAAGCTAGAACAAATAAGCAAAGAAGACATCAAAAGGTTCTGGGATGAGGTGAGAAGTAAGCAGCAGGAACTGCCCTTCCCATGGCAAAGGGACAACCTAGCCCAACAAGCAGAGGAACATTTAAAAGACCTTCTATCCGGATACGAGCATGATCCAGGGAGTGGAGTTTACAAACGGAAGTAGGCAAGACGTCGCTCCTTCTCAGGGCAGAACTTACCTACCTAAGTCGCTTTACCTGCTAGTTTTACCTCTATCATCAACACCTTCTCCCTTAGCTCAAGTATGACATGGCATGATTGTAAAGGGAGAGAAGGTACCACTTAAGTGGTACCTTTGCCGTGACCCCATAATGTAATGGCTTTAGCCCGTTAGCAATAACCAACTTGTTCCGGCTCCATTCGTGTTGTAGGCTGCGGGCTCCCGGCTCCTGGTTTAATATCTTCAGCCTTTTGTATCATTTGATACAAGAGGGGGTAACAAATGGTACCCACGGCATTTTTAATGGACCAACAGCACCTGCTCACGCTTGCAAGGTGGTCGCAGCCCTAGCTAACCACACCGTTTGCGTAGCGACATTCGTCTGGCTGCTCGCTGGAGTCGTCCCTTGTTTGGGTTAAACAAAACGATGAATTGTTAAATAAAGCTTGCCGAAAATCAGATTATTAACTTTTTCCAATAAGTATAACCAATATTGTATCTGGGTGTTGACAAGTAATAAAAGGACAGTATACTAAATACCACTGGCACCTGAGGCTACATTAACTATGGCAACGGGGTAAGAAGTGGTACCACTATTGGGGGCAGGTCATATGTCTATGATCGACGATGATTATAAAGCCGCAGAAAAGATTGCCAGAGAAAATTTCAGAAAAATAGCAAGTCAATTGCCTCGAAGTCTAGCAATTCGAGAAGAGGGTATATTTAAAACTCTAAAGCTTTCGGTAGAATCACCCCTTGGACAACTGGAGCAACTTTATACTTTAATGGATGACCTATACTCTTTTTTTAGTCAGTACACGCCATGTCGAAAAGGTTGTTGCTATTGTTGTTATATTGAGGTGTCCGTCTCGTCACTAGAAGCGGAATACATTGAACGGAAAACAGGAATAAAACGAGTTTTGAATTCAGGAATAAGAGAAATCCGTGGGACACCATGCCCATTTCTTGATAATGGCACTTGTTCAATTTATCAGTATCGTCCATTCGTTTGTCGGCGCCATAACGCCCTGTTTGACAATCCTAGATGGTGTAATCTTGATCTCTACGATAGGTACAAGTTTACTCAAGTCAGGTTCTCCGAGGTTGAGAAGAGTTATCAGCTTATTCTAGTAACTAGTGGATCTTCCTTAATGGACATCAGGCAGTTATTTCAAAGGCGCTCTCATCTCGGAGAATGTAGGGAATAACAGCTTGTAAGGTTGTTATCCCTTGGTGGTGCCGATTGAAACCCTATCGGTTTAGCCTGTGCGTTGCACTTTCTAGCTTTGTGTGCAGTAACAATAAGATGAAATGTTCAGCAGATAATACTTCGGCTTATTGCAAACTCTCAGGTTATTCACTGAAGTATCGTAGTTACAGCTCTTCATTTGAATGTATTGACACTTTATGGACTGAGAGTTAATATTCTATACGTACTCCGCTTGGATAATGAGCCAACAATGCGACATTAGGTGGGGTGTGAGATGGTGGGTCCCAGGAGTGAGCAAAGTCATCCTACGCATGATCAAGCACTATCGCTCCTAGCAAAGACTTCCGGTGCGATCGGTGAATTCGTGCTCTGCTACCCAGGCACCCAGACTGCTGATGAAACAGAATGGCTTGAATCTTGGTTTCGTGACCGTACAAATAGATACTTCACTGAAACATTGTCTTCCTCAGACGAAATTCAGCTTCCTATACCGCCTCCCGTTCCTGCACAGGAAGAATTACTAGCACAGCCAATTCGCCTTGTTTCCATCCAGCCCCACTACTTCCGAGGTTTCCGTGAAATCCCACAGCCTATCCGTTTCGATGGAGACCTCGTAGTCATTGATGGGCGAAATACTTCCGGAAAGACAAGTTTGGCAGAAGCTCTAGAATGGCTGTTCACCGGGTGTCTGTCGCGGCGCGAAAGTATGGAACTAGGTAGCCCTCACGAGCTCGAAAATTGCGTCAGCAACCAATTCCGTCCAGATGATGATGAGACGTGGGTCACAGGAAACTTTGCCTCACTAACTCAAGGGGAAACAGAGACCTTCACCTTACGACGCGTCTTGAAAGAGGACTATGGTACAACAATCGGATCTAGATGCGCTTCCGTTCTTTTCTCGAACGATAAAGAACTAAACTCTAATGAGGAAATCGAGGTGCTAGACAGGCTTTTCGCATCGGAGCCTCCGCTCCTTATGCAACATACACTACGTCTCTTCGTCGAAAGTAATCCCAAGAAACGCCGGCAGTACTTTGAGCGATTACTTCACTTAGACGAGTTGACAAACCTAATCACTAAAGCAGTAATAGGTGATGCCCGGCTGCCCGAGTTTCCTAGCCCTATCAACAGTGTGGCCCTTAAAACATGGGACACGCTTGGATCGATGGTGGAAGCAGACTTATCCCAGAGAGCCTACAAGCAGACCTCACGATCAGAAGCGAGCGATCTTCATTCCCGCTTAACTAACGCACTGACTACAATCGCTCATCACGAGTTCTCCGAACTAGTTGGCGAGTCAATCCAGTTTGAGGAAATCAGGGCAATCTTAGCTGGCGAGCAGAGTAAATTTCGGCAGAAATCTTTCCCTCTTCTCGCTCAGTTGAGACCACAAAGACAGATTCTGGACGACCAATATCAGCGTCCCTATGATGAGAAAGAAATAGTCAATGTGAGCACTACCATTCAGCAGGCTTGGCAGGATTACGAAGCAGCAAAAGAGGCAGCACGGTTAATCGGAAGTAATCGGCTCACCATATCTCGTGCACTCAAGATTCTGCTGGAAGGGGACGTCATACAGCACGAGGCTGACACGCAGACATGCCCGATCTGCGCATATGAGAAAGCTGAAACTCTTGCCTCAGGTCGGATTAGGGAGATAGAGGGCTGGATCCCTACTCAAGAAGCAGAGGCAGCGGCACGTAAAGCGCTCCAACAAGCAATGGGTTCATTACTTGAGTTTGTGGGGAAGACTGTTCTAGAGTACGACGAGCTTCTGCCGGCACTCCCCTCAGCAGCAGACTTCGAAGAAGCGTTGAAGGAAATGGGTGAGGAGTTAAAGCAAGCCGTCCAAGGGCTTAGGAAAGTAAGGGGGGAAGATGACGTTAAGTTAGGACACGCGGTCTCCCAAGCTAGAGATTTGCTTACCGAGACTCCCACAGTTCCAGCCAGTACTGAGGAATGTAAAGCGTATGTAAATCGATGCACCCAGATAATTAACAGGCTTGAGAACTTGCCGTCGGCAGCTCGGCGCTACAAAGATGCTCTCCGGACTGTTGAAGCAGCCGTGGGAGCGGCAGCGAGTATTGACCCAGCTTACCGGCTACGCGCGGCTTGGTTGGCTTGCTTCGACAATGTTGCTGCAATAGTAGCAGACCTCCGGTGGGAACAAGCAAAACGACGGGCTCAGAAAGACCTAGGGAGCATCCGAGACGCTTTGATGGAATATCGCAAGCAATTTCTTGAGTCTAGGCGAATTTCCTTTAATCAAGGTATTGATTCGGTTTGGAAAACGCTCCGCGCCGACAAGTACTCGTCATTTAGTAAGCTACATATCCCCCCACCAAGTGGAAAGGGCTTCCCAGTTGAGATCGAAATTAAGGCAGTACTGGACGATGGCCAGCAGCAGAAAGAGGTAGATGCACTCAGAGTGTTCAGCGAATCTCAGGTGAATGCGCTTGGAATTGCTGCCTTTGTGACCCGCTCCGAGCTACTAGGTCACAAAATCCTTATTTTTGATGATCCGGTTCAGTCCATGGATGAAGAACACTTCAAAACCTTCGCGGAAGATGTTCTAACTCACGTTTTGAACGAAGGTTTTCAGGTAATCCTGCTTACCCACAACGACATGTTTGCCAGGGACGTCAGCCATTGTCATTATGACCACCCTGGCTATGTGACGATGTCAGTAAGGCTCTCTAGGCGAGATGGTTGCGTAGTTGAAGAGGGAAATAGGCGTTTCTCCGAGAGACTCAAATTAGCCGAGAAGAAGGTGGATGACGGGGATTTCAAAAGAGCATGGGAGTTAATAAGGGAAGCCATAGAGAGACTATATACGGTAGTGTATATTAAATATGGCCCTTCCAGTTTTAACCCCGATAGCTGGAAAGACCAAACAGCAGAATATATGTTTGATAGTGGCGTGGGTAAAATAATTGATGAAAAAGCCCCAGGCATAGGTAACAAACTGAAGGATATACTGGGCATGAGTGCTGCCGGTAGTCATGATAAAGCACCGAGAGGGGAAACTGATCTGCGGAATAGTATCAAGCTCCTAAAAAGCCTTCCGGACAAATTGCAACTTGGTGGCTAGAAGCAGTATAGATACACGATTTACAGGAACCCAGCCCCCGCTTTCAGAGGGTGAAAAGGCGTGTCTAACTACCATCCATTGTATGAAATGACGAAGTGTGCACACTGTAGACTCTTCATCCATGTAGAAAATCCTGACTAATCCACTGACACGTTAAGTACAACCTTCCTAGGTAGTTTATATTCATCACAAATAAGTGTAAAATACTTCCTAAAGGGTGAGTTCGTATGAATGGTCGGAGAGCTTATAAATCTGATGTGAGTTTCTTGGAAAAGATATCTCTTGGTGCGGTTGGCACGAGGAAAGTTTTCGAGGATATTACTGCCCAAGGCCATAGCCCAATCGAACTGGAGCGCGGCTCGATGAGCTTCAAAATATGGAAGCAAGTCAAGATTAAAAGAGTGAGGGTGCCTGACATCCTCTGTATCAACTGTGACAAGAGAGTTGAGTCAAGGGCAAAAACTAATCTTGAGATTACAATGTCTCACTCGATTTCCGCTCCGGAGAGAGGTTGGGATTTTGGTCTTGCAGACGATGATTATATAGCCCTGGTAAAGTGCGTTAGGGGTGGTGAAAAGCCTACAGATTGGGTAGCAGAGGAACCTGTGCAGTACGTTCAAGTCGGCAGCATGAGAGAAGCCTATAATAAGAAACTGGCTTTTGTCGAAAAACCTAAGGGCGCAACCGAAGGATTCGAAATAAGGGTAACCTGGCCATCATCGCTTGCCAGTGACCATGGGGAGGTTACTTCGGTCAATTCTCAAAAAATTCAGTACAGAAGGTCGACAAGCGGAAGAATAGGGACGCTGGGACTATCCAAGAGGGGTACTATGCTCGAGCCCAGGGTAAGAGTCGGCGAAACAGTGAGGAAAAACCAGATAGTAGCCTCAGTAGTACCAGTTGTGCAGCGATTTGATTGCGGTAAGATGACTTCGACGAAATACTATCTGGGTATGCTAGACAGTACCTCACTGAGCGACAGATACGTGTCTGCAAAGGTCTTAGCACACTTTCCCTCGGGCACCGCCGCTGATGCTCTAGCAAAGACGGTCAGAAACGAGAGAGAGCACATATATGTACGCCTTGAAGCTGCATCAAGCCTGCTAAAGATAGGCCATACAGAGTATCTCAGCTTCTTCAAAGGTCTATTAAGTGACCAATACTTGGAAAATCGATTGGAGTGTGTGATAGTACTGGGCGAGATTGATTCTGACGAGTCGTGTGATCTCCTCATCAGGACTCTCCTCGACTCAAACCAACATTCGGAAATTCGAGCAGGTGCTGCTTGGTCGCTTGGCGAGTTGAAAAACAAGAAAGCAACAGAGGCATTAGTTAAGGTCTTCAACGAGGTAGAAACCAGCATAAGGGAAGAAGCTGCCAGAGCATTAATGAGATTTGGAGATTTATACTCTAAAGACATTATCAGCCTACTTCCAAAAAGCACAGAGGAAGAGCGTGCCGGAATAGCTTGGGCACTAAGCAAGAGCGGTCAGTTTGAAATAAGAGACCTTATTCACTCGATGACCGATGATGAAGCAAGAAAGTGGGTAGCTTGGATAATAGGCACACAGGACGAAGCTAATTATATTAGTCAGATAGAGCAGTTGAAGCATACGGATGAAGAGGTATATTTCGCAGTGACAGTCCTATGGAAGATACTTTCGAGTTGGATCGCAGAGCTTGACATGTACTAACCGAGGTTTCGCATGTTGCAGGATATCAAACCAGTATATTTCACTAGATCTGGCAAGGCTTTCTTGGGTGATGCGTTGGGCTTACTCAGCCATGTAGACAGCGGCTCTATTAACCTAGCCATAACGTCGCCCCCTTTTGCCCTGCAGAGAAAGAAGGAATATGGAAATGAACCACAAGATGAATATGTTGATTGGCTAGCACGGTTTGCTAGTAAGGTGAAGCGAGTTCTAAGAGAGGATGGCAGTTTCGTATTGGACTTGGGCGGGGCATACGAAAAAGGGAGGCCAATTAGGTCACTCTACAATTATCGAATCCTGATCAAGTTCTGTGACGAAATCGGCTTCAAGTTGGCTGAAGAGTTCTTCTGGTTTAACCCAGCTCGGCTACCGTCCCCGATAGAGTGGGTGAATAAGAGAAAAATACGAGTAAAAGATGCTGTCAACACCGTCTGGTGGTTTAGCAAGAATGACTATCCCAAGGCTAACGTTGAGAACGTTCTTGTCCCCTATTCAGAGCGGATGAAGAAACTGCTCAAGAATGCGAACAAATACTACTCACCTCGAAAGCGACCCTCTGGGCATAATATCTCTGCTGCCTTTGCAAAAGCCAATGGGGGTGCCATCCCTCCCAATCTACTCGAAATACCGAATACTGAGAGCAATTCGAGGTATTTACGTTATTGTAAACTCGTGGCGTCCAGAGGACACCCCGCACGTTTCCCTACGAAGCTTCCCGAGTTCTTCATTCGATTTCTAACGGAGCCTGATGATGTTGTGCTAGATATCTTCGCAGGATCTAATGCAACAGGAGAAGCGGCCGAAAAAAGCCAAAGAAGCTGGATTGCATTTGAGAATGAAAGGCGATACTTGGCGGAATCTGCCTTTCGGTTTGTAGAAGAGACCGACGTAGAGTTAGTCAAATCACTATATCGACGGCTGTTGGACTCGACAACCTATAATGTCGATCTTGGTACGGCACAATGGCAGATGGACCTGTGGGAGGCAGGGCAAAGCACCCACACACGTATTTAACTCAATATGTCCTGCAGAAAGTTCCAAGTTTACTTGCTGCAATAGCACCTTCCGCCTTGTGCCATCACACTTCTAAGACTTTGTGTGATGTGCTGCATTATCGTTGCACAAAACTGACTTTTGTTAAGCGGACTCGAGATTTGGACTGATTAAATCAAGCATGCTGGGCTTGCCCGCTGGTGCCATGATCGGTATACTACTGTGCGTGGACCTTGAATACAAGCGAGCGATTGAAGGTAAATTGTTGCCAATTGTTATACTTATCTGTAACGATTGCGGTTATGTACGACAAATCGCCGCTGGAAAGATAGGGTTACTTACATGAATCTGGCCACTACTAACGCCATCTTGTTCGGGGCAGGAGCTAGTTTCGGGAGTGGGGGAGTAATCCCAAGACCACCACCTATGACCAATGACCTTCTGCAGGCACTCGAACGCCTATTTCCCATGGTTTGGAGTGATTTGTCTCAGAACCTACGGCTCCTGTTGGGCAGTGATTTCGAGGCAGGTATGAAGGAGATCGGCGAAAAGAATCCTCATGCTTTGCCTCCGTTGCAGCGGTCACTAGCGTTGTTCTTCTTCGGGTTCGCTCCGGGTCAGGACAACCTATACCGCGATTTGGCAAGGCGTATCAAGTGCAATGCATGGTCTGGTGCCCTTATTTCGCTAAATTACGAGCGCTTATTGGAGCTGTCCTTAGCAGCAGAAGGGGTAAGGCCTTTCGTCGGCTCACCTCCTGACACTGGCCCTTCTGTGGAGCTATGCCTACCTCATGGGTGCTGTCACATCTTCTGTGAATCAGTTAGCGGCACGGCACGTGGAGTGTCACTTTCTGGTAGCAATGTCGCAACTCGTGGTCCTGTGACAGTAATCGCAGAACCAGCAGAACACGCCAGGCGAATCCGTGATGATGCCTTTCCACCAGTCATGAGTTATTTCGACCCAGCTAAACTAACTACTTCTGGGGTAAACTTTATCGAGGAACAACGCGCCAGATATGGTGCAATTGTCAGAGGTGCAAGAATGGTGGCGATTGTGGGTGTCAAAGTAAGACCACATGATAAGCACTTGTGGGAGGCACTTGCAGCTACAGATGCTGATATTGTTTATTGTGCCGGCGAGAATGCCGGGCGAGAATTTACGACTTGGACGTCTCGCAACCGGCAAGGCAAAGTCAGCGAAGTCTTGTACAGTTACTTCGGCGAAAGCTTTGAAGGCCTTTGTGCTAGACTCGGCCTGTAGAAGGCGCGCTCCAGCTAGTAACATAACAAACACTCAAAAAGTTAACTGCTTTAGCTTGCGAAAAGTGTCTTCTAGTAATAGAAAACGCCATTTCCTCTATCAGTCAGTCGCCACAAAAATTCTGCCATCTAAGGGCGGAACCACGAAAATTGTACCCTCAATGCCTGTGGTTATATCCCTATAGGTGGCAGCAAATTCTATCGTGCTCTTACTGCCTGTTGGATTAGCTACCACCACGCCGTTTTCAAACTCCCTCATCCAGCTACCGTCGCTGCGCTTTTGGGCATCTCCCAGGGCAAAGCCGAGGTTGATATCATACTCAGGAAACCACCAAAGCTCGCCGTGAAAGTCGTTTCCTATATCAAAACCAAAATAGCCATCGTCAAGGAGGGTTATCGCCAGTCCGTATCGCATCCTCTGCAAGTCTGCGGCGGGAAGTTTCGGATTAAAGGGGTCATATTGTACGTCGTTGGTATCAACGCCTATCCAGTTGATTCTAGATGGAGGCTCAGGTTTTTGCATATTCCTCTGGTATATGTCCCAGACTTTTGAAAAGTCGCGACTACTCCAGGTCTCTCCACCCAAGGCACACTCCTGCATATGACCGTTAGCATAGTCAAAAAACGGTGAATTCGCACTCCATTCAACGCCGGGATTGCCAAGTATTATTGCCTCGGGCCCGAGGAGCTCTCGAGTCAACTGCAGAAGACGTGTCATACCTTCTTTATACTTCTGGTTGACCACACTAGAGCTGTCAGCAACACCATCGTTATCAATGTCTATGTTATTCAACCATATGCTTTCCCAAAAGCAATCATAGAACACCCCGTCAAAAAGACCGGTGGACATCAGCTTGTCGTGAACAAACTGAGGCAAATAACTAGACCACTCGCTAGCCGGGTTCATGCCCGGCCACTGCTCTCCGGTGGTACCGTTTGTCCACAGGATAGCGCGCTTTTGCGTACCCCCATAATGTAAGAAAAAGCTCTCATTGGAATCCTGCGCGGTAATGCCAAAAGATCCAGCTTGGTAGCGCATAAAGTAAATAAAATCAGGGGTCATCCAGGCAGGCTTATCGGGGGCTTCCAAATCGTGAGTCAGCAGCCAGCGCCACCAACCGCCTGTCCCGGCCTCTATATAGGCCAGAATCTTTGCCTGGGGGTTTAGCTTCTTTATCTGTCGAATAGATTCCGGTGTGAAGCTGACGACAGAATAGTTAACGACGATAATATCCCACCGGGCAAGTGACTTTAGCATTGAGTCTAGCTCGGAAGGTTCAAATTGCTGCAATCTCCAATAAAAGGCGTTAGTGCCACAATACATATTAACTAAGCGGGGATAAGCACCAGACTGCTTCACCCTCAGGGTCTCAGTTAATCCGGCGACTTCAATGTCATACATACCGGAGGCATCTCTCACCAGGGTGAAGGCTACAGTCTCTGTAACCCATGGTGCTACTGTGACGTCCCTTACCTCTTCCTCAACACCGTTGACAGTTAAGGTCAGGGTATGGGAGCCCTCTGTTCCTCCTACATTCTTTACCTCAACCTCAACGGTGACAGCCTGCCTGGGCTCAGCGACAATTGGCGTGACCGCTAAGGAAGTAACCTCAAATTCAGCTGGCGGTGAAGGCGGAGGCTGGCTGGTAGATGGTGATGGAGCTGCACAGCTGGAGGAGATGAGTAAGAGGCAGATAAATAATATAAGGTAAACCTGTGAGTGGTTTATATCTAACCACCTAATAACTCTCATGCTGCGCCTCATCTTGAGAAATTATGCGCGCAAAATATGCAACTTGTTTCATCATTACATAAACATCGTTACATTGCAAGTAACAGGATTCGGTCTGCTTTCAGTGACCTGGCATCACAAGTATCGCCACGTAACAATCTATCACAAGGCTGAGAGACCAACAACTTGGGTGCAGAGAAAGGAAAAAGCACAGACTGAAATCTGTACTCTTGGGTTCATTGGTAGCGGGGGCTGGATTCGAAGGGAACAATCTAGCGTATTGTTAAATTCAGAGAAAACAAAAGTCCATTTTGTTACTTCGTGATGCCTAGAACCACTGATGTTTCGATTTGGCGCTGTGGAATATTCCAGTACACGTTCAAAAGTTTATCCTTGTCGGGCATGATCCTAAATCCATGTTTTTGATAGAAGTCGATTGCCCAGACAGCATCTGCCCAGGTGCCCACAAGCAGTTCCTTTGTCTTCGTCATCAGCTTTAAGTGGCTCAGGAGCCTGGTGCCAATGCCCTTTCTCTGGTAGTTGGGTAAGACATAGGCGTGCCTGATAAGGGTTACATCTTTAACTGGCTGGAAACCCATCACCCCCACCAGCTTCCCTTTCTCCTCCCAGCCAAAGAAGGTCACGTTCTTCATTTCCTCTTGGAGTTCTTCCTTCGGCATATATGGCTCATGGTAACAGTCGTCCGGAATGATACCTTTGTAGGCCTGAGCTGCCGCATTTATAATCTCATAGATAGTAAACGCATCTTTAGGGGAAAGTTCTCTAATCATTTAAGTAAGCTTGATAGGCGATTGCTGGCATGATACCACTTGAGGCGGAAAGCTTCAACCATCGCTTGCTTTGTTAACTGATGCACAACCTGGCTAGTTGTTACCCGATGACTCTGAGGCAAGGACTTACGCCTTGAGAATCTCCTTGTGCTTGAGGGCGCGCTCCAGTGAGGGCTGCATCTTCATATCGCGGAACTCTTTGATGGCGAAGTCAAGGTGCTCAAGGGCTTCCTTTTTCTCCTTGGGGTAGTGCTCCAGCAAAAGCTCGGCGAGGTTGAGTCGCGTAAGGGCGATTTCCGGTCTGAACTTCATCTCGGTGGTAATTTTTAATGCTTCTTCGTAATATTTCCGGGCTTCTTCCGGCCTGCCCAGGAGGGCGGCCGCGGCACCGAGGTGACGGGTGGTGCACGTTAATGCGCCAAAACTGATGAAAGGGGGGAAGCTGCCGGCGAACCGGTCCAGCAGCAGCCCAGCGGCTTCCCGATGCTCAACCAGCACCGCCGCTTCGAGATACATAATATCATCTGACGCCTGGGTCTCATCCTCGGCCGAGCCGATACCGGGACGAGCGATGACGAATCGCTCCAGGATGCCCGCCGCCTCGGTGTCTCGTCCCAGGTGTGCCAGGCAGAGAGCTTGTGCTGATGGCGAGGGGAAGGATGTCGTGACGAACTGAAGGGCTTCCTCGGCCTTCCCGAGAAGCAGCCAGGGCCGGTAGCTAGGGAGGTATGCACATAGGACAGCCAATTCAGTGACACCCAGCTCATCACCACGGGCCAGCATACGCCGGGCGGTCTGCTCCGCCTCCTCAAGTCGCCCGTCCACGGCTGCCCAGATGCCGTCGGTCTGCATCGCCGACACGAGCAGGAGGAGCACATTGCCACTTCGCTCCGCTATCTCTTGGTATTCGTTCCAGGTCTCTTCGGCTCGCTGGCGCTTTCCCAAATCGAGAAATGCAAGACCTGCAAACGTCAACCCATAGGCAAGAGACCTCAGGCTTAACCCGGCACGTGACGATGCTACTATTTCCTCGGCAAGGTGCAGCCGCTCCCCGGCACGCTGCGGCGCCGCGGCGTAGTAAAGCCACATGCCGGTGACGTAACAGAGTACATCAGGGTCGCCGAGGTTACGAGCCAGGTCGAGCCCCCGGCTCATCAAGGCGACGCCTTCGCCCGGCTCGCCCGTACTGAATCTCACGAGCCCCAGATACAGGTCGGCCCAAGCGCGCTCGGCCGTGCCCGGCTCGGCGTAGCGGTCAGCCCGCTCCACCCACTCAGCCGCCCCAGTTGAAGACCACAGCCAAGGCATGAGGCCCCCCTCTAATTCCAGCGCCACCAATGCCAGAAAGCAGGCACGCGCGGCACGCCGCTTGTCACCGAGGGCCTCGGCAAGCGAGAACGCCTCCGGCAACTCTCTATCGAGAGCGTGCCACGGCTGCCCCGCATCACGCAAGATATCGCCCAGAGCCAGCAGCAGGTCGCACACCTTCCCCCTGTTCCCCGGGTCAAGCACTCTCTGCACCTTGAGCGCCTGCTCCAGTAACCTTACCGCTTCTCCATAGGCGTAAACATCTAAAGCTCGTTTTGCCGCCATCTCGCCGTATTCAACTGCCTTCTTCAGGTCGGCTGGGTCGGTAGACTGGGAGAAGTGCTCGGCCAGCTCGGCGGCGTGCTCCTCAAGTCGTTTGGCATACTGCGTTTCCAGGGAGCGCGCCACCTGCTGGTGCAGCTGCAGGCGTTGCGGGGCAATCAACTCCTCATATAGGGTCTGGCGGAAGAAGGCGTGCGTGAAGCGGTAACGTACCACTCCTACCTGAGACCGCTCCTCCAGAACGGAAAGTTGCACGGCCTCCTTGAGAGCATTTACAAAGGCATCTTCCTTAATATCAGCGACCCCGCTCAGCGTACCCAGGGCAAATTCCCGCCCGATAACCGCAGCCACGGAAAGCAGCTGGTTACACTCCGGGCTGAGCAGGGACAGGCGTTTACCAATGACATCCCGAAGCCCTTCGGGGATACTCATCTCCAGCGGGGTGTCGCGTGTTGGCCGCCAGCGCCCCTCTTTTTGTGTAATAAGACCCTCCTCGGCAAGATAGCGCACCACCTCCTGCACGAAGAGTGGGTTTCCTTCCGTCTGGCGGTGCACCGCCTCGGCCAGTCCCCAGGGAATGTCTTGCCTCGTGATGCCCTCCAGCATCCGTCTGACCTCATCGGCGTTTAACCCGCGCAGGAGGACACGCCCGTAGGTAGACACACGTCTTAACTCGGCCAGCACCGCCGACAATGGATGGCTGCGGTCTACCTCCACATCCCGGTATGTCCCCACAATCAAAAGCCTGGCTCCGGCCACGTTGCGTGATACATGGGTCAGCATGTCCAGGGTACCCTTGTCGGCATCGTGCAGGTCCTCCAGGACGACCAGCAGGGGCTGGACACTGGCGGCATTGGACAGGAAACCGGTGACCGCCTGTAGTAGCCGATACCGCGTCTCCTCGGGGTCGCCAGATGGCCGCGGCTTTACCTTCAGCCGCTCTCTTATCTCGGAGACGATACGCGCCACGTCGGCGGCACCTGTGCCCAGTTCTTCCCGCAGGTCTTTAATCTCACGGCTGAGAACATAGGAGCGCAATGCCTCAACGAAGGCCAGGTAGGGCAGCGACAGCGACCCCTCCTCGTAGCAGTGGCCAACCAGGGTCCTGCCGCCGCGCAGGGTTACGTAGGTGGATATCTGCTCACAGAGGGCGGTCTTGCCGATACCCGGCTCCCCCACTACCATTAACAATGCTCCCTGCCCCGACATAGCACCATCAAAGGCAGACTGAAGCTGTTTTAGCTCCGCCTCCCTGCCCACGAATACCCTTCGGTAAAGGGGGTTTTCAGCCAGTGTTGGCTCTTCCTGTGTGGGTTCTTTGCTGATCTTGCCAGCCTCAATCGATTCCAGGGCCTGGTACACATCACTGGCAGATGCCGGACGCCTTTGGGGGTCTTTCTCTAACAATTGCAGAATAAGCGTCTCAAGCGCTGGAGGCAGGTCAGCCCGGTGCCAGGTGGGCGATACCGGCGGCGTGTTGATGTGCTGCCCGATAATGGCAACTGAGTCGTCTCCCACGAAGGGCGGCCGCCCCGTCACCATCTCGTAGAGCATCGCCCCCAGGGAGTACAGGTCTGCCTTGTTTGTCACCTTACCGCCCATTGCCTGCTCCGGCGGCATGTAGGACACCGTACCGACCATCATTCCGGATTGTGTCAGGCGGGAGAGGTCCACCGCTACGGCCAGACCGAAGTCGCCTATCTTGGCTGTACCGTCAGTGCTGAGCCAGACATTGCCCGGCTTCAGGTCGCGGTGGATGATTCCTTTGGAGTGGGCGAACTCCAGACCCTGGCAGATACACTTGCCGATGCCGATAGCCTTATCAAGGGGCAGCCGGTGCTCGGGAGCTTTCTCGATGAGACCCTCAACATCGCCGCCAGACATGACGGGGAGAACGATGTAGGGCTGTCCCTCGTGCTCCCCCATATCATGGATGGTAACGATATTTGGGTGGTCACCAAGACGCCCCATTGCCTTGGCCTCACGTTTGATACGCGTTCGGGCCTCGTCGTCCAGCTTCTCGGTCTTTATTAGAGCAAAGGCAATATCCCGGTCCAGTACCGTATCATGGGCCAGGTAGACCTTCTTCTTGCCGCCCTCGCCGAGGAACTTCTTGACCTGGTAGCGTCCGTTGGCGAAGGACGTGGGCTCCGGTGACGTTGGCTTTGTGGGTGCTGGTGCCTGCTGTACTAGAGCGTGACCGCACTTGTCACAGAAGCTGTTGTCCGGGGAATTCGTATGGCCACACTGTGGGCACACAAGCTCTAGTCGGAGCGGCTGGCCGCATGTTCCACAGAACTCCGCTCCTTCACGATTCTCAGCCTGGCAGTGTGGGCACTTCAAACAAAGCACCTCCTACCGAATGCTGCTTTAGTCTATAACCACGGATTACCGAAGTCAAGACACTTTTCAGGTCTCATTTGAGGCAGTTGCTGAATAACATCAACAATGTAGTATTTTGTTAGATAACAATGGCTTGTGTTGTAACCTGAGGTCACAAAAGAGGCTTTTGTGCAGCCACAGAGGTTAAAAAGAGAGGGTCGAGACTTCATCTCGACCCTCTTATACCTGGTTAACCACTAGAAGCTGATTTTGGGCATACTTACCCGTTCAATTACCGGCAGTTTTTAGATTAGCGATTGCTGTCTGCCATACTCTAAAGCCTTGCGCTCCTCCTCCAGTGCCTCTTTGGGTATGAGGTTGCGGATGCGCTCAATGTAGCCCTTTATATAGCTGTTGAAGTTATCCACCTTGTTGGTCATTGTGACAGTAGGCTGGTCAATATACCCTGGCAGATTGGGTATCCGTCTTAGCTCTTCCGCTTTCTCACGCATCCGCCACAAGGTCGGTGTGAGGGAGTTCATAAGCTCCTCAATCTCATCCACCTCCTCGCTAACCTTGACCGTGCTCCATCGGATAGGCATAATTTTACCTCCTTTCTAGCCACAATAAAGGGGTATCCGCTCCCACGCTTGGGGAACAAATACCCCCTAAAAAGGCAAAAAGGCAGGGTCTCCCCCGCCTCTTTGCGTGGCTGTTCTGTTTGGGCTATAAGCGTCTATCAGGCTGTTACTGGCTGTTTGGCTCGGCTACGCTTTGCCTTTTTGGGCTTCTCGGCTGGCTCGGTAGTGGTAGCCTCTGCCTTTGCCTCTCTATCGGCTTTGGCTTGCTCATTAGCCTTGTCGGTTAGCATCGGCATTACTACCAGTTGATAACCGTCAACACTAAAAAGCATCGGGCTGTAGGCATTGGTGAGCTTAAAGTCCACCATACCACCACAAGCCTTGAGAGCATCGGCAAGGTAACCGCCATCTACCCTAACAAAGCCTTGCCCATCGGTATCGGCTGATATATCGGCTTGCCCTTTATCATCGGGATTAGCCATAACGAGTTTGCCGTCGCCAATGGTAAGGTCTATCGGGTAGGCTTTGCTATCGGCTAGCACCTTGAGCGAATTGATAGCCTTGATTGCCTCTACCGTGTCAAAGTGGGCAAAGGTGTTAAACTCGGTAGGGATTAGCTTTTGCCATTCGGGATAGTCGCCACCATAGCTAGCCCACTTATAGCGGATTAGTTCCGTGTCTATAATAAGAGAGTAGCCGCCAATAGTCTCACCGCCAGCCTCAAAGCTAACCCTTGCCCGCTTTGCCCGCTTAAGGGCATTTACCATACCCTTAAGCTCATCACGGTTGACGAGGGCTTGCCCCTCTCCATCACAGTCAAGGCTGATAACCGCTAGCCTGAAACCATCGGCACTAACCAGAGTTAGTTTACCGTCCTTTGCCACAAAATTGACGCATTGGAAAACAGGTCTATCATCACCGAAGGCAGTAAACGGTAAGACCCTAGCCAGTGCTTCAGCTAGCTCTACACCCCCGACATTAGGATTGACGGAGTTATTAGGGCTTACCCTAACATCGCATAGGCTAAATGGCGTTTTCTCACCAATCCACTCATTGTCGGCTAGGTAGCTGGCATTAGCTCCGCAGGTTACCTTAAGCCTCTTATGTCCGTTAGCCTGCTTCCCGCTAGCACTACCGTTAGACGGTATCACCTTGACGACATTACTACCGCCCAAAGCCTTAAGGTATCCGAGTAAGCCTTTACGCCCTATGGTCAAGTCCATCAGCACCACCCTATCGGCTAATGCCCTTGACAGGGCGTTTACCAGCATAGCCTTGTGAGCTACAAAGCCTTTGCCTGAACGCTTGCCCACGATATTCAGTTGTTCTATTTTAATCACCTCTTTTGGCATTACTGGTAGTGGGCAAGGCTACCAGCTAGCCTAGTAGTAACTATCCGATTACCCGCTACCCGCTGGCGCAATCGGTAGTCCCACTATCTATAATCGTTTGAGGGAGGCAAAAAGGCACGCTTAAAATAGGCTTTTTTGCTCTCTCTGCCTAAATCGCCTTAAATACTCTCTGTCTTTGTGGTCTAGCGGTATCCCCTTCAGACGCTTACCCACAATCACTATTAACCGTTTTGGGCAACCGAGTAGCCAAATCCTAGCGTCTAGCCAATCGTGAAGGTCAATTGCCTTGTCGTCGGCTATGGTGTCTATTAGCTCGGTAGTGCTACCGTCCCCGTCCTCTATAACGGTATTGAGGCTGGTAATCCTATTGTGGCGGTATTCCTCTCGCCAGTAGTCGGCAACCCGACAAGAGGCTATCCGTAGCATAGCTATATCGGATAATTGACCACCACCATTGTTGCCTAGCCTCAATTGAGCATCGGCAAGGCTTGATATAATGGTATGGTTTAAGTCCTCTCTATCCTGATACTTTGCCTTGTGTTGATACCTGTCGGCTATGGTGATATACTTACCCCAGTCTAGCATTGTGCGTTCACCGCCTTTGTTAGATTTGCCCTAGCTCGGCTAACACTGTGGCTAGGGCATTTTATTTGCCCTAGACTAGGCAAGCGTTCAGCTTTGGCTATGCCATATTCAATTGTTAAGGTGCGTCTAAAATTACAGCTTCACTATTGCACAAAAGGAACTATTGTTCATTAAAAGAATGAACCTATATTTACGACACTTTTTATTTATGAGCAAAACCGTCAGATAATGACTTCAAAGCTAGACTTACCTCGGATTAAACAATTCGTAATAAGGCTTCCGAGAGGCTAAAGGCTCTACGGGCACTACAGCCCCTCTCAAGAGGGTAAGGACTGCACTTTTTGTTATCAGGCACGGCGATTGTTTAACCAATAGGAAGCACGATAAATGACTCTCGGTGGGGCATAAAGAGGCTTAAAATCCTATTCTGGGGCTTTACATTGGCTCTTGAGCTCCATCCCAGCCTGGCGCTAATGGCTATAGAGCGCTTTCCTGGGATCAGCCCACAGATGATCCGATGTGGATTTACCTTTTTCGGTGAGGCGGAAATACCGGCGGGGTGGACCTGGTGGGTAGTGGTCTTGAAAACTTGACGGTTCTTCCCTGCCCGTAGGCTCCACCCAGCCCAACCTCTGAAGGTTTGAAAAGTAGACGACAAAAGAGTGGAAACGGCAACCCTGGGCTTTGTAAGGCATGCGAGCCAAGTATCTTTCGGCAAGTCTTTGGATATTATCCGGGTCGATTAAACGCTTCTCCCGCTTAGCTCTCTTCTCTTCCGCCCTTGTGGCTTTATCAAGTGCAGTAGCTCTTATCAGTACCATCTTGTATTGGTGGAAAATATCGGCCTGAGGAGCACCGACATCAGGGTCTATCTTCGGCGAGCCGTATGGCCCATGGCCCAGTAGGAACTCCCGGGTAAACCAACCGCAGCCGAAGGGACGAAGAAAGCCACCGCGGCTAGGCTTGAGAGGCAGCGTCACCATTTTTCCTCTCGCTCCATAGTCTCTGGTACCACTGCCGGTGCTCCTCGCCGGCTACCTTCCGGTACTTGGCAGTGGTGTTGAAGCTCTGGTGGCCAAGGTGCTCTTGAAGTAACCTTAACCCGTCTCCCGTGTCATCCAGCTTTACGGCATGGACGGCGAAGGCGTCTCTCAGCTTATGGGGACTAACGTTGTGCACCTTGCCTGTCTCCGGATTTATCAATTTGGGCAACTCAGCTCTCTCGGCGCAGTCGCGGATTATCTGCCAGGCTCGGTGCCGGTTGATACCGAAGATAAGCTTCTTGCCGTTTTTCAGATCAGGACCACCGCGACCGATGTATTCCTGAAGTGTGCCCAAGGTTTCGCTATCTAAAGGCAGGGTTCTAAGCCGGCGGTGCTCTTTTTCTTCAGCCTCTGCTTTATCGACGCCGTGTCCACAGACCGGGCAGAACTTATGGCTTTTACCCAGTCTCGCCTTACACTTCGAGCAGTGGAGCTCTACGCGGGCCTTTAAATGCCTGATAGTGACCGTACCCTGATCCAAGTCAATATCTTCGACCCTAAGAGCCAGCGCTTCGCTGATACGGCAACCGAGGTGAAAGAGCAAACGTACCAGTAGTTTGTCACGAAGGTTGGTTGCCGCCCGTTCCATCATGGCTATCTCATGCAGTTCCAGATACGTCTTCATCTTGCCTCAGTCCTGGTTTGTCGCTACTTCGCACTACCAGGCATTTCTTCACGTGCTTTCTGGCAATTATCCGGGCGAGGACATGCAATCCTGCACAGTGGCGGATATCCTCGCCGCCAGACGGTAGCTTGGATGGATCGTTTCTCTGCTCGGCCATTGGAACAACTGTCAACAAAGTTAGCTCTAGTAACATTTATAGAGCATAAATTAGACATTGTAAATACATAAACTAGGCACTTGACAGCACCTGCTATACATGCTATCATTGGTCTACAGTCCCGTAACAAAGCTGGAGGGAATGCATTATGGCCAAACGGATCAAAAAGCCCCCGGTCAAACCCGAGACTCGCTCGGAATGGCTAAGGCGCTACGAGGGGGGAGAGTCACCAACCAAAATCGCTGATAATGATGACTTCGATGTACGAACTGTCAGAAAGCACGTCGAGCTAGCCAGGCAGGAGAGGGAAGTGCGCGAAGCAAGAGCAGCCGTACTGCGCAACGCCCTAGAAAGGCACTATGTCGACCTCTGTGATTTTGCCGAGAAACTTGACTCCCAGATAGAGGGAGAGCATACGGTTGCATTAGCACCAGAAAGTAATCGCATGTTGTTGGCACTGCGACAACACTTACCCCGCTCACCTTTGTGGAACAATCTTCGGAAATGGAATCAGCTACACGAGGAAAATACCAGACTAGAAGACGAGGTTAAGAAACGCTTGAAGGAGGAGATTGAGCCCGACCCGAAGCTAAGCGTGTTTTTACACTCCGATGAACAGGGGGTGGTTGACGCAATTTCTGTAGCTCTTGCTTTCCAGGTTAAGGCCTGGAGCCAAGGGTGGAAGGGTCTCCATATCGAAGACGACCTCAAGACCGAACCCGCTGGGGAAGGCCTCGTCGATGCCCGATATGGTTCTGCGGTGATGAACAAGGTCAAACAGGAACATGTCGCGCATATACGCGAGGTGCTGACCGATTTCGAATCAATAGTCAGAGGTTGGCAACAATATGCGGATATGAAAAAGAATGTGGAAGAAATGAAACAAATAAAGGGTAGATTGAGAGACGAACTAGCTATCATAACTCTTAGAAGGGTAGTACCGGGACGGTGCAAATACTGTCCAATCTAATAAAGTCGGTATCTACCAAAGGAGCCAGCCAATGAAAGTAGCACTTTATGCCAGGGTTTCTTCAGAAAAACAGGATGTCGACCTCTCCATTTCGGCGCAACTTCGTGCTCTCAGAGAGTATGCAGCTAAAAACGGCTATTTTGTCGTCAGGGAGTTTGTCGACGAAGCTGAGAGTGGCAAGACCAGTGACCGTCCGGAGTTTCGGGAAATGATTGCCCAGGCCCGCCGTTCGGGAAAGCCTTTTGACATCATTCTGGTGTGGAAGTACTCACGATTTGCCAGGAATCGGGAGGATTCAATCCTGTTTAAAGCGATGCTGCGAAAAGCCGGCGTCCAGGTCGTCTCAATTACTGAGCCGTTAGAAGATACACCAACAGGCCGGCTGCTTGAGGCCATGATTGAGAGCCTCGATGAGTTTTACTCGGCAAATCTGGGGGAGGAGGTAATCAGGGGTATGAGGGAAAGCGCCTCGCGTGGCTTTTATATTTCCAGCTACGCTCCTTACGGATACCGTAAAGTAAAAATAAGAGACGGCAGTAAAGAGCGCACCACGTTAGAAGCGGAAACACTTCAGTCCCAGGTAGTGCTCCGTATCTTTAAAGGAGCACTTGAGAGTAAAGGTCTGGTGGAAATTGCTAAGGGGCTGAATAATGAGGGAATTATTGGACCCAGAGGCAGGAGTTGGGGCAAGACCACCATCCATAAAATACTAACCAATGAAGTATACACCGGTGCACTGGTATGGGGGCGAACCAGCAATCGTAATCTACCTCCGGTGAGGGTAGAAAATGCATGGCCAGCGATTGTCGACCATGACGTATTTGAGCAGGTCCAGTCCAAGCTGAAAAAGCGTGCCTTTGCCTCCATACACCCGAAAAGAGTGGCCAGCAATTACCTGTTAAGCGGCATTGCTAAATGTGGCTACTGTGGCAAGGCCCTGGTGGGACAGGATGCCAAAGGAGGAAAATTCCATTATTACGTGTGTGGCACTTTGCTTAAGAAAGGCTCAGGATCATGCCCGGCCCAATATATCAGTAGTCGAAAGTTTGAGGAATTGATAATTAACAAGATAAAGGGACACATTCTGACCTATGAGAATCTCAGCCAGCTTGTTCATCTGGTCAATGAAGAAATAGACGCCTCAGCCAGCGAATATCGTGCGCGTCTTGATACTGTTGCCGCTGAGATAAACAACGTCAATAACCGACTTGAAAGGTTATATGATGCTTTGGAAACAGGGGCACTGCAGCTTGCCGACCTGGCACCACGTATTAAGGAATTGAGACAACGCCAGGAGCAGTTGCAGACGTCCAGGCAGGAATGGGAAATGCTATTGTCAGATAGAAGAGTAGAGCTGGTAGACCTGGAGACTGTAACCCAGTATGTGGCAGACTTGCACAATTTGCTTAATGATAGTACGTTGACTGAGAAAAAATCGTTTATTAAGAGTTTCGTAAACGAAGTACGAGTCACTGGTACAGAGGTGTCACTTGCCTATAATTTACCGGTCTCCGAAGGCAAGTTGGCTAATGAGACTTGTGTAGTTCCCCCTATTGTCCACTATGGTGGGCCATTCTGGACTCGAACCAGAGACCCCAGTCTTATCAGGACTGTGCTCTAACCAACTGAGCTAATGGCCCAAAAGACATTCTATTTTACGATAGAGCGGCCTGATAAATCAACCTCACCC
>Ga0315549_1000725_pt1 | contig 37859 bp, 28 predicted proteins | sample SalMarSW160200MG_FD_203101 | JGI IMG/M metagenome (GOLD analysis project Ga0315549, IMG submission 203101) | Salt marsh sediment microbial communities from the Plum Island Ecosystem LTER, Massachusetts, United States - Salt Marsh Sediment SW1601-200 ...
CACTGCTTAGCCATACATCCATATCTGATGTGGAGTGCTGGTCGCTATCGTTGAGTCCAGAGCCATCGATAGTCTTTTCAGGTCCCATAGATGCATTTTGCGAGCTGGAAGCCGTGGCTGTTATGTTCTCAATAGGATAAAGAGAAAGCTCAGCCGTAAAGCTCCAGATGTTGCCTTTGTAGATTGTATAATCGGGTGCGGCATTGACCTCGTCGATACGCCAGAAGTATGTCTGGCCGAATTCCAGCAGGCCTTCGGGCCCGTAACTGGCGTCGATCTGGTCTTGACTGGCCAGTACGCCTTGTGGGTCGTTGGTTCTGCTGGCGTCGTTGACGTCGTCGAAGTTGTCGCTGAAATACACATCATGTGTGGCAGCATACTCTCCCGGCGTCCAGCTAAGAACCACATCCCGGCACACATCTGGGTTATCATCAGTCGGATTTGGATTAAGTGCATTCCCTTTCAACATAACTACATCTGGCCCTAAATTAAAACTTTCCAGAACTTCCTCGTCTGTCAGGGCTGTGTCGTAGATACGAAACTCATCTACAGTTCCTTCGAGGTATGGATCGGCTGTATAAACAGAATCTCCAATATAAGCAAACATCCTTGCGACACCTGACAGGGGCATCGTTGTATTTGCCGAATCCATCAAGACTCCATCCTGATAGAGTCTGATCTGTCTTGCAGCGCTATCATACACACAGGCAATGTGTGTCGGGGTGTCGACCGGAATGGCATCGGCGGTTACCACATCTTCACCAGTTCCCCATGAGGGAGGACCGTTGGTGCCAATGACAAATCTTGAATCAGGAGTACCAGATACAGGGGTATAGAATATGCAGTTTCCACCATCGGCACCTGAGGTTTCGCCAAAATCAAACACACGCTGCCAGGCCGTAGCTGAACTTATTTCGAACCAGGCTTCAATCGTAACGTTTTGAAGGGCGGGATCAAGTATATCCCCAGGTAGATTCACGGCTCCAGCGCCATCCAAAACCAATTGGTTTCCGGCGATAGTGGCCGACCCTTCCAGGGTTCCATTCATACCACTGACGGAATCAACAGCCTCCGTATCGCCATCCGTAAAGCTATATCGGTTGACAAGTGCTCCTTGGGCTACAATACCATAACTTAGTAACAACAATAATATTATCTTTTTCATTTTCCTACTCCTTAAAAAATAATACATACATTAATTAAACTCTAATAGATAATCACACACTTCACATACCTAATTGGTCTCACCTTCCATCCGGGCGGACAAATGGTCTCCATTGCTTAAACTGTCAACTGTACCGAAATCATAAACGTCATGTGTCGTTGCATGCGGCTTTGGGAGCAACGGCTGGTTCTTCCACAAACCGCCGTTAGGCCACCGTAGCCACCTATGCACTAACAACTAAGACCAGCACCACTACAAATAAATCAATTTTCTACACATAATATTCCTCCTTCAAGAAAGTTAAACTAGCCGCGTTATGGCTACATACTAGAACGCATGTTGTCCTCGACGGGCGGCCAGATTATTATGAGTAGCTAAGCATCTGTCTCAGACAACCTTCAATAAACTTAAGAAAACAATCATAGATCCACTCACACACGAACTTGTACTTAAGTGATGTGGCTGTAACAAGATTGAACACCGCCTCCTTCCCACAAAAGCTTAAAACGAACTGCAGGTTAGATTCCAAAGACTATTGGGTAGTACTGAAAGCCCGAATTGAGGCCCACGTTTTAGATATAACTATTTTTTGCTATTTTTGTGAAAAACATGTATATTACCCGACAGATAGCCTATATTATAATACCAAATAAACAGCCAGTTATTCAAGAGAAATCCCCCTTGGGAATTTCAAACCGGCAGGAATATTGGAACATCCGCTACTGCCAACAAGCGTCTCAGGAGAGAAAAATAGCAGGGGTCCATGCTTTCAATCAGCTTGAGCCCCGGATTACTGCAATTAGCAGCAGATAATTAAGCAGATACTGGACAGCCTTACTGATATGGCTGAATCGGTGCAGTGGCACCTCTGGTCCTATTAGGGCCTGAAACCAGCCAATCCCATGAGCAAAGGCAAAATGCTTCAGCGTTAACAGCCGACCACGCCTTTCTATGGGCTTATAGAATACCCTTTTTTAGAATGACGTTGGCATATAAGGCTCTCTCACTCGTCGCGGCAATAGCATAAGCCTTCTTGGCTCTTTCGTAGAACGCGAATCGCTCGACGAATTCAAAATCCGTAAATTTTTCGCCGCTTTTTTTGATTATCGCGTGATGATCCCCCCAGATTTTAGGTTTTTTATCATCGCCGGGTACAACACTCATAAGTGCTACTGGCTTATCCACGTAAATATCCAATGGAAAGAACTTCAAGATTGCCTCAAGGAGCTCACAAACACCGTGGCCGTCACATCTGATAAGCCTTTGAGCAATACTGGCTGCCGGAAAATTGCCATCAGCCAGAACTATTTCGTCGCCGTGGCCCATTTCCATTAATATCTTCATAAGTTCGGGCGATATTATTGGAGGAATGTTTTTCAACATGATTATCCAATCCCTTCAAAAAAAAATCTGTCATCAGATCAATTCGTGCTGCAACTTTATTTTTTTAACAGGCAACACATCCACACTTTAATCCGTGTTGAACACCTCTTCTGTAGATGTCCACGATTCGTCTTTCTTACGAGTAGGTAAGGGCTTTTGCTGCGTGTAGGATGTGTCCAACACTTTTAGTTACATCATCTGAGGTTATTCGTGACATATTCACCTCATAGCCACTTCCGACATATTCATAATAATAGATTACCAGCAAGTATATTCAGAATTATTTTGGATTGCAAGTTGCCGTCTCGATGATTCTATTTGACCCCAAGGCTCCGTTTACGTTAGTATAACAGTGGCTTCTTGTGTGGAATAACACACCTGACGATTCTTCAAAGCTATGCACTTTGAACCCTTTAAGGGGCTGATGAGTAGAGAAAGCAATCGTGCATTCTCATCGTCATATCGAGTGTTGCATGTTCGAGGGGAGCGCTCGGATAGAACATGATTACTGGCGAGCGTAGGGATGCCGGAGGCTATATAGCCATTCAGAAAAGGAATTCGATGTTATGCACGGATGATCTGAAAATTCTCAGCCAAAAGACTACGTGGAATAGCGGGAATTAAACTCGATGGTTTATCCTTAGAAGTTCACTTTGCCATAAGGGCATGAAGGTGGCAACTTTTTGAACGCTACGGTAGGCGTGATGAAGCCCGCTGTTCCGGGTTTAGCCTAATAAAAGAGCTTCTTCGAGTAGTTTAATAGGAAGTCATGGGAACTTCTTGTACTCTCTCTGAGGCGTGCGGTTGCATTTCGCTTCTCGCTTCGTCTTGCTTATTCAGGCATTGACGGTAGATATCGGCTAGTAATGCTGCGGACTTTTGCCAAGTGAGATTATGTGTGTTGGCTAAGCTGTTGGCACGAAGAGTTGAAATTAACCGAGGCTCTGAAGCCAAAAGGTCTATGTGTTTTGTTAGGGTATCGACGTCTCCTGCCTTGTGTATTAATCCATGCTTATTGTGCTCGCAAACCGCCCCTGAGGCATCGGAGACAAGTAGAACACAACCGCATGCTCTGGCTTCGTACGTTACAAGTGCACTTCCTTCCGCCAGCGATGGCAGAACCAGAGCGTCACTGCGTCGCATAATCTTGGCCACGTCGGAAACGAATCCCAGATATTCAACACTGGGATGGCTAAGCTGGTTTTTGAGTAATTTCTTATATCCAGGGACGAACTGTCCACAAATGTAGAACTTTCCCTGTCTAGATGCTTGAGACCGCAACCATGCTTGTAGGGCAAAATGCAGACCTTTCAATGGAAAACAATCACCAATATATACCATAGTGAACGAGGAGCAGTTGCTCCGACGCGGCGCTTGTTCCGTGGGCGAAAAAACCGCCGGATCGAAACCGTATTGATGTCGTATAAGCCGCTTCTGCTCAAAGCCTTTATCTATAAACGTTTTTTTGACAAAATCCGAGGGACATAGTAGCCAGTCAGCAGCGGCAAATTCAGCTTCTTCGTGGGCCAACTTTTTTGTATTAAATTTGGCGTAGTGTGATCTCTTGAGCGTGACATGTAATTTTCTACACTCCTTTTCGCATACATCAAAAACATAACCAGTATGTGCGCTAGGTCGTTCCATGACCGTCTTTATCCCGAGTTCTCGCGCGACCTTAATCGTCTGCAGCGCCGCGCCAGGCCAACAATGTATGATGTCGATCCTGTTGGAGAACCGTCGTAAAGCTCTGGCTACGATCCTATCGTGCAGTGCTGAGGACCTGACCACTCCCAGCGGTCGTATTGGCAATCTAAGCCCATAGAGTGACAGAGTCTGACGTTGATAGTGCAGTCCGCTTATAGAATTAACACAAAACCCACAGAATAAGCTGACATCAAGGCCTTGATTAACTAAGCCAAGTACCTGGTGGTATGCCGTATGACCTATACCTCGATCACCTATCGTAAATGGAAAGCTATATAATATCCTTGGCTTATTCATAGCATTTTTGCAAAAGGACCTGGTTGAAACCTAATCGAATTCCTTATGGAGCATTGTCGCTCTGCGTTTGATTTCCTCCTGGGGCACCTGATTTGGCAGATCAAGTGAGTCAATTTTGGGACGGTCGCTGTATTCGTATATATCCACTCGCTGGAACCGTAGCGTTCGTAAAAGTTCGACCGTCATCTGAAAATCCTCTTCGGTCTCGCCAGGAAAACCTACAAGCACATGAGTCGAAAGTAATACCTGCGGGTATGCCACGCGTAACTTCTTGACCGCTTGTATTACCTCGTCTGCCTTGTAGTTCCGTCGCATCAGAGAAAGGATTCTATCGCTGCCTGACTGCACTGGCAGCATCAGCATACCGATTTTTTTCTTGTTGGATGCGAGAAGACTTATTAACTCTGACGCATATTGGATGAACCACTGTGGTCCAAAATCAAACAAAGTAATCTTATAGTTGCCTTTGCGAGATAGAATTTTCCTCAGCAGTTCAGCTATGTTACTGCCGATATCCTGCCCATACGCGCCGACGTCGCCAGCTATTAGGCTAAAATCAGTGAAACCCTGATTAAGTCCACGGTCAAATTCCTCAAGAATATCGCCTATCGGCTTGGAACGAAGTGGCCCCGCTGCGAAACGTATCGCGCAATAGCTGCACTGGCCCATACATCCATGGGCAATTCTAAGGCAATAGGGCTTATCTACTGGTTCAAGAGAATGCCTTACGTTTCGAATCAAACCCAAAGCTATAAGGATTCGTCTTAGGCCGGAGACCGTGACAGCTTTGCGAACCAGCGCCCGGCAAAATTCCTGTGGAGTGCCAAACCTGTAAAAGCGACCGAAACACTCCAGCGATTTGGTCATGTAAGGCTTAATATAGTTGAGGTCTTTAAGTTGAGTTAGTTTGACCTTAGCACCGATGATGTCGTCAAGCTTAGAAAGACGAACTGGAGGGATCACAATTGCATCGAATTTCTCGCGAATCTTTTCCTCATTAATGCCTGCAAGGCATCCCATAACAATGAACTGTGAATCTTTCGGCCTTTTTTTGTCGGCTATAGACAGATACTTTATGCTTTTGTCCTCACAGAGCACATCCACACCACACGCCGAGCAGACGACAAGATCGGCATTCTGGAATCTCCTGGTGATAGTGTAATCATTGGCCTTGAAATAGTCGTGCAGCAATGCCATGTCCATGGCACTTCGAGGACATCCATTCACATATGCGATACAAACGTGCCGAGGTTTTTCTAATGCAGCGTCTGCCATGACACACCCAAAATTAACTGTCTGAATGAAGATACTCCGCTATATCTCATCAAGACTCATCTTAGCTACGCTTAAACTCGTTTGCTTCATCTCCGTAAGGGAAGCATCCTGTTTTGACCTGCGGAAAGCTTGATATGCGATCGGACAAACTTTCTCACCACTCCTCATAATGTACATTTTAAAGTTTACAATGCCCTGTACACAGTTGTCAAGCGTTTTATATTTTAGCTGCGCATTTTGGGGACCGGTGGACAGGTAAAAACCTTCATAATCCTACCCGATACCGTAATCTTTTCCGCTTGGTCAATATACATTAAAGTTACCACAAATAACACCTTTAAAGTCCATCCTTTCGACCTTACAATTTCAGTTTGATAATCTCCACATATTATGTCAGGGTGTGATTGCATTGATATCTAACTATATCGGTTAAAAAACATGTTATGGTAAGGCAACAAATTAGATTTTTATATTTTTTTGTATAACGGCTATTAAAACTCGTTCTGACCTCAGCTATACCAGAATTAAGATACGAAAGGTCATGTATATGAGTTATTAATCGAGAACGAGGATAGTTGGTTTGCGGAGATCACGTCCGAGAACACGGATAAGTCAACCTCGGTAGACACAGACACAGCGTAACCATCACGGTTTGCTGACTCAACCTGGACAGATGTAAAACTGATAGTTAGCTATTTATAGGGCTACCTCTGTAAGTATTTTGCGGTCTTCATTTGTGCCTAAAGCCAAGCCTTAGTGAAGCCGACCTTAATATGCGGAGACTCCTACAAACCTAATTGTGGTGAAACATGACGGTGGAGAACAAACAACGAAATAAGAGGCTGCGTCTGCTTATAAAAGAACTCAACAAAGAACGCAAGAAGCAAGCGAAGAAGATAGATATCCTCTGCAACGATCTTATTACTGCCCAGTCAGACCTAATCAGGAGGCTACATACTATTAGCTTCGCAGTTCACTTCTACAAAGCCATCATCGGATCAAATGATCTAAGCAAACTCTTAAATATCGCCGGTAGGCTAATCAGAGATGAGATTGCCGATGCGAGTGTCACATTCTTTCTACGCCAAACGAATGGTTTCGAAACGCATGCTTATGAAAGTAACAAGCCTGAAGTTCTTGAAAACGATCGGCTGGAAGGTTGTTTTAATGCTGAACTTGTGGAGAATATTTGCAAGGCGAATAAATTATGCACGCTCGAAGACATGTTCGCACTTGGTCTGCAAGGCAACTTAGTGGGCTTAAATAAAATATCCGCTTTTGCAGTCCCGCTGGGTGAGCTGGGGCAGGTACTGGGCTTTGTTTTGATACATCGCTTATCACAGAACCAGTTCACAAAGGAGCAAATGAACATAGTCTGTGCCATAACATGTGGTTTGTCACGAGCGATACGGTCCTGCCAGATGTCGTTGCGCTCGGCTGATTAGACATTCTCCACGGTATGGATATAAGTTACAAGTCGCGTTTTTTTGAACGCAATCTCAGAAAAAGTCTCTGTGGAGGATGAGTACGTGTTAAGCTTACAACTGAATATTGTTTTTATTAGGACAATCTCTAGCGCCTCTGAAATGGGAGAAGCAGGCTTCGTTCGCCATATCATTTGAGATGCAACGCTCGCACATAAATAATTTGCTTGCATGTATAAATTTCTCAGAGCATAATACTTGTTAGCTTTCGATAAACAAATGTAGGCGCTCTTTCCGCTGTGATGGTGCAATGGGATTCGCCGACAACAAGAATTGGCGGTTTAATAGCATGCGCTAGGCAGATTAAAAACCGAAATTTGGAGGTTTAGAAAATGAGTGAGAATCAGGCCAGGCAAAGCAATATGCTTGAGACGACAGATTGCCTCGAGGCTGTAGGAGTATTTAGAGTGTGGAAGAAGCTTCTGTTTGCGATCGTGGTAATCTGTTTATTGTTGCTACAGACGTGCTTTTGGATTGTAGATACGGGTTTGATTAAGACTGCAAGTAAAACAGAATCAACAAACGCCGTTTCTTCGACAGCGGTTCCACCTCCCACGATCACACCGCCTGACGAAAAGGACCTTGTCGTGCCGCTCGGGGATAAAGAGACCGAACAGTCGTCTAAAGAGGCGGACAAGATTGAAGAAGCTGCTCAGAAAATAGTCACAGCGCAGTCGGCCAGTAGTATGAGTGAAGGCAAACAAAAAGAGCAAGAGGAGTCTTTCTTTGGGGTCAAAATACAACACATAAAACTGACCATTAAATTATGCAACTTTGTGCTTTTAGTAGCTGCGGGACTTTATTGTTTGACGGTACTCTTTATCCTGAAAATATCGCTCACCGGCAGGCTCGGTGGAATTAACCATATTACCAGAGCATTTTTCCTGTCACTTATTATGGTTTTCCTGTTGGTGCCATGGCAGAAGACGTTTGGACGCATTCTTGTCGGAGCCATTTACACCCCAGAAGAACTGCTAAATTGGTGCTTGGTTAAAAGTGACAGTATATTCAAAATAATTTTACACTATTTGCGTTTCGTAGGCTACTGGCTGCTGATTCTTTTACTGCTCGTTCTTTCTCAGATACGTAGCTCTCGCTGGACCAGAGCCGTTCTTAAACGTCTGGAGATAATTTAGAAACATTCATAGGGACAGAATCGGCTTCTTACAGCCTTCTCTACTACTTATATGCCGACCGTATAAACTGGCGCGGACCGTACAGAATTCCAAATTATCACGACTTTTCGCAGCAGTTACATAATGCCGCCTGTTAAAATTACAGAGCGAGAAATTTCGTAAAACACTCAGTTCAACGACTCCGTGCAGCGATTTCCAGCGCACCTCCATATCTGATTTGCAGCCGAAGGTCTGCGCTAAATGCTCGATGGAGGTAAAAAGAGTTTGACCGGCATAGTCACTGACACATTCGGCTTAGACAGACTGACAACTCATTACTGCGGACAAGGAAAACAAGCCTAATCAAATTTTAAGAACCTGTAGCGGCAATATCAGTCATTATACACAAAATTGGACAAACACCCTCTGAATTTTTCAGTTAGATAGTTAGCCAGTTTTTTGATGTGCTTTACAAGAGAGAATTTTCACGTATACTAAATTGTAGTTATGGTGGAGATTTGTAATAACTCGGTAGGTATCGTCCGGACGCAAACAGTCAGGCTCATCCAGCCGGACCAGCCTTTGGAGCTACAGTGTGGCAAAAAACTCGCGCCTATCGATGCAGTCTATGAAACTTACGGCCAGCTTAATAGCGCTTCGGACAATGCCATTCTGATCTGCCACGCGCTTAGTGGTGACGCTCATGTTGCAGGCTTCCATAGTCCTGATGATAAAAAGCCAGGTTGGTGGGACTCAATGGTTGGGCCTGGAAAGGGGATCGACACCAATAAATATTTTGTAATCTGTTCAAATTTTCTGGGCGGCTGCAGTGGGACTACTGGACCATCCTCGATAAACCCAGCGACAGGCAAACCCTATGGCCTGGACTTTCCAATTATTACCATAGCGGATATGGTCAAGGTGCAGAAACTTTTACTGGATAAGCTTGGCATAAAACAGCTATTAGCTATTGTTGGTGGTTCAATAGGAGGTATGCAGGTCTTGCAGTGGGCAATTGCGTATCCCTACTTTATTAAAGCTGCAATACCGATCGCCACAACGACCCATTTAGGGGCTCAATCGATAGCATTCGATGCGGTAGGCCGAAATGCGATACTGGCTGATGTGAATTTTTCTGATGGTCGGTACAACAGTCAAAAGGGACCGGACAGAGGCCTTGCCATTGCAAGGATGATTGGTCACATAACATACCTATCTGAAGAAGGTATGCGTCACAAATTTGGCCGACAACTCCGCAGCGTTGACCGTTACAGCTACGACTTCAATTCGGAATTCGCGATCGAGACATATCTGGACTATCAAGGCCAGACCTTTGTGGAAAGATTTGATGCAAACAGCTATCTTTATATAACCAAAGCAGCGGACTACTTTGACCTTCAAAGAGACTATTGCTCGCTAACTAATGCTTTTGCTAATATCCAATCAAGATTTCTCGTAATCAGTTTCAGCAGCGACTGGCTTTTTACGCCGGCCCAATCCGAGGCTATGGTCGATGCGCTTGTCGCCAACGGCAAAGATGTTAGCTACTGCAACATAGCATCGTCGTACGGACATGATGCTTTCCTGCTGCAGATCGAGACACTTGGTCAGTTCATTTCTAACTTTTTAGAGGCAACCTATCAACCGGATGTCGCAAGACAATATCAGGTCAGCTCGATCAAAGGCAAACGCGCGGTTAGTCGATTTGAACAGGCTCAGCGGACACGCGTTGACTATGAGTTAATCGAGTCATTGATACGACCGAATACGGCGGTTCTCGATGTGGGCTGTGGTGATGGAGAATTGCTGGCAAGGCTTATAACCGACAAAAATGTTACGGGCAAGGGCATTGAACTTCAGCAGGATCTTGTGCTGACTTGTGTTACTCGTGGACTTACCACTATTCAACGGAATGTCGAACATGGGCTTGAAAGCTATACCGACAAGAGTTTTGATTATGTGATACTGTCGCAAACGCTACAAACAGTGAAGAATCCCGAAAAGATTTTTAGTGAACTGCTGAGGATCGGAAAGAAAGTGATTGTCAGCTTTCCAAACTTCGCCCATTGGCGGTGCAGAGCACAGTTGTTACTTAAGGGCAAAGCCCCCATAACTGGGCAATTGCCTTTTAGCTGGCACAGCTCGCCGAATATACATTTTTTGTCACTTAAAGATTTTGACGAATTCTGCAAAAGACTGGCAGTCCTGGTGGAAAAAAGGATACCATTGATAAAGACCAGTGTCAGTCCAGTGAGGTTTGCACCTAATTTGTTTGCTGAGCAGGTAATCTACGTAACAAGCAAAGAATAAAACCTTCATATAATCGAGAGGTCAGAAAATGGCACAGCTTGAACGCATAGGCATTTCACTTGATAAGAAACTACTGTCGATGTTCGACAAGCTTATTACCAAACAGGGCTATCCCAGCCGATCTGAGGCTATACGTGACCTTGTGCGACAACAGCTTAGCCGTGAGCAGGTTGGTGACCCGAAAAGCCAGGCTGTTGCTGCGTTATTTTTGGTTTACGACCACCATGCGACAAAACTGATAGAAAGACTGATACGATTGCAGCATTCTTCCACAGCCGGCTCACACAGGACGCATGCCGTGCATGTGATATCCTCTCTACATGTGCACTTGGATGAACATGACTGTCTTGAAATAATTGTGCTACGTGGTCGCGTGGGTGAAATCAACAACATCGGCGAGAACATACTTAGCATGAAAGGCGTCAAACTGGGACGAATCAATCTCGTTGCGATGGGAATAGGTTCTGAGTCTTGACTCGGGATGCTCGATCGATGATGGCGAGTAACTGTCTCGATTTGTGTGGTTTGAGGTGATTGGAGGATAATTTTTTTGCTGATGGATATAGTAGTTCATCCCCAGATTAAAGTCCACAAAGCTTAAATCCTCCTACATTTCTTTGGAAAGTTTTTTGCTGTTTTGAGTTGCTCTGACCGTGGCTTCGGCACTATAATATACTTTTTCAAACAGGGTTAAATCAATGTGCCTACTTCGAGCTATTCAGATATCGGTGCTTACAGCCGTACTTGCTATAGCGGCATACGATTTGCCAGCCTCACAAGGGCAGTATAGGGAATATAGCATGAACGAAAAACCTGACGCGACTAAAACCGCCGAGGTTAATGATATAACAATTAAAGTCGTTTATGACAATAACCCATACATGGATGGATTGCAAACAGCCTGGGGATTTTCGGCATTTATAACCGGCCCAGAGAAAACAGTCCTTTTTGATACTGGGGCAGATAGCCCCAGATTGCTCAGCAATATGGAGAAACTGGCAATTGACGTAAACAGTATCGACATAGTAGTTCTATCACATATCCACGGTGACCACACCGGTGGCTTGGATGGATTTCTTGAGAAAAATTTTAAGGTGGTGGTGTACCTACCAAAGTCTTTTCCTGAGAAGTTCAAGCAAAACATGCAAGCGCGGGGAGCAAGCATAGTCGAAGTTCAAGGTCCTCTACAGATTTGTGGGGATGTTCATACGACCGGTCAACTCGGAACTTCGATCTTAGAACAATCGCTAATTGTGCGCACAAAATTGGGCTTGATAGTAATAACCGGCTGTGCGCATCCAGGTATCGTCAAGATAGTGAACACTGTGAAAGATTTAATGAAAGATGATATTCTTTTGGTAATGGGCGGTTTTCACCTTAATTCGGTTCCAAAAAGTGAAATAGAAAAAATTATATCGGCTTTCAAGAAGGCCCAGGTAAAATACGTGGGTCCTTGTCATTGTACGGGTGACGAAGCGAGGGACTTATTTGAAAAACAATATGGCAAGTATTATATAAATGTTGGCGTGGGAAGAGCGATAACCAGCGCCGATTTACAGTGATCCGGCACGATGGTTTCTGATATGACTAACACAGATTGCAATAATCTATGGGCAGGAGAGACTGAAGAAGCTCAGCAGGTCGAGGATGATTTTATTCCGGACGACGCTTGCCCGCTCTGTTCCAACTGCCTTAAAGCTTGTCAACCTCTGCAATACTACTGCGATGGCTGTGATTCAAACGAAGTCATCAATCCTTTGGCATCCTATATGCCGTTCGTGCGCATTCGCTTCGCTATTGGCATGGTCGTCAGGGCGTGGCGAAAAATGTTGTATGATCAAGAGGCTTCGATGACGTTTAGATTAGTCTGTTTATTGATAATTATTTTGTGCCTCGCCCGCGGATTAGTATAATAATTTCCTTTGCAGCCAAATACCATAGGTTGTGAACGTTATCATATATCCCAGAGGCCTTGCCATACTATAGTTATTCTTCTCTATTAGCCTGAATTTGGTCCAGTTGCATACCAAAGCGGTCCAGTTTCTTTTGCCCGTCATCGTATTGGCTGTAGGCGTTTCGCAGATGCTTGCCAAGAACATCCCAATGTGAAACAAAATCTGCAAACGAAGCATTTAGCCTCTTCAAGTTCTGCCTAATCTCAGCGGCCTGTTTTTCGATCTGTAGGCCATGCAGGCCCATCGCCACTGTCATCAAATACGCATACAACAAGTTCGGTGAAACTGGAATAACCTTCTTATCGAGCGCATATTGCAGAATATCCTGCGCGTCGCCTGAGTATTTGACTATTGTCTCATAGTAGATGTTCTCAGCGGGTACGTACATTATGGCAAAGTCGAGAGTGCCCTCAGCGGGCCTAATGTAACTGGTAGCAATTTTGTCGATATGGGCTACTACATCTCGCAGGAACTGTTTTCGGAGCCTTGTTTTCTGCTCATCTTGCTCGGCTGATAAAATTCTTTCAAAGCTCGGCAGCGGAAACTTGGCGTCGATGGGCACTGAGAAGTCCGTCATTTTTATTAGCGCATCGACCGTTTTGCCGTCTCTGAAGGCATATTGAAGTGTGTAGCTATCTTTCGGCAGAATCTGTGCAAGCAAATTCTCCAGCGACCATTCGCCCATCTGGCCGCGCAGCTTCGGGCTGCTCAGGATATCCTGTAGCCGGCGAACCTCGGTGCCAACCTGCAGCATCTGTTTGTTTGTGCCCTGCAGTTCGCCGATTTGGCTGTTGAGCCGATCGAGAACCTGCTGGCTGGATTGCAGACTCTGGGTGAGTGTGCTTTGCCCGGTCTGTAAAGACTTTTGTAGATTTTCCGATGTTCTGTCCTGGGCGGCTTTTAGTGCATCGAGCTGCTGTTGGAGCAGGGTAATACCGGTGAATTGACCGGCCATTTCTTTTCTGCTGGTGATATTGGAGCTTATCAGCCAGACCAGCAGCGCCAGAACGGCAATAATCAATACGATACCTATAGCGATTAAGACAGGCTCCATCTTTTTATCCTTAATGGGTTCATCATGGATTATAGACGTCACAGAGCAATACGTCAAAGACCAACGCTAACGCGATAGGTCAACCAGAAAAGTGTTGATATATGAGTATAACATTTGTATCGTCCTGGCAAAAATTTTATGTCGCTTGAGAGAAAGGTATCTACAGTGAGCAAGATTGAATCGGTGATATTTGACTGGGGAGGTGTGCTGGCAGATGATCCTCGGCCGGGACTTATGGAATACTGCGCCAAAGCACTTGGTGTATCGAAGAAACAATATATCGGCGCACACGATAAATTCGGGGGCGAGTTCCAGAAAGGCTTAATCAGCGAGGATGCCTTCTGGACGAAGGTCTGTGAGGATTTGTCTCGGCCAGAGCCTAACCATCCCTTCCTCTGGGGCGAGGCTTTCAGATCGGTTTACTCACCGAGAGCTGATTTTTTTGCACTGGCCCAGAGGTTACATGATGAGGGTTATAAAATCGCACTTTTATCCAATACCGAAGTGCCAGCTATGGAGTTCTTCTATGAGCAGGGATATGATAGCTTCGATGTGCTTGTCTTTTCTTGCACCGAAGGCACAGCGAAACCGGAATCAAGGATATATCAGGTGACACTCGAAAAACTCGGGGTGCCCGCCGCGCAGGCAGTGTTTATAGACGACAGACCTGCGTTCATAGAAGGAGCCCAACAGGTGGGTCTGAACACAATTCTTTTTAAGAACGTTGACCAGGTCAAAAATGAATTAGCCCAGTTAGGAGTTAAAAATTGATTAACATGGGTCGTGGAAGGGATTGCGAATGACGTTATTGGAGGCCCTTAAGAGCGATGACATTATTTTACTTGACGGGGCGATAGGGACGGAACTGGATAAGCGTGGCTTGATGGGTAGGGCCAGCAATAATCTCGATGCCCCGGATGTGGTGCTTCAAATCCAGCGAGAATATGCGTTGTGTGGTTGTGATGCGATAACTACGAACACGCTAACTATGAACCGTATCTTCATTGATAAACATAATATGGGAGTTTCCGTGCGAAATGTGAATCGGGCTGGAGTAGAACTGGCAAGACAAGCTGCTGGCGAGGATAAATTTGTCCTTGGCGATATGAGTTCGACGGGTCATCTCCTGGAGCCGTACGGCACATACAAGCAATCACAGTTTCACGATGCCTTCAAAGAGCAAGCTGAAATCCTGGCTGAAGCCGGTGTGGATGGTTTTATCATCGAGACCGTCTTCGATCTTGCTGAGGCGTTGTGTGCTCTTCGGGCATGCAAGGAGGCTTTTTCCCTGCCGGTAATTGTCTCAATAACTTATTCAACTGAGACCAAGGGGGCCAGGACAATTATGGGCAATTCTGCTGAAGACTGCGCTAAGGGACTCACCGATGCCGGCGCTGACGTTATAGGCGCTAATTGTGGCGACCTCGATCCGGCTCAGATGGCTGTCGTGGTGTCACTACTTCGCTCAGCGACTACTGTGCCAATTCTGGCGCAACCCAATGCGGGTAAGCCTAAGTTAATTGAAGATAAGACAATTTTTGATATGGCTCCGGAACCTTTTGCACGAGGTATTGCGGAGTGTGTGGAGGCCGGCGCACGAATTGTCGGTGGCTGCTGTGGCACAACGCCGGAGCACATTCGGGCCGTTGCGAAAGTGCTGGGCAGAATGTGAATGCGGTTGGCCAAACAAAGAGCGAAAACATGAAAAATTGTCATTTAGTGATTCTAAAGAAGCCCTATCTGGATGATATCCTGCAGGGGCGAAAGACTGTAGAGTCTCGCATTACCAGGACGAAGCGTTTTTTCTTCGGACGAGTGCAACCCAGTGACAGGTTGTTTCTTAAATTCAGTAGTGGTCCTGTTTGTGCGACCGCAATTGTCAGCAAGGTTAAAAGTTTCGAAGATCTAACACCGGAGAAGGTCCGTAAGATCGAACATCAATACAATTGCTACATCAAGGGCAGCGCTAAGTACTGGCAGAGCAAAATGAGCTGCCGATTCGGCCTTTTGATCTGGCTAAAAGACGTAGAGCGGATCGAGCCCCGTTGGATTGACAAAAAAGACTGGCGAGCCTGGGTGGTTCTGACTGAGAAAGAGAATTTTGGCTTGATTGGACACGGCGCGGCAAAACCGCTGCTCTGACATGTATCTTTTTGTTTTTCTTGAGAATCCCTGTCAGTTGCTGCAATAATCTTGTCGTTTGGGTTCGTCTATATATGCGTATTCTGATTTTGCAGAACGAAAGGTGCTATAATTTGGAAAGGAGCAGGAAATGTTAAAGAAGATTTTGTTGATCATTCTGGCGGTGGTTTTAATATTAGCAGCAGTTCAGAGCTTAACAGCCCAGCAAAGACCGGAGGGTAGGCGTTTCGGTGGGTGGAGGAGCATGTCGGCTGCGCAGAAGCAACCGCCTATGCCGGTTAATGACGAAGAGAAGAAGATTTTAAGTGTGCTGGAGGACATGCGCCTGAACCAAAGCAGAGGTATGATGAACGTCCCGCGGGAAGACGGCAGGTTGTTGCGATTGTTCACAGAGGCAACCGGAGCTAAGCATGTTGTCGAAATAGGAACTTCCAACGGCTATTCGGGCATCTGGTTCTGTTTGGCTTTGCGAACCACAGGCGGTAAGCTGACCACCTACGAAATAAACGCCGATAGGGCTTCACTGGCACGCGAAAATTTCAAACGAGCCAGCGTCGACCAGATAGTTACACTCGTTGAAGGGGACGCGCACGAAACCGTTCAAAACCTTAAAGAGCCGATCGATATTCTTTTTCTTGATGCGGACAAAGAAGGTTATATCGACTACTTCAACAAACTACTGCCGCTTGTGCGTCCGGGCGGACTTATCCTTGCTCATAATGTTGGTTCTACAGGGCCGGACTTCTTCAAGGCAATTACTACCGATCCTAACCTTGAGACAGTTTTTCAAGGCAGGGGCCATGACCTTAGCGTGACACTTAAGAAACGCCAGAGCGAGTAGTCGCGATGCTACAACAAGTTCGAGTTCTTTAATAACATCGAGGGGTTATGCCTGCAGTTCCAAAGAAAGAGCTCTCTGTCTTCGATTCGACTTGCATAATAGTAGGAATTATCATAGGTGCCGGTATCTATGAGACTGCTCCGACGGTGGCTGGTAGTGTGACCCATTGGTGGGCTGTGCTGGCGATTTGGCTCGTAGGGGGATTTCTGTCGCTGGCTGGGGCGCTTTGCTACGCTGAATTAGCCACCGCGTACCCTAAGGAGGGCGGCGACTACGTTTATCTGAGTCGAGCCTACGGCTCTTGGGCAGGTTTTTTATTTGGTTGGCTTCAGCTAACTATAGTCCACCCGGGGGACATCGCCTTGATGGCGTTTATCTTTGCGCGATATGCGCAACAGCTCTTTGAGCCGGCTGCGCAGACAGCCGATCCGCATAGTTTGCACGCTAATTTAGTTTATGCCACCAGTGCTGTTGTTATCCTGACTTTAATAAACATTTTAGGCGTGCGAGAGGGTAAGTGGACACAGAATCTTTTAACGGTAGTAAAGGTCTTGGGTTTGATGGCGATTCTGGTAGCGGCATTAGCGACGCCACATCAGTCAGTGGACAGTCCAAATGTCGGAGCGCTTGGGTCAACACCGTTGAGCTTGGCTATGATCCTGATTCTTTTTACGTTCGGAGGTTGGAACGAAGTGGCTTACGTAGCAGCAGAGGTCAAAGAACCGAGCCGGAATATCTTACGAGCGCTTATATTCGGGATGGTAGGCGTGACCTTGCTTTATCTCGTAGCCAATTCAGCATTCCTATATGCCCTGGGCCATGGTGGTATAGTAGGCTCTAAGGCTGTGGCTACAGATACGATTAGGGCTGCCTTTCCAAAGTACGGCGGCAGGATAATCGCTGCTATTATATGTATTTCCACTTTGGGAGCCATTAATGGTTTGGTCTTTACCGGTGCCCGAATTTCCTATGCAGTGGGTCTCGACCATCGGGCATTTCGTATTCTGGGTAAATGGGACAGCCAAAGAGGAACGCCTACTTGGGCGCTGGTTGTACAGGGTATCATCGCGGTAGCTCTAATCGTGGTTCTGCGTTCGTTCTTGGACACAATTCTTTACACTGCGGCAGCGGTTTATTCGTTCTACATGGCAACCTGTCTGTCGGTAATTGTCCTACGCTTTAAGCAGCCCCATGTCAAACGCCCATACCGGCTGACAGGTTATCCTGTTACTGCCGTTATTTTTTGTGCTGTCTGCGCGTTTCTAATATTTAGCGCAATTTCGTACGCGCTGCATAATAAGCCCGTTAGTTTGATTGTCTCATCGATTGTTTTCTTGACGGGTGTGTTAGTCTACTGGCTGACAGAAATGCACGGTTCAAAAAGGGAGATAGCACCCTGAAATTGCGCTCGCTCGTAAACTATCGTGTGGAGTGCTTTTAGTTATCGGCCGTAAAGCTACGCGGTCAGAGTGAGAGAAACGCTTATTGACAATCACTAGGCAGATAAACGGCTTCAGACCTGATTTGGAATCTTCTGCAAAGTGCCTGTACTAACGTTTCTATTCTTTTCATCTGGTAATCTGTTGGCCAGACGGTTTTGCCATCCGCTACGATACAGATGCGGATGGTCTGTCCACTACCTTGCCAATTTTGGTCAGGGATCGCGGACCATTGTTGTTGCCACTTCTCTGTTGGCTGTATTTGGCCATCGTTGCCACCGAGGCCGTTACATACAACAAAGTGGCAGTTAAGGTCCTCTGAACCCGCCAAGCCGTTCAATATAGCCAGTTGCTCGATGTTGCCAGCTCGTGTGCGACTGTAGAAAAGTTCGATGGAGTTCCACCGCTCGGGGGATTGACAAGCACGAGAGACAACAGCTTTTTCTACAGGATCAAGAAGGTAATAACTTGACAGACAAAACGGGCCGGCAGAGGGAGGATTATAGCCCATGGCCATCAGGACAACGGCGCCTGTTGTCATTGAAATCAGTAGCAAAGCCAATACCTTTACAACCCTTGGTTGGCTCGACATCACATCGTCCTTGATGGTTTATTCTTTATGGGTATCACGCAAAATGTTACCACCCAGAATCACCTAAAAGGCGTAGATTATCGCCCGGCAAGGTGGATCATTTATATATTATAACATCGGCACAGAATAACAAATTACTCCAAATTTTGCCTGGAATTTTTACTCAGGTCGTTAGTTGGAAGGAATATGGCAGACGTACTCAGAAAGCGCTTTGGCGGAATTACGTCTAAACTGCGAACGTACATGCTGCAAGGTTTTTTTGTGAACAGAGTCACTTGTAATGATTCTACTATCGCTAATTCTTTGGGTTTACGATCACCTTCTCGATCTTGAATTGTCCTAATGTGCTTGCTACGTTAAAAAAGTCGCCGGGCTCGCCGTTACCCACTGCCAGAGCTATGTGTCCGGCGTCGTACCCACCTCGCCCCGTCGCCTTGAACGCCGCATCTAAGCCCACCCACCGGTCTCCCACGTAGGCTTGTGTCCAGCCGTGTCCGCCGAAGCCTTCAAAGCCGGCAAAATCATTAACATAAGCCAGTCCGGCAACCACTTGAGCCGGAATACCTATAGCTCGGCACAAAGCTGCCGTCAGCACCGCGAACTCTGAGCAGTCACCCTGTCGGCTGGCTGCGATCTCCGCAGCCGACGCATAGCCAACCGAGAGGCTCCGGTTCTGAACATAGTTGGCGACAAAATCCTCGATTTTTTGGGCTGCTTCAGCAGCGTCCCTTGTTTTACCGACCGCCCGGCGTGCGAGCTCAATTATTTCCTTCTGGTCGCTCTGTAGGAATCTGTTTGGTTTCATTGCGTCTAAGAGGGTTATGTCCTTGCCTGTGTATGGAAAGCGCACTGAAGTTGGTCCGGTAACAGGTGCCACTGTTACTATCAACCTGCCATTTTCCAGCCTACGCACATGCTGGTTGTCATTGGATGGTATGATAAGCTCTACTTCGTTGCTGGGATTCAGCAAATATGTAATAGCCTTGGCTGAGTGGACATCATCCAACGGCTCCGGACTGGGAACAAACATCTTATCGATCAACTCAAGAACATCGTTCTCACCGAGTGCGAACTCCTTGGCGCAGGCGACCATTTCAACCTGCATCCCGGCTATGGCCGTTATCATCTTCTGTGGGCGAAGTTCATCATCCACGTAGCTTTTACTTGTAATCGCACCAGCTCCTGGAAAGGTCATAGTGGTTGTCGTCTCCGTCAGAGGTACGACACGTCCGAGCAAGTCCACATTTTGCTTTGCATTGATTTGTATTTGCGTTTCGACAGCCGCCATTATTCCGGCACTGAATACTTTAGCTGTGTATACTGAACCTTCTTTTAAACCTTTTTTTAAGGTTAGCAGGCGCATGCCCTCAGCCATGATCGCGCCCTCGGGCCAATCAATATTGCTTTTCTGTTCGGTGCCCATGGAGGTGGTTGTTAGATGTACTTTGCCCTGTTCATCGATCGTACCCGTAGTTCTTGTTGTCATTGCACCTAACTGCTGAACAAGCTCAAAGCCCAGAGGTTTTCCGTCAGTTGTCTCGATGCTGGTTTCCGTCGTATCGATCGTGACCGGGATGCCCAGCCGGCTAATAGTAATGCTTACTTTTTCACTTGTAGCGATCTTGCCGTCGGCGACTACTCGGTTCTGGATGGCGTGGCCGATTTTTTTGCCCTCCATAAAAACCGCGGAATATTCTGTTTCGTCCGGTGTTAACTCCGTTTGGACAATCGCTGTCAACGCAGCCAAGCAAAGAAAATATAACTGCCAAGTTCTCATAATCTGATTCCTTCTTTAATGCGGCTCTTGAACTTATTAGACTGGCTAATTTGGTCTCTACAAATTGTCGCTGTTTCTTAGACTGCCCGGTCCGGTCAGCCGATTATAAACACAAAACTCTATTCTTCCACTATAATTGTATCGGGGGATCCTGCCGAAGGTTTTATTGACTAACAGGCTACTCGCCGTAAAATATGTTGATAGTATGCGCTCAATTTATAAGCCTATGGCTTACTGCCGAAATCGCGATATAAAGTAATGACGTTCGAAGAATTATTGGCACTGGTCTCTACAAAGAATTCTCCTCAAGTCTGCATTGATTCCCGGCTGGTCAAACAAGGCGATATATTTGTAGCGATAAAAGGAACCATTTTTGATGGCCATGATTTCATCGACCAGGCCATTATCAACGGCGCCAAATATATTGTTTGTGAGCGTAGCAACTTTCAGTACCAAGCCACGATCGACGAACAACGAGCGACTGGCCACAAGGTTATTTCTGTTGAGGATTCTACCAAAGCTGCCGCCCTTTTAGCACAGGCCGCGAGGGGTAATCCTGCCTCAAAGCTAACCAACCTCGCCGTAACCGGCACAAATGGAAAGACCACCGTCGCGTATCTGGTTCGCTCTGTAATTCAACGGGCTGGCCAAAGGTGCGGCCTTATCGGCACAATCATTTATGACACTGGTTCAGCCAGCTCTCAATCTATTCTGACAACCCCTGACTGCCTGCTCGTTGCCGATGCCCAGCAACAAATGGTCGAAGCTGGCGCAAAATATATGGTCATCGAGGCCAGCAGCCATGCGCTCGATCAAAACCGTCTGGCAGGTATTATTTTCGAGGCCGCCGCATTTACAAATCTCGCCGGGGACCACCTCGATTACCACAAGACGAAAGTAGATTATCTGGCAGCAAAAACAAAGCTCTTCACTGCCCTTGCACCTGATGCGACAGCAGTTCTGAATAAACAATCGCTCGAAGCTGAGTATATCGCTAAACAAACCAAAGCCAGAATCCTATGGTACGCCATCGACGAACCTGCCGACATAACCGCCCATATTGAGTCGATGGATATAAATGGAGCCGTATTTACAATAGATGGTAATTGTTTGAACTCAAAACTCATAACTCATAACTCAAAACTACTCGTCCGGACGCCTTTGCTGGGCTTCTACAATGTTAGTAACCATCTGGCAGCAGCAGGATTGTGCCTTGCGGCCGGTTTCGATTTAGAAACGATTGCGACCGGCCTTTCTGCTTTGCAGGCAATACCCGGCCGATTGGAGAAACTTCAGGTAAGTAGGGTGGGCTTTAGCCCACCTTCACCATCCAAAGAAAATGGTGGGGCATCCATTCTCCGTCCCTTAGGGACTACGAAGGATGAAAGCCCCACCCTGCTTATAGATTATGCCCATACAGATGACGCATTAAAGAATGTACTTGCCACGTTAAAGCCTATATGCAAGGGCAGGCTAATAGTAGTCTTTGGTTGTGGCGGCGACAGAGATAGAACCAAGCGCCCACGCATGGCACGAGTTGCTGAGCGGTTAGCTGATATTGTTATAGTTACTAGCGACAATCCCAGAACTGAATCGCCTGAAGCCATCATAGAGGAAATAGTTGCCGGCTTTGAAAATGGACCTGCAATTAAAAAGCAGAAGAAAGAAGACAGAAGACAGAAGACAAAAATTCTGGCTCAACGCAATACGCACGACGCAATACGCACGACGCAATACGCACGACGCAATACGAAAATAATTGAACCGGACAGAAGAAAAGCTATTGAATTCGCAATACAAATAGCGGTTGAAAATGACATTGTGCTAATTGCCGGAAAAGGCCACGAAGACTATCAAATAATCGGCAATCAAAAAATCCATTTTAGCGATAGGAAAATTGCTCTGGAATATCTTAGAACAAGATGTCAGGCCTGATGATTCCTAAAGCAAATTATTTATGTAGCAACCACTGATGGAGAAATGCTGCCGCAAGCCAAACTGCGAAGCTCGCGCATAAAACAGCCCAGAGGGAAAGCTCTTTCCGAAAGCACAGAAAAGCGACAAGAAAAAACAGGACACTCGGTACAATGCCCTACAATGCTCCTTTGGTATAGCTTGTCATCAGGTCGAGATTGCCGGGATTATCCAAGTATAACCAGACGAGTATGATAAGACCGGTCAAAGGCATAACTGCGATAAGACCAGCCATGGTGGGTGCCTTGCGTCCGAGTTGTGTACATAGCACTATGACACAGACACTTACTAATAGTTTGATTGCAGATCGCATTTTATGAGCCATTAGCTTAGCGCAACCGTAGTCCTTTAGGACCAGGCTCTAACCAACCAGCGCTATAACAAACCCACGGTAGTCATCAAAAACAGTTATTTAATGAACCGGATCGTCAGAGGATAGCGGTAGTGGTGACCATCGTTTGCCTTGATTGCTGCAATCAGCAAGAATACTACATCGACGATGACTACAGCGGGTACTAGAACGAATCCAATACAAGCAAAGCAAAGAAGCCCTGAAATGAGGCCGTATATCAACATAGAAATCTGAAAGTTCAGCGCCTCTTTTCCCTGCTCGTTGACGAATGGATAGTTATCCTTTTTGATTTGCCATAGTATCAAAGGTGCAATCACATTGCCAATTACGGGCAGGACAGGTATGAACATTGCCAGTCCGCCGAGATGGCAGAACATTGCCCACATGCGAGCATCCTTGTCGATTTCTTTGCTGGGCGGACTCGGCTCAACTTTTTGAGCCTGCTTAACATCAACTTTTTGCTCGTTGCCAGCTTCGTTAGCTGAGCCCTGATCACTTTCCGGGATTTCATCTTTCTTTGCCATAATATCGCTCCTATGTTAATCTGTGTAATGTTCTCCGAAAGCGCGTTTTTAGCACTTGCCGACAGAGTAGTCAAGAGCAAAAATCCAAGTGGCTTGGCGCGGCGCCGACATATATTAAGTTATTGCCGAATTTACTGGATAGAATAAATAGGAGCAGCTCATAATTGCCGTATCAAATACGGGTACTTATTAGTGGATAGCTTTGGGACGCATGATGAGCTATCTATGATCTGACGGGTATGAATAGCGAGCTGTCAGGCTATACAGGAATGGTGCTAAGTTAGCTACCGAGCTTATCGCCATGCGTATCAGTTCTAGGTTGATGGCGGTCGATGTTACTTTGCATTCGAGATTTGCTAAAAGTCTTGAATGTTAGGATTTCAGAATTGTCCTTGTGAGTTTGAATTGCCGATCTCGCGCATCCGGCCAGCCAGTAAAGGAAATACGTTTGTAAGCCGATAGAAAGTAGTGTTATAACGCATTGAAAGTTGGTGGCTCGAGCAAATTGTGGGAAATGCTGGTCGGCGTAGTAAAGGTTACAATTGCTATGAACAAGTATGGTCCGTAAGGTTGCGGAACATTCGAACGAAAATCCTGATGTCTTTAGAATATAGGACTTAAACTACCGCTGGTCCACTGTTGAGACTACATTATAAGGTCACCAATTATCACTAATAACGTTGTAGCGTCAGGATGGACAGCGTGAAGCTTAATTCGCTTGACAAAGACAGGTTTTAACGTTAAGCTGGATAAAATAAGTGTAGGTTGAGGATTTTTTTATTTGATCAGACGATGGTAAGGCCAATAATCCTTTTTACTTTGATAGTTTTTTTGGCTCTGACGGCGACTTCGGCTGTCCAGGCTGACGTTGATACCCGACCGATCGATGAGGTTCGCGAAAAGCAGGTTCTTACTAATGAAGACCTGCAGATTATTGATGATTTTCTAAGAGACGCAATAAGAGATTTGCTCAGGACTCGGGACTTCACTTCAGTGGCGAAGACACGCACGATTATTCTGAACCGGCGGAGTACTCAAACACAATATGTCCGGCAGTTCTCAGAGTCTGCTTACAAATATATTTCATCGGGTCTTCAGCAGGCTGAGCAGCTATCCGAGGAGCGGAAATTTAAAGTAGTCTTGAATCTCCTTATTTTAATAGACGGCCTGGAGGATCCACGCATAGTGGAATTGGCAATGGAAAGACTCGACAGCGAGAATAAGGCCATTCGCTACTGGGCTGTTCGATCGGTTACGAATCCCAATCTATTGGGGAAGTTCAATCCTGACTCGGCAGAGGCTTCTTTGTTCATAAGCCGAGTCGCAGAACGACTCAAACCGCTTGCTAACAGCAGCGGCCCCGAGATAGTGACTTTGATGGCTGAGTTTGCAGCCAAGTCAGATATTGAGCAATGTGAGCAATTGCTGTTGCAAATAGCTGATACGCGAATCGGCATGTATGCGGATTGGACGGTAGAGTATGCTCTTATGGATGGAGCTATCTTGAAGCTACTTTCCAAAAAGATAACGTCATCCAGCCCCTTAGGGGCCAGTTCAGCCCGTCCCGCCTTTGCGCGTCGCTTTGCACAACTTTATTCTTATGCTATACAAAGATATATCAAGGGACGTGAGGTCTTGAGTGACGTTGCTAAAGGCCAGTTGGCTTCGGTATTGGTCGAGACAGAGGATAAATGTGTCAGTGAGCTTCTTGGCGTACCTCAATCAACTATGAAAAGGGCAGTCGAGCGTGACGACTATTCAGGACTTTTACAGGAGCATGATAGGTTGCTCGGTGGTACGAGTGGTGTTGGGCAGTTACTGTTGAATTTAAAATTTGACTACGGCACAAACAATGGCGGCAATCGCTCAGCTCCATTAGTTTTGTCGGAGCCGCCCAAGACCAGAACGTCTCAATAAGCGAGTGCTTACTGAATCATTCTTAGGCTTACTCCACGTTTCTTGGCTCGCAACGGTCTGCAACTGGTTCCCAAACAACGGAAGTTTGGTATATGAGAAATCACCAAGGGATTGCCACATTTCTTTTATTTTTCCTCCTACTCATCATTATTTTGCTGCAGATTCTCTCGATGATACAGTCCGATAGGCTTTATCAGAGAATCAACCATCTTGGCCAGATCGTCGAGCGTACCGCCGCGAATGCCAGAGAAGAATATCCAGAGGAAACGAGTGTGACTGATGGAGTAGACCACGCCGATCAGGACGGCTGGCTTGTATGGGCGTTTCGCGTCGAGCCGAAGACTTTGAATCCCATTTCTGCTGAGGCGGGTATCTACACAACGTGGATCGCAATACCCTACATCTTTGAGCCACTTTTAACACATGACTATGATCAGGAAAAGCTGAAGCCGTGCCTGGCACAGCGCTACGAAATTAGCGACGACAGATTGAAGATCACCTTCAGACTCAGAGACGATATATGCTTTTCTGATGGAGTACCTGTCACTGCGGACGATGTCATTTTCACTTACAAAACTATTATTAACCCAGATGTTGATGCGGCCAATATAGCGAGCCAATTTACAGATATCACGGCAGTGAGACGGGTGGACGACTTGGCCGTTGAATTTTCCTTAAAGAGAGCCTGCTCTAAGTCGCTGGATGGTTTACCTTGGGTGTGGACTACCGGCATCCTTCCAAAACATGTCTATCAGTTCCATGATGCCCAGGAGTTCAACAGGCGCGTCTCCGATCCAATTGGAAGCGGGCCATACGTTTTTCACAGATGGGATGTGGGTAAGGAGATTATCCTTCGTCGCAACGAGAACTACTGGGGCAACAAACCCAGGCTCGAAAGAATGGTCTATCGGTTTATTTCAAATCCTGCTGCCTGTATACAAGCACTTCGCTGCCATGAGGTAGACATTGTTATTCCTGAGCCAGAGCAGTTCGCCGATCTGGTTAATGATAAGCAGTTCAAAAGGGAATTTTACTGCCTTTCATATTGGACGCCTTGGACCCCTTTTTATTATATCGGCTGGAATCAGGAAACTGCGTTTTTCGCTGATCGTCAGGTTCGCCTGGCTATGATCCATCTTGTAAACCGCAAGCAGATAATAAAATATTTGCTTGGAGGGTATGGCATGGAAATCTCAGGTCCCTTTTATGTTTTCGGTCCGCAGAATGATCAGGCCATTGAGCCGTGGCCCTACGATCTGGACAAGGCCAGAGAGCTGCTTGACCAGGCTGGTTGGCGCGATACAGATGGGGATGGCCTGCGCGATAAGGATGGGGTTGCATTCAGGTTCCGGTTTATGTATTCGAACTCGTACGCTTTGTATAATAGATTAGCTAGGCTTCTAAAAGATGAAGCGGCAAAAGTAGGTATTGAAGTTATTGCTGAACCCTGTGAGTGGGCGATTCTATCAGCTCGGTTAAACAGTAGAAAGTTTGATGCTTATATCGCAGGCTTGGGGTTTAATACGCCTAAAGATCCCTACGGGCTGTTCCATTCTTCTCAGACAAATGAAACAGGATTAAATTACGTGCACTTTTGTAATGCACGAGCCGATGCGATAATCGAGCAGGCCGGGCGCACAGTCGATGATGAACAGAGAGACGAGCTTTATCGACAGTTGCACAGGATTCTGCATGATGAACAGCCGTATACTTTTCTGTTTACCAGGCCAACCCTTCGCTTCGTTGACCGGCGCTTTGAGAATGTCAAAGTCCATAAAATGGGCTTGAACTACCTACAATGGTACGTGCCCCGAGCAAAGCAGAAGTATAAATAAGCCTGCGTTTCGCGTTTATGATGTCTTAAAGGTTCGTGATGAAAACCTATATCATCAGGCGGCTGCTTCTGATTGTGCCGACATTGTTTGGCATTACGGTAATCGTTTTTCTTATCAGCCGTATTGCTCCGGGGGGGCCAACAAACCTTTCTTTGGGCGGTAGTGGTCAGGTAGATGCTAAGTGGACAGCCGATGTTGCCGATTCACGACGAATGCTCTACGGGCTGGATAAGCCCATTCATGTTCAATACGCCGACTGGTTGGGACATGTACTGCGCCTCGATTTCGGGTATTCAATTAAGCATCATAGGCCAGTTATTGAGCTAATTAAGGAAAGGTTGCCTGTAACGCTAATATTGAATCTGATGGCTTTTATCATAATTTATTCTGTGTCACTCCCTGCAGGTGTTCTTATGGCGGTACAACATGGGCGGCTTTTTGACCGAGCCGGTTCACTGATTTTGATGATGCTATGGTCACTGCCGGTTATGTGGGTTGGCCAAATGCTGATCGGATATTTCACTGGTCCAGCTTTTAAAGACTGGTTTCCGCCGGCAGGACTATCAAGCAGTTACGCAGATCAACTGCCATTCTTTGCCTGGCTGGTCGATAGCCTGTGGCACCTGGCTTTGCCGGTTCTGTGTTTGAGCTATGGGGGTTTTGCTTATCTTGCTAATCAGGTCAGATCTGGGATGCTGGACAACTTACGCATGGATTATGTTAGAACTGCAAGGGCAAAGGGTCTGCCAGAGAGGGTTGTGATATTGCGACATGTTTTTCGCAATAGCATAATTCCACTTATAACAATTACCTCGACGCTCCTTCCTGCGATGTTTGCAGGATCGGTTATTGTTGAGCGCATATTCAGCATTCCCGGCATGGGTTTGCTTGCATTTGAGGCGGTTAGCAATCGCGACTACAACGTTATCATGGCTGTGGCGACAATTGCGGGAGTTTTGAATTCCATCGGCCTTTTGCTTGCCGACATAGCTTATGCTATCGCCGATCCAAGGATTAGCTTCGAAGTTACCGTGTGAGAGGATATGAAAAGACTTGTGGAGCAAGGAAGTGATTGGGGTATTTCGTTCGGCGATATGGTTTGGCGCCGGTTTGTCAAAAGCCCGCTAAATGTTGTGTGTCTTGTTTTCATTGCTATTCTGCTATTGGTCGCCGTTTTGGCGCCGGTTCTTGCCAATGACAAACCGTACGTGATACGCATTGCAGGCCGATTGCGTTTTCCCCTTTTTGCAGGTCTTCAGCGAGGTGACTACTGCGTTTTTCTTGCGGGTTTTGTTGGGCTTTGGCAGTTGATCCAGCTCGGTCGTAACAGCAGGCGCTTAGAACCTTTTGTACGCGGCGATGTTTTATGGCGTCAGTTGAGCATCAATAGCGTGATAATCTTATTTGGGTGCATGTTGGTGTTTGTCTTTATTCGGCCAAGTCTCGACGGTACGGATTATAAAGCGTTGGTTGCTTCAGGCGAGGCGGGCAATGCGATTTTTACGCCGGTGCCTTATGACTATAGGCAAACTGATATCCAGTCGCGCCAGCAGCCGCCGAGTAGAGAGCACTGGCTCGGAACCGACGATGTGGGGGCGGATGTTTTGAGCAGATTGATTCACGGCAGCAGGATATCGCTCTCAGTGGGATTTGTGGCGGTGGGGATATCAACTATTATCGGGGTCGTGGTTGGGGCCTTTCTTGGTTATTTCGGCGGCAAGGTCGACTTCATTGGGATGCGCCTTGTCGAGATGGTAATGGCAATCCCGATGTTCTTTCTGATTATAACTATGTTAGCCTTCTTCCCACGCAATCTCTTTGGCATCATGGTGATTATAGGTGTGACGAGTTGGACTGGCAACGCCCGACTCGTTCGGGCGGAGTTCCTCAAGTTACGTAGACAGGATTTCGTTCAGGCGGCACTATCCCTTGGGCTGCCACTTCGCAACATACTCTTCAGACATATACTGCCTAACGGTATTACACCTGTCTTGGTGAACGCAACGTTTAGTATTTCTGGTGCCATTTTTATTGAAGCTGCTCTGAGTTTTCTTGGATTTGGTGCTGGGCCTGCGACACCAAGCTGGGGACAGATGCTAAGTTTAGGTGTGAGCACAACTGGAAGGTTTTTATGGTGGCTGACTTTATTTCCAGGTCTGGCGATATTTCTGACCGTACTGGCATACAATGTTTTGGGTCAGGGCTTGAGGGATGCACTTGATCCACGCTTGGAGAAAAGGGTATGAGCGAAAAGAAAGCGCTGCTATCGGTACAAGGTTTAACTGTAAATTTCTTTTCAGCTAAGGGCATTGTGCGCGCAGTGCAGGACGTAAGCTTCTCAATAGCAAAAGGACAGATGCTCGCAGTTGTCGGTGAGAGTGGATGCGGAAAGACTGCTACGGCGCTATCGATCATGCGCCTGATACCGGCTGACCAGGGCAAAGTTTTAGCTGGTAGAGTTATCTTTCAGGGTCTTGATCTATTGAGGTTGAGTGAGCCGCAAATGCGGCACATCCGAGGCAACGAGATCGCTATGATCTTCCAGGAAGCAGCGACGAGCCTAAACCCTGTTCAGATTGTTGGGCGCCAAATTGCCGAATGTATCCGGACTCATAAGAACAAGAATTCAGACGAGGCCTGGGCCGAGGCAGTGCAATTGCTTACAAGGGTAGGTATTGCCAAAGCCGAACGGCGAGCGAGGCAGTATCCCCATGAGTTATCCGGCGGCATGCAACAGAGGGTAATGATAGCAATGGCAGTTAGCTGTGGACCGAGGTTGTTAATAGCAGATGAGCCGACTACAGGCTTGGATATGACAGTTCAGTCTGAAATTCTTGACCTGCTCGATGGCCTGCGAGCACAATATGCGATGAGCGTGCTCTTAATAACGCACGACGTGGGTATTGTTGCCGAGAGGGCCGATGAAGTTGCCGTAATGTATGCGTCGCGCATAGTAGAAGTTGCTGATTCGCAGCGGCTTCTTACCAAGCCGCTGCATCCTTACACGAAAGGACTTGTTCAGTCTCAGCCCCGGCTGAGCATGTCCGCAAGACGTCTTTATACAATTCCCGGTACCGTTGCTGATCCTATTGATTTTCCAGCAGGGTGTAAATTTCATCCCCGCTGCCGGATAGGTTGCATAGACAAGCGATGCCAAACGGAAGAGCCTATCTTGAGAGAAATTCAACCGGGCCGGTGTGTGGCCTGCTGGTATGCACCCGGAAAAGAAAAGCCAACGCGCGCAATCAACATAGGGATAAAGCACGGCGGATGAGAATAATGCAGTTAAATCGCCTCTTGTAGAAATAAGCGATATGGTCCAAATTTGTAAAGTAATTTGAGCTATGACGAACACAAAGATCGATAAGGCACTATTGAACCTTGAGAACCTGTATGTGCACTTTCCAATCAAGGCAGGTTTGTTTGGTCGGGCTGTCGGCTACATCAGAGCGGTTGACGGGATAAGTCTTACAATCCAGCCGGGCCAGACGATGGGACTGGTCGGTGAAAGTGGATGTGGCAAAACCACACTTGCCAAGAGCATAATTCGTCTTGTACCCGCAAAGTCAGGACGAGTGGTCTTTGAAGGAGTGGACGTATTAAAGGCTAATAGTGCCAAACTGTCTCAAATTCGCAGGCAAATTGGCCTTATCTTTCAGGATTCGTTCGGGTCTTTGAATCCCAGGATGAGCGTTGGCAACATGATTGGTGAGCCGTTGAAAGTTCATAAAGGAATGAAGGGTAACAAGCTGCACGAACAAGTTGCAGAATTGCTTGCAAAGGTGGGGCTGTCAGCCGATTACATGAACCGCTATCCACACGAGTTCTCAGGTGGGCAGAGACAGCGAATTGCGACGGCCAGAGCGCTGGCGGCAGGGCCGAAACTGCTTATATGCGACGAGCCGGTAAGCGCTCTGGATGTTTCGGTTCAAGCTCAGGTTTTGAACTTGCTGAAAGACCTGCAGGAGGAATTTGGGCTGACTTATTTGTTTATCGCACACGATTTGGCGGTAGTAGAATTTTTTTGCGATGTCGTGGCGGTCGTATACAGAGGAAGGATAGTTGAGCAGGCCGCCGCGAAAGAACTGTGCGGCAATCCTCTTCACCCGTACACACGCACGCTCATCTCGGCGGTCCCACGGGCCGGAGCGCCGCGTAAGCGAAGTATCGCTTTGAGGCCTGGAATCCACAATACCGGCAGTGTGGCGGGTGGATGCCCTTTTCAACCGAGGTGTTCTTTGGCTGAGGATTATTGCCTTAAAAATATGCCGGCGCTTAAACCTAAGGAAGGACAAGATAACCATCTCGTTGCCTGCTGGAAAACCTAATAAAAAACTCGACTGCGGGCTGTGAATCTGGGATAATTAGCCGAAAACTTGATTTCGGAGACTGAATAATTGGCATGAATAAGAACATTGACGCGGAAATAAGCAGTATAAACAGCACTGCCGTAGTTACTTTCAAAGCCACTTGCCTAAGTGACGTGGAAGGGATTATGTCTGCTTCAAACGAGATAAAAGAATTTATCAGTAAGAATTGTCCAACCAGACTTATATTTGATTTTGCGGGTGTGAAATTCTTCTCATCCCAAGTGCTGGGATTGCTTTTGGATATTCGAGCTACAATGCAAGCTTGTGATGGGGAAGTTGTGATCAGTGCAATAAATCCACAGTTGCACAGGGTCTTTAAGATAACCAATCTTGATAAGATATTCAAGTTCTTTCCGGATAAGGAAAGCGCCATGACAGCAACAGGGCCTCAAGGTACGGGTTGATGCACTTGCGTAGTATACTTGCTTCAATAAGATCATGAATCATGTTGAGCGGTTTTATGCAACAATAGAACGGCGTGCAGTGAATAGACCATGTGCGTGGCTGGGTCTTGTTGATCCCGCTGTCTGTCAAGGTCTTCTAGATCATTTTGGCGTCAGTAGCGTAAGCGAACTTATAGTTAAGCTCGACGACGATATTGTCCCCGTGGAACTGCCTTACCATTCGCCGGCAGCGGATAGTGACTATTCGATCTTTGATTTCACCGAAGAAACAAAGATAGACAGGCAACAGCAAACACTTAATACGCCGGGTTTTTTTGAAGAAGTTACGGACCCACGTGGCGTTGAAGATTTTGAATGGCCTGACGCATCTGATTATATAGACCCGGATGAGTGCAGTCGTGCGGTTAAACAGTTGCCCGATGGGCGAGCGGTGATGGCAATAGTGTGGTCTTCCCATTTCCAGTATATGTGCGAAGTTTTTGGAATGGAGAATGCCCTGATCCGGATGCAAACCGCGCCTCAGTTGGTTCAGGCGGTCGCAGAGAGGATACTGGATTTCTATCTGAAGGCGAACGAGATATTCTACTCAGCGACGAAAGGCAAGCTCGATGCAGTACTGCTTGGTAATGATTTTGCAGGCCAGACGGGGCTATTGCTTTCACGCCAGATGATACGGGAATTTGCGCTCGCTGGCGTGGCGAGATTGGTCGCACAGGCCAAACAGTACGGCTTGAAGGTCATCTATCATTCGTGCGGTTCCATCAGGGATATAATCCCTGATTTGATTGATATTGGCGTTGATGCTATACATCCTATTGAGCCATTGGCAAAAGGAATGGCGCCGACGGAGCTAAAAAGAGATTTTGGCGATAAAGTGTCGTTCTGCGGCGGAGTTGATGCGCAGGAACTGCTTGTCAATGGTACTCCAGAGCAGGTCAGAGAAAAAGTCCTCGAATTGAAGAAAATATTTCCGACAGGCTTGATTATTTCGCCCAGCAATGAGTCGATTTTACCCGATGTGCCACCGGCAAATGTGGAGGCCCTGTTTTACGCAGTAAGGCATAGTGTATGACCGATTATGAGTTGCTGCCCTAAGGTAGATCTAACGATTGTAAGAAAGAGGGAGGTAGTATATCGTAGGTTTAAGTAGCACATGCCGTTTTATTTTATTGTGTTTTTACATCGATCGAGTTATTCATCAAAGTATATTGGATTTAGGATAGTTACTAACTAAGATCGCGTGTTTTTGTAAGATTGTGCAGAGGGTTAAGGAAATGTATGTTACACCGCAATTTTCAGTGTTTATGGTTAATAAGCCTGGGGTGTTGGCTCGGGTACTTGGAGAGTTCGCACGAGCCAAGATCAATATTCTTGCGATGACTGTGATGGACTCGATGGAACACGGAGTGATGCGAATAGTCTTTGCTTCACCAGATAGAGCAAAAGAGATACTGTCAAAACTAAACATGGCCTACAATGAGACCGAGGTTCTGTGTATTAATCTGGCTAATAAGTCCGGCGCGCTGGCAGCGGTGGCGGAGAAATTAGCCAAGAGTCACATAAATATTTCGTATGCTTACTGCACCGCTGGAGCAAAGGGTGGACGAACGACTGGCGTGCTGAAAGTTCCCGATGTCAAAAAGGCGATGAGGGTTTTGCAGCAAGATCATAGAAAGGAGAGCAAGTCGCAACCGATTGTCAGGCGTTCGCGCGCGGCAAGAAAATGATAAGTTCCCCAAGGCAAGTTATCAAAGCGTACTGTGCTGTATTTTTTCCTAATCAAAACCAAAAAAGTGTAACCGGAGGGCAGCGTGTGTTGTGAATATTGGCAGGTAACAACCAAGCTTAGAAGCGTTTAGCAACGAGATAAAACATTTGACACAAAAATCTGCCGTTTGGTATATTAAGCGTTCTTAGTTTGAGAGGGGCCGTAGCTCAATTGGCTAGAGCATCGGACTGTCGATCCGAAGGTTGTGAGTTCGAGTCTCATCGGCCTCGTTGTGGCCTTGTTAGTGCCAGACGCTGACAAGGCTTTCTTTTTTGTTTCTAACAGGCCGCCTTGCACGGCTTTAGAACTTGGTGATTTCTTAATTTTACCTGGTAGTATATTGCCATCTAAGGTTGGATTGCGACATTTAATACCAATCATAATAAATTGTTGCGCTCGGCATAGGAGCAGCAACATATACTGCGAATAAGCTCCTTGTCATAGGTTCCCAAAAGTTACCATGACAGTTATCGGCTATCTTCGTAAAACGCTATTAATTTTTAGGAAGAGTATAATACCAATTGTGCTTGATATTTGCGCCTTTGTCATTTCGATCATAGCCCCCGTGTCTTCTGTCGAAGACAGAAACGGGGGCGAAGTGGAGAAATCTATTTATGGCTTAGCCATTAAAAAGCAGACCTGTCCCGAGCCAAGCCGAGGGATTTCTCGACTCGCCCCCCTGCTTTCTTGCCTGCCGCCTCGACTCGCGTCGAGAGACGCGGAGGCAGGCGAAAGCAAGAAGGGGGGCTCGCTCGAAATGACATGAATAAGCGCATTGATTATTCACAATCAGTATAAAAATACAATTATGAGATTGAAGACGCAGAGACACAGGTTCGATGCGGAAGTCTCTGTGCTGCGGGCGATTGAGGCGATGGAGACAAACCCCACTTGACTTGCGAGTTTGTTAAAGACTTCTGCCGCACAGTGGGAGTCAATCAGGCAAGGTAGTAGTTTTTATGACAGATGGTGAAAAAAAGGCCCTGGCGTTTTTACGCCAGGGCCTCAGGATCAACAAACTTTTTGAATCTTACCAGCGATACAGCAGAAAACCTCCGATGAACTGAGTCGTCTCAATGTTGTTCAGACTCACATCGTACTGGATCGCGGCCCTGGCTTGCTCGCCAATGTCGATTGAAAGCCGCCCACCCAATAAGGCACTATCTCGACTTACCTCGGCATCCTGTATTGTAAATACAGCATCCGGATTTGAGGTGAAATAAGCGTCCACACTGCTATTATCATCGCCAAACTCATGCAGCCAGCGAGCATGCAACCGAGCTGAACCGTCAAAACGGCCACCCATGGTTGTAAACATGTGTGTGTACTTGAGGCCCAAAGAACTCTTGATAGAATCGTAGTCCGACTGACCCACACCGACGGCACTGTCACCACCGCTTTCCCTGTAGGAGTCGATGCTGACACGCCCTATCTGAAGACCAACCAAGGGTTGGAGCAGCGATATCTCGGTCTCTCTCCAATCCATACCTACTTCCAGATAGCCGCTGAAGCTTTGACCGTCATAAGACCCCGTCAAACGCTCGGATAGGAAATCCACGTAACGTACGCTGTCATATTCATTTTGACCATAGCTGAATATTGCATCAACATACCATGAATCCTGCTTATAACTGGCATACGCACCAATGTGCGTACTCTGGACATCCGTGCTATCCCGAAGATCGTCGTAGTCGACATCTCCATCGGAGTAACCCAGAGTAACACCAGCTAGTAGTGCATCCGTGAACATATAGTCCAGACCGAATCCTAATCCAGAGATCCGGTAATCGTGGCCAGTTATTCCAGAATCGCTTTCGCGATCACCGAATACACCGTAGCCCTTAGCCCATACTCCCCATCGACTATCAGACAATAAGGGGCTGCCATTCCCCACGGCCACTGCACCGTAGGGGTTAATATCCATCATCGTGGTCCCGGTTATCTGAGAGACCGGACCATTCATGGCGAAAAGAGGGCCTTGTCTGTAACTGCTGCGTCCGGCGATGGGCCTGAAACCCCTAAGATGTTCACCCACGACCCCTAGGAACCGCATGGACGCATCTATCGTGATTGGATCCACAGGCGGACGGGACTGATTGCTGAGCTGATTGTAAGCTTTGAGAAGGCTCGACTTGCTTGTTATCTGCTGCAGGCCAGTAGTTACAACGTTGCCGCCTTCTTCATTGGCAATCTGTTGCAGGGCATCGCCTAATTCAGACTGACTGTCGGTCTTTATAATATTGGGTTCGTCAAATCCTATGGCGTTGACCGCCAAACGAACATCTGTTGTTCCAACCATAAGATTGGGATCCTCAACATCAAGTAACACGGATGGGGCAACCACATCCACATCGTTAGAGTCCCAGCCATCGGTATCGCTGTTAATTACACTGCCAGCCTCAGCAATGGTATATTCCCGCCTCTGTGTAATAGTTTCTACTGGTTTGACCTCTATAGTACCGCCGTTGAGGGTCAGGTCACCGGTCACCTCGACCTTATCGCTGCTGTTATCGCTGTTCGCGATATCCACGGCGTACACGCTATTAGGCTCGAAGGTCAGGTCACCCACGATTCTCAACGTACCAATCGAGTTACCAGGAGCAATCGTACCCTGGTTGTAAACATCTCCCCAGATCGTCCCGCCGCCGCCGAGGTAACCATCAGAAGCGATTGACAGGCCTTCATCTAAAGCACACGGATCCGTACCCACACCGATAAATGACCTGTTGATAATCAGCTCGTCCGCAGTGCCGCCGTAGCCCATATACAGGCTGTCACCGATATACACTGTAGAATCCAGCACAGATAAGGTTCCGAATGTGCTGCTGCTACCGTGGGCCAGGCTCAAATTACCGCCCACCTGCATATTATTAACGTCGATCAGACACACCTTAGGAACGTAACTGTCCTGACCGTAAGCCAGGTTCAGATCGCCGGCTATATTCACATCATTGACGTGGGACAGTGACATTGAGCCCCAACTGTCTTCACCATAGGCCAGATTAAGATTACCGGTCACATTCACATCATTGACATGATCAAGTCCTACCATTGCAACACTATCCTGGCCGTATCCGAGGTTCCAGCTCCCGGTCACATTGACCCGATTGACATCCCAGATATCCAAATTCGCGGAACTGTCTGGGCCGAAACCAAAGAACACAACACCTTCATTCAGGTCCACTGTATTCACATCTTCAATTTCCAACGTACCATGGCCTCCGTAACCGACAAACATCCGTCCAAAAGTCAGATCCGAATCGTATACACCCAAAAGACCGTAACTGTGGGGCTGGAAGCCCAGGATAATGTCATCGTTCACATTCAGTGCCGCTTCCTCTAATTCAACGCCACCAACGGAATAAGTCCCATAGCCAACCCAAAGGTTTCCACCAACATCCAGGGTTGCATTTGGTTCAACCATCAGTACACTTACACTAAAATTATCATCACAACATAAAAGATCCCAATCATAGCAGGCAGTATAACCATCCGCCTCGGAGCAGGGCGATGTGCAACCGGGGCCGTAATCCACATACACATCCTGATTCACGTCCACATATATGCCATCTCCAATGTACAGGCCAGCTCGTGAATCTTCACCGTAACCCAAGTACATAGTACCGCCTACATCCATACGCGGCGAATTGAAATCATCAGACCAAAGAGACATCCACGCATCGCTTTCATCTCCATAGGCCAGGATTAAATCATCGCCAATATCGATCGTATTAAAATCATCGATCGTCAAGCCGGGATCTTCGAAACAATCATAAGGGTCACCACAGCCGATAACTGAGCTGTAATCACCGTAAGCTGCGTATAGAGTGCCGTCCACATTCACGTTGTTCACATCGTCGATTTCCAACAGGGCCTCGCTGTCATCGCCGTAGGCCACGAAAAAGTCTGGGCTGCTGCTCAGGTTTAAGGTATTGGCATCCTCTATAATCAAGCGGCCCCTACTGTCTGGGCCATAGCCCAGGATGGCATTCATATTTTTAGGATCAAGGGCGTTTCCATAATCAATTCTCAGTAAACCAGTACCATCGTAACCCACGTACAGCGTGCCACCATAAGTTAGTTCCGAGGTGGAATCAACGGTCATCACTCCATTACTGTCAACGCCAAAACCCAGATAGATATCCTCGTTCACATCCAGCACCATGCCATCATGAATTTCTA
>Ga0315549_1000729_pt1 | contig 37766 bp, 32 predicted proteins | sample SalMarSW160200MG_FD_203101 | JGI IMG/M metagenome (GOLD analysis project Ga0315549, IMG submission 203101) | Salt marsh sediment microbial communities from the Plum Island Ecosystem LTER, Massachusetts, United States - Salt Marsh Sediment SW1601-200 ...
TATGGAAGAAAAGAGAAAAATACAGTGAAGATAAACATATGGCTGCGGTTCAAATGCACAATATCAGAAACAGATTAGCCCGAAAATCGGCTTAATTAAACAGAGGGGGTTGACATAGTAATTCTAACTTCTGATTCAAACCTTATTTCTTTTTTACTACAAGAGTATCGGCGATCATATCATGAAGAGCCTGATGCTTCTCTGTAAAAGCTGCCATTATATAACCGATACCAAAAATTACTGCGGATATGAATTTACTCCAGAATCTTGCATTAGCTTTCAAGAATGTAATTCTATTACCGGATGTATCTGTAACAAACAAATTACAAATCTTCTTACCAAGAGTTGCCTGTAATTTGGAACTTTCCATTATAGTAAAATAAAGCCAGCTCAATATAAATGCCAATATATAATAAAGGACTACGAAGAAATCTTCCATCTCCTCTATCTCAATACCCATAAGAGCCATAACAAAACCGATAAAAAACGCACCGATAAATCCAACAACAACTGAAGCAAGAGTTAAAATTATACTATCGATACAATAAGCAAAGAAACGTTCCCAGAAACCACTATACTCGACATCGGAAATAGTAGAAAGAACCTCGCGCTTATTAGCAAATCGAGATCCACAACCAATACAAAATTTTGCATCCGCAGGATTCTTTGCTCCACACTTGGAACAAACCATAAAAACCTCCTAATTCTTTACTTATATAATTAATAATTATTTAACCCTTAAATAAGAATAAGGAAAAACAAACTAAATGTCAATATCTTATTTGCCACAAAGACACAAAGCCCAACCATACCCCATGATTGGACGCAAAGAAACGCAGATTTAAAAGGATTTTATTTTTTCAAATTCTTCCCGACCCAAAAATATTTAGACAGGATAAAAAAGGGATTAACAGGATTTTTTTATTTGTTTTTTTACCAATCAACTAATCTAACTAATTAACCAATTTACTGATTCAAAAAATCCCTGTTACCCATTAACCGATCCGAAGGATCTCAAAAATGCCCTTGACAATTGGAAAAATAAACCTATTTTAAAAACTGCATATTAATGAATAAATATGCAAAAATTTTTGAGTAGCAGGAAACAAAAAATATTTTAATATACTCATAAAAGGAGGAAATTAATGGATTATTCTGCTAAGGATTTAATGGAAATGGATGACACATACGGAGCCCACAATTACAAGCCTCTTGACGTAGTTTTAAATAAAGGGGAAGGTGTTTGGGTATGGGATGTAGAAGGAAATAAATATATGGATATGCTTTCCTCCTATTCCGCGTTGAATCACGGACATCGAAATCCGGTAATTATTAAAAAAATGAAAGAACAGCTTGATAAACTAACCTTAACGTCTCGCGCATTCAGAAATGACCAGCTGCCTTTGTTCCTTAAAAAAGTATGCGAAGTTACGGGCATGGAAATGGCACTTCCTATGAATACAGGAGCTGAAGGTGTAGAAACAGCACTTAAAGCAACGCGAAAATGGGGGCACAAAATAAAGGGGATACCTGAAAATAAGGCGGAGATTATAGCCGCAGCCAATAATTTCCATGGAAGAACTATAACTATAATTTCCTTATCGACGGAAGAACAGTACAGAGATGGTTTTGGGCCTATGACTCCGGGTTTCCCAATCGTACCCTACGGTAACGTGAAAGCAATAGAAGAGGCAATCAATGAAAACACCGCCGGGGTACTTCTTGAGCCTATTCAAGGCGAAGGAGGAATAGTAGTTCCTCCCGAAGGTTATTTAAAAGAAGTTAAAGAAATCTGTGAAAAGAATAATGTTCTTTTAATATTTGACGAAATTCAGTCGGGACTCGGAAGAGCGGGAAAATTATTTGCCTGGCAGTGGGAAAACGCGAAACCCGACGGAATAATTCTTGGAAAAGCTTTAGGTGGAGGTGTCTATCCGGTTTCGATATTCGCGGCTTCAAAAGAAGTACTCGGCGTCTTTAATCCCGGAGATCATGGTTCAACCTTCGGTGGCAACCCGATAGCGGCTGCGGTAGGACTTGCGGCTTTAAACTACCTCGTAGAAGAAGATTTACCGGGAAAGGCTCTTACGATGGGCAATTACTTCATGGATAAGTTGCGTTCGCTTAAAAATCCGGTAATTAAAGAAGTACGCGGTAAAGGGCTTTTAATAGGTCTTGAATTAAAAGAACCTGCGCGACCTTATGCGGAAAAGCTTAAAGAAAAAGGACTTCTCTGTAAAGAAACTCACGGTGTTGTTATCCGCTTTGCCCCGCCGCTTGTTATTACCAAGGACGAACTGGATTGGGCTTTCGAACAGGTAAAAGAAGTTTTCGAAACTTGAAATTTGGGAAACTAAGTCATGAGTCGTGCGTCTTGAGTCTTGGGTCAAAACAGAAAACCGAAAATAAAAATTCGTGTTATTTGTGCTATTCGTTGTTACAATGTTCAATCTTTGGAGTGTGGTGTAGCTCCGTGTCTCCGTGTCTTTGTGTGAGATCATTTTGGGGTGTGGGTTGGGTTTTAAATACACAAAAAATGTTTTTTTGTTTTTTTTCTCTGTGTTACTCTGTGCTCTCTGTGGTAAAACTCTCTTTAGGGTTGTGTGTTGGGATTCATGTTTTTAGTTTGTTTCGTTGTCCAATCCAAAAAAATCTGCGTCCATCTGCGTCCTATTCTGGGGGTTGGGATGGGTTTTAAACGCCTAGCATTAATAATCGCGTTTTTAGTATTAGCCCTTTTTCTTTTTTTCTTAAATATCAAAGAATTCACGTTTGAGGAATTCTACTTTGATACCTATGTCAGCGGAAAAATTTATTCTCGAAACCCCATATTGGCAAAAAATGCAATAAAAAGAATAAAAGACGAATTCAAAAGAATTGATTCACTAAAAATAAGAGGTATAAAAAAAGGTACAATAGATACTACCTCCATTAAAATAATAGAGGAATCTCTTTACTTTTCCCGAAAAACAGATGGATATTTTGACCTTACAATCGACCCGATACTTAAGGAATGGAATTATTTTAAAGAACCAACTCTCCCCTCCCAAAGCGAAATCAAATCACTACTACCTCTTGTAGATTACAAGAAAGTAAAAATAAAGAAAGATACGCTGATAATACCCGAAGATTTTTCCCTGAATCTTGGAGGAGCGGCAAAAGGATATGCTTTAAACAGAGCAAAAAGCATATTAAAAGAATACGGTATCCATTCAGCTCTAATTGACGCGGGAGGAGATGTTTTATTGTTGGGCAAGAAAAAAGGTAAAAATAATTGGATTATCGGTATAAGAAATCCCCGGGATGGGAATGGTATAATAGGTACCTTAAAGGTCAAGGATTGTTTTGTATTTACATCAGGGGATTATGAAAGATATTTTATGATTGAGGGAAAAAGATATCATCATATAGTAAATCCGTTTACAGGCTATCCTTCCAGAGAAATAGCATCGGCAACGGTTATCGTAAAAGACGGTATAGAAGGAGATTGCATCACAACTGCTCTGGTCGCAATGGACATGAAAAAAGCAATAAAACATATAAAAAGCAATACTTTAGAAGCCATACTCATTGACACATCTAAAAATATTCATAAATTTATAGATGATAGCAAGTTAAATATTTATGAATAAGAGAGAAGCGGAATATTACGAAATAACAGAAGACTTAATCACACGTTGCAAACTTTGCCCCCACGAGTGTGCTATACCCCCCGGAGGTGAAGGAATCTGTTGGGCAAGAAAAAACGAGAATGGAACCTTATACGCCCAGAATTACGGCAGAACAACCTCTCTTGCCGTCGACCCGATTGAAAAGAAACCTCTTTTTCACTTTCGACCCGGAACGGAGATTCTTTCAGTATCTCCAAACGGCTGTAATATGCGATGCCCTTATTGTCAGAACTATACCATATCGGCAAAAAAAACACAAACGACAAATATAACACCGGAAGAGCTGGTTAACTTAGCAAAACAATATAACTCTCCTTCGATAGCTTTCACTTACACCGAACCTATTATCTGGTTCGAATTTATAAAAGATACCGCAAAATATTCAAAACAAGAAGGAATAGACCTTGTAATGGTAACTAACGGTCAGATATTAGAAGAACCTCTGGATGACTTACTTGATATTGTAAGCGCAATGAATATCGATCTAAAATCAATGAGTCCGGAGTACTACAGTAAAATCCTTAAGGGAAATCTTGCTGCTACACAACGAACAATTGAAAAGGCTTCAAAGAAAATACACATCGAAGTAACAAATCTTCTGATTCCGGGCGACAATGACACAGAAATCGAAGATTTATCAAAATATTTGGCTTCGGTTAACAAAGCCATACCCCTGCACATTTCCAGATATTTTCCTCATCAGCACTACGAAAAATCTCCGACAGCGATCAAAACATTAAAAAAAGCGTATGAAATAGCCGGAAAATATCTTTATTACGTATATATTGGAAACGCGCCTATGGAAGGAACCGAAAACACTTACTGCCCGGATTGTTCGAATGTACTTGTAGAAAGAACAGGATTCCATACAAAAATAGTTGGTATAAACAAGGGGAAATGTTCTAATTGCAGTCGAAAAGTAGATTTCGTCCTTTAAAAATAGGCGATGTATTTATAATAATCTTTTTTCTCCTTTCTGTTTTCTTTCTTCCTAGAAATCAAGGAGAAAAAGTAATTATAAGTGTTGACAAAAGCAAGAATTTTGTTTATCCTTTGAACCAGGATAGGGAAATTATTGTTAACGGGAAACTTGGAACCGCAAAAGTTTTAATCAGAGACGGGAGAGTAAGAATTCAAAACTCACCTTGTCCTTTAAAAATTTGCGAAAAAAAAGGTTGGGTATCAAAAAAAGGAGATTTTATCATTTGTGTTCCAAACAGAGTTGTAATAAAAATAACGGGAAAAGAATACGATGCAATCACTGAATAGAATAGCCTTCCTTTCTGTATTTACCGCAGCTTCTATAGTGATATTCGTGGTAGAAAGCCTGTTTCCGACTCCGATCCCCGGAATTCGCCTTGGTCTTGCGAACATATTTATTTTACTGGCTCTTATTTTCTTTGGGTTTAAGGAAGCTTTTTTAATAGGAATACTGAAATCAATAACCGGAAGTCTTATATTAGGAAGGCTTTTTGCCCCGGCATTCATATTTTCCTTAAGCGGAACGGTGCTAAGTACATTTGCAATGTGGATAATTTTAAAAAGCAAACTACCTTTCAGTTTATTGGGAGTAAGCATACTAGGGGCAGAAGTTCATACAATAGTTCAACTTCTACTCGCCACAACAATTTTCCTGCCCAACGTTTCTTTCTTTTACATCTCCCCTATTTTCATTTTATCCTCTATAATTACAGGTTCCCTAACTGGTTTTTTAGCTTACCTTGTATACTCAAAGACAAAAAGGAGGTTTAAATTTTGCATAAATTAAAGCAAAATATACCTTTAACAATATTTATTTTATTAATGGGCTTAATACTGGGCAGTTTCATCGGCGATTTGTTGGGAATGGTACTACCTGATGGTGCTGTAAAAATAGCCATGACTACACCTCTGCGAATTGGATTCCATCCCATCAGTATCGATTTACATATTTTTACATTGATATTGGGCTTTATGATAAAAATAAACCTTTTTGGCGTTATTGGAGTACTCATACTGGGGTACTCTTTAAAATGGTTATACTAGTAACTTTTCTATCGAGAATTTGATTAAAAAGGAGACAATATGAATATAAGGGAAACTCAAAATGGACTTAAGAATCTTATAATTGCAAATGTTTTAGTTTTTATAATCCAACTTCTTTTCTACAACCTCATACCAATTACTGCTTATTTTGCTCTAATCCCAAAGGATTTCATGAAAGGTTACATATGGCAAGGTGTAACATATATGTTTTTACACGGAGGATTCTTCCACCTTGCAATTAATATGTACATACTATGGATGTTCGGGAGAGAACTTGAATACCTTTGGGGAACCAAAGAGTTTTACAAGTACTACTTTATCTGCGGTATCGGAGCCGCATTTATATACTCCTTATTCAACATGAACTCTACAATCCCGGTAGTGGGAGCTTCAGGAGCAGTTTTTGGAATCCTCCTTGCCTTTGGCATGACTTTCCCTAGAACAAAATTAATAATATTTCCTCTCCTTATCCCAATTGACGCGAAATACGCGGTCTGGATATTCGGAGTACTTGAATTTTTATACCTGCTTGAAGGCGGTGGAAACGTAGCCCATCTCGCTCATTTAGGTGGACTTGCGTTGGGATATTTATACTTACGCTGGAAGAGGAGAAAACTGTACTAGCCCAAAATCCAGAGTATTTTGGGCGTTAGGTAGTTAGATCGTTAGGTGGTTAGGTGGTTACGACCTAACGACCCCACGAACCAACAATCTAACAGTTCTTCCAATTAATACATTGACAAATAAGCGTTTTTCCCATATAATTTCACTATGGAATGGAAATTAGTAAAGGAACCGGAAGAGGTTATTCCTATTCCTCAAATGTTCTTAAAAACTGTTAAAACTTATCCGGAAAATATTGCTCTTCAGATTTTAACCCCGGAGGGTGAATTACAAAGATGGACTTATAAAGAACTTTCGGAATTGATATTTTCTCTCGCCAATGAAATCATATCCAAAAATATCGAGAAGGGTGATAGAGTTGCTATTTACGGAAACTATAATCCCGCGTGGGTTATCACTTATTTAGCCATTCAGTTCGCAGGAGCAATAGGCGTTCCTCTCGATAATCGCCTCACGTATAGAGAAGTCAATCACCTCGTAAATGATTCAGGCGCTAAAATCCTTTTTGTTTCACAAGAATTACTTACAAGTGAAATTGAAATAAGCGTTCCCTTAAAAATGCCGGAAGTAACCTCTAAGATCAATGATTTCACTTTACCACAGTTAACTCTGGATGATTTGGCTTTAATTCTTTATACTTCCGGAACGACAGGCTCTCCCAAAGGAGTAGTGCTTACACAGAGAAATCTTGCAAGTAATATCGAAATGATGCGTCAGGTGATCGATTTTAATCCAACAGACATATTCTACTCGCTTCTTCCTCTAAATCATGTTTTTTCTCAAAGCATTAATATTTTAGCCCCATTCTTTATCGGAGCCAGGACAACCCTTGCCCGCTCCCTAAAATCAAAAGAGGTAAAAGAAGACTGCCTGAAAACGAAACCGACTATATTCCCAATAGTACCTCTAGTCCTTGAAAAATTCATAAAGGGAATAGAAAAGGAAATCAGTAAACTTCCTCCAGCAAAAAGAACTCTTTTTGGTGCTCTAAACGGCATTGGTACACTTCTCCACAAAATTAAAAAAGGAAGTGGATCTTTTCTGTATTCAACGATAAGAAAGAAAATAGGATTGGATAATTTAAAACTTTTGGTTCCCGGTAGTGCAGCTTTACCTGGATGGGTTTCAAAGAAATTTGAAAAATGGGGCTTTCCAATAATCCAGGGATATGGACTGACCGAAACGTCTCCAGTAGTTTCCGTAAATCCGCCAAATGCTCCTAAAAACGAATCTGTAGGACTGCCGCTACCGGGTCTGGATGCTAAAATATTAAATCCAGGAGAAAAAGGGATTGGTGAAATTGCGGTAAAAGGACCTTCAATTTTTAAAAGCTTCTGGAAAAACGAAGAAGCCACTGCCGAAGTCTTCGAAGGAGAATGGTTTAAAACAGGAGATATGGGCTTTATAGATTCTGATGGCTATTTGTATATTACCGGACGAAAAAAATCCGTAATCGTTACAAAGGGAGGAAAAAACATCTATCCCGAAGAAATAGAAACTTATTTATCCGAATCTCCTCTTATTGAAGAAATTCTTGTATTATATCAAACCAACCCAAATACACAGAACAAGGAATTAGTAGCTACTATTTATCCAAACTATGAAGAATTGGATGCTTACTGCGAGAAACATAAGATCCAAGACAAAGATCCACATAAAATATTAACTGAAGTCGTAAAAAAATTAAATACCGATTTAACCGATTTCAAACGAATCAGAAGGGTAAAGATAAGAGACGAAGAATTTCCAAAAACCACAACCAGAAAAATCAAACGTTATCTCTTTGAAGAAAAAGGATTGGAAGTTTAATTAATTAGTCACGAAGACACCAAGACACAAAGAAAAAAACTATAATTAGCCACGGATTCACACGGATAAACACTGATTTACCCAACCACACCTTTTTTTAATTGTTTCTTTAACTACCTATCAAACCAACGAACCAACAAAGCAAGGAACAACAAATAACACGAATAGCACGAATCTTTTCTTCTCGAAACTTCAAAACCCGTTTAATATATAACGGGAGAGAGATTGAATCACTCATTTCACATTTCAAGGTCTACCCCCGTTATTTCGGAGAAACCTATAAAACCACCACCGTGTATCGGTTTTCGGTGCAAGAAGTAAGAGGCGAAATTTTCCCTTGACATTTCAAGGAGATGCTGTATGTTTTTTTTATGAGGGATAGAATGGACTTTCATTTTCCAAAAGTAATGTATCGCCATGGAGTTTGGATTCAGGATATATTGATTTTCCTGGTGCTTTTTTTTATCATTCTTTTTCGCTTATATCCTCCCCTTTTATATGAATTCCAACGCCCTGTATTTTTTACGGATTAAAAGGAGGCCAAGGATCATTACGCAAACGATTGATGTAAATCCAGAATTTAAAATTTTTCTTACCGATATTCAAAATACCTATTTCTGCATCACCGCATTGGTGACCGATCCTCATGTGGATCCTATTCGCATGGCAGAAATTATTTACGATCGCGTAACTGAAATCATGGCCAATGCGGGAGCACAGATTATCCATGAGCGGATATTCGGAAATATTGAGATTTATAAAAACCTACTCGAAACCCGAAATCAAAGAGTCCGGAATCGATTCCCTGAGGATCCGGGGCTCGTAACCTATATCGAGGGTGAATCCTGTTACGGCAATCCACTTGCAGGGATTCAATTCCGTAGTTTCCGTCCCTCTAAAGGTGAAGAAATGATAAAAATCATCCGGGAGGGAAATATTCCCCGAGGGCGAATGTGGAGTCGAAATGGCGCCAAGTTTTTACAATTACAAAACATCCACGGAGGGGATTCATCCAGCGGAGGGAATCGCCGAAAACAAGCAGAAACTATGTTCCGTAAAGCTGAAGCCCTTTTGAAATCTGCAGGCGCTTCCTACCGGGATGTAGTCCGAACATGGATTTATGTGGAGAACATACTGGACTGGTATCATGAATTCAATCTGGCAAGAAATACATGCTACACCGATTTTGGATTACTCGAGAGCGGAGATCTCGATCATGCGGAAGAGATTTTTCTACCTGCCAGTACAGGTATTGTAGGGAAAAATCCTGAAGGCGCTTCTACAATTATGGATCTGTTGGCAGTTACGCAAAGATCCAATGCCGGAATACAAATCCGACCCCTTTATGGGATTCGTCAACGTTCACCCTATCGATATGGCTCCGCATTCTCCCGAGCCATGTGTGTGGCGGAACCCGAGGAAAAATGGATCTTTCTTTCAGGAACTGCTTCTATTAATGAGAAAGACGAAAGTGTCTACATTGGAGACATTTCCTCTCAAGTGAAACATACTGTAGAAGTTGTGGATTCGCTCATTCATTCAGAAGGAGCTTCTTTTTCTGATCTTTGCGAAGCCACCGTATTTCTCAAGCGAAAAAGTGATTTTCCCTTGTATCAAGAAACTGTAGAATCCCTCGGACTCTCCAATATTCCCGCAATGTATTTGGTGGCAGATGTATGCAGGGATGAACTTTTATTTGAATTAGACGCAGCGTTTGTAACTCACTGAAAGCCATAGATATAAATAAAACAAAGTAAAAAATACGAAACTTCGGATCGCCGTTCCGAGTTTTTTCAAAGTAATTTTTTTAAAAATACTCATTAATAATTCTCGATTTTTACTTTAAGAGATTGTTACTGATGAATATAATTATGTTTTTCTTCGACTTTCATAGAAGCACTCGTCTGAGCATCCAGATCAATTTTGGGATCAAGAACGGCTTTCTGTGTACTGCCTTCGGTTAAAGCTATTTTAAGAATTTCTTGTCCGCTGACTGGAATTGGCCCATCAACAAGTTCCGGTACATTATAGGTAGTAATAAATGTATCGTAAAAGGTTGGGTCTTCCTGCGGTAAAATAAATGGCTTATGGGCTTTTCCATTTTCATCAATATAAGTAAAATATGGCCGCGTTATGACATCATCTCGCATTTTACTGGAGAACACCAACCATCGGCTGTTACTGGACCAAGAATTATAACTTTCGGGACGATCACTATTTACATCCGCTTTATAAAACTTTCCCGTTTGTAGATTAAGCAGATAAATATCTCCTCCAGGACGATGAATGGCAAAGGTCCCCCATTTAGTCATAGCACAGGCTAAATATTTTCCGTCGGGGGAGATGCGTGGTTGCGTAACGCTTAGACCTGTCTTTTTATGAGATAAGACGATTTCAGGCTTGCCCCATTTATCAGTTTCTAAGTTGTATGGAATACGTATTAGATCGTACATCAGTTTATTATACACCTCTTCAAATAACGAACTGGAGTCTGGTTGTGGAGCTCGACAATAGTAGAGATAACGTCCATCAGGAGACCATTCCGGATAGGTTTCCATAAATCTTGGACTTGCAATATCAGGGCATGTCGTTACCATATTTGAATCGATTTTGTATAAAATTAAGTCAGACATTTTGTCATACCCTTCTTGGGTATATCCTACAGAATGAAAAAACTGTCTAACAATGTTTACCGAAAAGGCGATAGCTTTTCCGCTGGGATGCCACGACCTGTAGGCACCCGGATATTTATTAAACTCTGTGGTAGTGTTGATTTTTTTTATATTCCCGTTTTGAATTATAAAAGTTCCTGCTGCTTTGCCACCACGAATATGCATAACCATTTCGTTCGGTTTTTTGTTATGAAAAGAATGGCAGTTGTAGCAGGCATTCAATGCACGCGTTTTTAAGATGGCTTTTTCGTGAAAATTGGTTAGATTGCGTTGATATATTCCCATGCTTCTTGATTGTACGTACGCGGGCTCAATCAATCGGTAAACTAGATGGCTATCAATATCTTCCTTAGCAATTCGATTGGAAAATGTTTGATAGCATTTCCATTTTCCCTCATCCTTTACATAAATTAGATAGTAAATCTCTTCGCTTCGATTAGCGTTTAGCAGTTTTGCCCATTCTCTTTGTGGAATTATAATTTTACCATTATTACTGGAAATTTTTATTTCTTTTCCATTGGTAGACGAAATCTGTACATAGTATCGTGTTCCCGGTTCTTTAATGATAAAATTCATAGGGGCGATGTTAGGAGGGATAACAGTATTTGTATAATCAGGATCTATTTTAGGGGGACGTCCGATTTCTGTATATTGATCTATATCCTCTATATTAAATCTCACATTAAAAAGTAGCGCTATTACAATAACGATAATAACAAGGAATCCAGTACATATAATAAAATTTGGCTTTTTCATTCTATTGCTCCTTTGGTTTATAATAAAGTGAGTAGAACCAATATGTGTCCCTATAAGATTTGTAAAGTTCCTTTCGGGCCAAATTCTTATTACCATGGTGTTTTTTCAGTACGTTTTGAAAATTCTTAAATCTCTCTATTATTTTCTTATTGATTTTATATCCTCTAAGGGAAGGAAATTCACGTTTCCCAGAAATAGCAATATAAAGCAACAGGGCTTCTTGATAATGCTTGGGGATTTTAGTATAGCCTAAACTTTTTAATCGTGCTATTCCTTTTTCAAATTGAACGAGATTGCCACTCAGCAGATAAAAGGACATTAAGTACTCAAAAGCCATTTTATTAGAGGGTTTATTATTCAATATACGTTCTAAGGTAACATCGGGATAATCGGAATAATAAACAAAATCATGCTCCGGATGGAGCATACGAGAACGTATGTTAAGAATATTCGGATCACGTAAAAGCCTGGAATTGTCATTCAATAATTTGCGTAATTTATTTGCCTTTTCTTTAAACAACAATGATTGATTTAATTTAGAGATAAAAACATTAGCCACATCCTCTTCACCCTTGACTATATTTATTAATGCCAGTTGTTCAAGAGTCCATCCAGTTTCGCCACGAATTGACATTGACTCGTGGGCCCAGCGTTCTGCTTCATTAATATGTCCTAAATAAAAATAAAAATCGCTGTTTAGGAGGGGGTATTTGAACCCGTCATCTTCTGTCAAGATCAAACCATGTGTCCCCCAAATTTGTGGCAAGGCAAACATATACGACGATAAGAGCCCCAAATGATATAACGCCCTGTTGGCTTGAAAAATCATTTCCAAATTTAATCGGGATGTACCCTTTACCGTTTCTAATACTTGTTGCCACTCATGACATTGAGCATAGTGACCCACCATCAGCTGGTCTTTTTGTACTTTCTCATATGAGAGAAAAGCTGTTACTGCTATAAGAAAGATAAGTACGATAACCTGAAGTATCATGTTCAATCGAGGCCCTACGCGACTTCGTAGGGAGGTTAAAAGATTCCGCTTTACAGCTTTAACCTTCTTCAAATTCATGAAAGCGATTACAATCAATCCAAGAGGATAAAACACATATAATGCGATATGTAGTAAATAGATTTTTTTATTAATATAATCAAAAGGTAAGAGATAGATATACGCCTTTCGCATGCTGACCAAGAAGATAAAGGATGCTGCCAGATAGGGTAATCCGACACTAGAAAGAATTATGAGGAAACCCAAAATGTATCGACGAGCAAGCAGAAGTTCAAAAAGACCACACAAAAGAACAAAAAGGAAAAACGCTCCCCCTACCAAAAAATAAAGCAAAAGCGACGACAGGAAATATATAAGAAAACGAATTACCTGATTCTCTGGCTTAAAACGGATATAAAGAAAAGAAAATAGTAAAACAAGGAGATATCCAATGGTAAAGTTTAATAAAAATTCATATTGACTATGACAGGCCAAGAGCAACAGGGCAGGAAGAAAAAATATAATATCTCCCTTTATTTTTGCTCCAGTGTTTTGAATCAGCCATCGTGTAAGGAAGGTTGCAAGAATGGCAAAAATTGTAAGCATTAACGCACCGATCCATGGAAAATAATAAAGCTGCGCTAAAAAAGCAGCAATGTAATCTGTCAACCCCCCTGGATAGAGAAGATGCTCATGGAAAAATCGAGCGTTAAAAAAGAAGATAGGTTCTTGATATTGATAAATAAGTTTAGGATCCACTCGAAAGTGGAACCATAAATAAAAGAAAATAAAAAAAATGGGTGTAACGATCAAATAATAAAACTTTTTATAATCTGCGGCATCAATGTGCCCCCTTAGAATATCCACAGATTTCCAGAGATGTGATTTTAAAACCTCTAAATTTACTTTTTTCATAAGCATTACTCCTTATAGAATTCGACAATATTCATGTAAATATTCAGTAAACCACATCAAAAACAATATAAGATAAAACGATAATCTTGTCAAGGAAAAAAACTGGGATGTCATCTAATGAAAAAGGTGAAAGTATCTACATTGGAGACATTTCCTCTCAAGTGAAATATACTGTAGAAGTGGTGGATTCGCTCATTCATTCAGAAGGAGCTTCTTTTTCTGATCTTTGCGAAGCCACCGTATTTCTCAAGCGAAAAAGTGATTTTCCCTTGTATCAAGAAACTGTAGAATCCCTCGGACTCTCCGATATTCCCGCAATGTATTTGGTGGCAGATGTATGCAGGGATGAACTTTTATTTGAATTAGACGCGGCGTTTGTAACTCAAAGATAATTTCTTTCAGATTCGCTTGCCCTTTCGATAGGCAAGAAGCGATAAAGCAATCCATCCTCCAACAATCCAAAAGATTACTAAGGGGAATTGGCTTCCTGTTTCTCCGCTGTATGTGTGCATTCCTGAAAAAAATATATTCACTCCGAAATAGGTCATCAACATAGTACCAAAAGCAGGAAATGCCAGTATATTGAACCAATACCGCCAATTGCTAATAACAACGAAGCGAAGATGCAGCACTAACGCGTAAGAAAGAATAACGATCAAGGACCAGGACTCTTTGGGATCCCATCCCCAATATCGCCCCCAGGTCTCATTAGCCCATATTGCCCCCAATATACTACCCACTGTTAAAAGAAGAAGCCCTATCCAGAGCGCCTGTTCTATGATTTTGCTTCTATTGGTAATTCCACGCAATATATGATCTTTTTTCAGGACAATCGGAAACGCCAACTTCAAAAGATTTAAAAAAGCCATAGTAGTTCCTACAGTAAAAAAGCCATAACTGGCTATTGCAGCAGATACATGGATAATAAACCATCTGGATCTCAAAACAGGAGGCAAAGCAGAACCAGTGCTATATATAGAAGGCATATGGGATACAATAAGCACGATCCCGGAAAGCAGACATCCGCATATCATTGGTAAACGAGAATGACGGGACAGCGCAACACCAGCTAAAAGACTTGCCCACCCTGCAAGCACCATGCACTCGTATTTCATACTCCACGAGGCATAATCCATAAAAACCCAACGAATTGCCACCCCAATGGTAAATATTAAAAATCCAAACCATACTGCCCACTGAAAGATTTTTTTAAAAGCAGGAAATATTTTTTCAAGCCGGTTTTTAAATACAAATCGAATTAAACTCATCAACAAAAAAACAAAAGACACCGATACAAACCATTTACCTAACCACGGTAAAATACGAAAACGACTATATAATTCCTCTATTTGTACATGAAAAGCCAACGAACCAAGACATAATACAGCGATAAGACCTAAAAGAATAATATTAAAATGACTCTCTTCCCACTCTCGAATACCAGTTTCAAGCTCACGGATTCTGCCTTTCGGAAGGAAAAACGCTAACGCGACTACTCCAATTAGAAGAATAAAACCCGCGTACGCAACAGGAATTCCGGGATCCCGAGATACAAATAGAATCGATCCTTTTTCATCCTCATCAAAGGAATACTGATAAAAACGGTAACCTCTATACTTAAGAATATGATTCATATAAATGGAATAAGGTTTTTCAATATCATGTTCAGGGTCTTTAATTACAACATCACTTCTAAACTGAGAGGGTTCTTCTGAATTCTCATATCGCTCTATTCTAAAATCCGAAAGGTACAGGGAAAATGGTAATTGAAAAGGCTTGTCTACAAATTGATTAGACGACTGGCCTTCGCGAAGGGCGAGGTAACCATCTATTGTAAAATGTCGAGTCAATATTACTCCCGATAAAATGATAAAAAAAGCAAAAGGAAATAAAACCACTTCCCATTTTTTTCTCTGCCACAATTTTGAGCGAAACAGATTTACGAAAAGAGCGACCGAAAACCAAATCCATAAGATTTCAAACCAAAAGGCTTCATAAACCCAAATACTTGCAAAATAATTCCCGTATACCCGCTCGAGAAAAGTGGCAGTTCCTATACTCACGATCAGCGCCATAACAAGTACAGCCATTGTCTTTATCGAGAAAAATATTTTTCGTAACTTTGTAGAATTTATTCTATTCACCTTGGAATTGATTATAAGTTAAAAAACTCAGGATGTCAAGATTGAACCACAGAGATCACAGGGAAAAAAACACACAGAGCACACAGAGACTCTTTGTTGTTAATACCCAACCTCCACCAAAAAAAGAATCTCACACAAAGACACTACGGCACCAAGATTTAAAATATTACCTTAGAGACATATTCCACTCTTTCTTGAGTATTTCGTTAAAATGGCATTTGGGAAGTTGATTATAGGCTTCTTTGAAACCTGGTGCATCTTTCTGAAAGTGAATTCCATTAAACGGCATAGACATAAAAAATATCTCTGAAGTTCGATAAAGTAAAGCCAATGTGAATTTATACACCTCTAAAGCATGTGTTTGATGCAAATCATCTTTAAGATTAATCCATTCGGAAAGATGACATTTTTTGGATGTCCTCCTTCTTCCCTTAGGGGTTATCTTTCCCACGTTTAAGACTGAATATCTAGCTACTCCAACATCAGATTTATCCAAATATTTTTCTATTGTATAAGTAATATCAGGAGAAGCATGTAACAACGCATTTCTAAGTTCAATGTAGTCTTTATATATATCAAGACAAGAACTGTGTTTACCGCTTTCAAAAAATTCTTTACCAGAATATGCCAGCGAAAGTAAATTAATTCTTTCGTAAGGATTTTTTTTAATCCATTTCTTAGGTGTCTCAATCTTTTTCCAATATTCTACACCTTCTTTGCGGCTATTGTTTTTCTTTCGTTCTTCATACTCTATGTGCCACAGATAATTAAATATTCCATCAATACATAGAAACGAAAAAATACAGCACTTCAAAACATCCCCAAAGGCTTCACCATTAGCTTCAATCACTCCTTTTGTACTTAATTTTTCAAAAGATTTATATGCTATATGCAAATAATCATAAGTAACCGTATCCCACGTGTGTACATGTTCTTCGGTACGCATACCAACATTATAAAACATACTTAGATTTAGTCAAGGCAACTTTTTTAAGCCAACAGCTAAAGGCAAAAAGCTAAGAGCTATTTTATCACGTAAGTTTTTTCTTGAAAGCCGATATACTTAAAAACAAAAACGTAAAACCAAAAACAAAAAGAACAAGGGTTTCTTTCCAGAGAATTTTTAATCCCACTCCTTTTAAAAATATACTCCTTAAAATTATTAAATAGTATTTAACAGGTACGATATAAGTCAATTTTTGTATTAACACCGGCATATTTTCAATAGGAAACATAAAACCGGAAAGTATAAGATTAGGAAGCATTACCATAAACGCTGTCATAACAGCTTGCTGCTGAGTTCTTGAAGTTATGGATATAAAAATCCCAAGTGAAAGAGTTGTAAGTATGAAAGGAAATGTCGTAAAAACAAGGAATCCTAAATTTCCTTTAAAAGGCGTTTTAAAAATAAAAATTCCGGCAGCAACTACTAAAAAAAGATCAAAAAAGCCTATTATCATAAAAGGCAGGAGCTTGCCCAGTATTACCTCCGACGACGAAAGAGGCGTAACAAAAATATGTTCAATGGTACCATTTTCTTTTTCTTTTACTAATATCGCCGATGCAAGCACCATAGTAATTATAAGCAGTACCAACCCGGTAACACCGGGAACCATAAAATTAACCGTCTTTAATTCAGGATTAAAAAGGACTTTGAATACCGGAACGATCACCGGAGCCTCTATTGAATTATTACTCTTTTCGGCAAGTATCTTTTCAAAATATCCTTCGATCAACGCGGCGGTGTTATTATCGGAACCGTCAATAACAATATTAGTCTCACTTGCGCCCAATATAAGACCTGCCTTTACCCTACCGCGTAAAATCGCATTTTTGACCTCGTCTATACTGTGAACATTTTCTTTTATCATAAAATAATTACTGGACACAAGAGAAAGCAGTATTTCGTCTGAGTAACTGTCCTGTTTTTCTTTCATAATTGCTATGGGAATTTCTTTTATGTCGAGACTGACCGCGTAACCAAAAAGAAAAAGCTGTATCACCGGAGCAAAAATTACCAGTGGAAACAGTCTTCTGTCTCTTCTTATTTGAGCAAACTCTTTTTTCAACATTGCAATCAGGTGTGTTTTTTTCATTTTAGCTTATTTTCTTCTTTGCTCCTCTTATCGAAATTAAAATATAGAACAATCCCAGAGCAAAGAGACTCAGAGAATCTTGAGGGAAAAAAGAAGTCCCTTTTAAAAATATACCCCTTACGATTTTTAAAAAATGTGTCGCAGGTATTAACGCGGATACCGGCTGTAACCATGCAGGCATATTTTCTACCGGAAATATAAAACCCGATAAAATAATCGAAGGAAGCATCGTAGAAATAAAAGATGTGGTAAGTGCAGTAAGTTCCGTCTTCGCGTAAGATGAAATCATCGCACCAAGAGATAGTGTAGGAAAAAGAAAAAGCATAGAATAGAAAGAAAGACTTAAGATACTTCCTTTAAACGGAATCTTAAATACAAAATAAGCAACCCCGGTAATAATAAATACATTAATAAAAGCAATCGTCCCGTATGGTATTATTTTCCCCAGTATTATTATATACGCTTTAACGGGAGTCGTACTCAACATTTCGAAATTTCCCCTCTCCTTCTCACCAACAATCGAGCGAGCTGTCAGAATAACGCCCAGCATCGTCATAAGTACAACAATCAAACCCGGAATAACAAAATTTCTGCTTTTAAGTTCGGGATTGTAAAGAAACCGGACATTATTTTCGGATTCCATTAAAAATCTTTGTACTGTTTGCTGTACTTTTCTTGCCAGGTTGGCGTCGCTTCCGTCTATTAGAATTTGCACTTCGGAAAAACCTTTAATGTATTTATTTTTAGAAAAATCATAAGGAAAAACAAAACCACATTTGATCTCACCTGTGGAAAGAGCCTCATACATTTCTCCGGTAGATTCAAAGTTAACTGTTCGGAAATAATCAGACGCCGAAAGAGAAAATAATACCTCTTCTACATAAACAGATTTGTCGAACGAGACTATGCCCGTAGGAATTTTTTTCAGATCAAAAGATATAGCATATCCATATAAAATCGTCATAAATAAAGGTAAAACGAAAGCGATTACTAGTGAACGTCCGTCCCTCTTTAGATGAATCGTTTCCTTCCAGATTATTGTTAGAAGACTACGCATTTTTAACGAGTCTTATAAAAGTCTCCTCAAGAGATTCTTTTCCGTTGCCGGTAAGTTCTTGTGGTGTACCATAAGCTACCAGCTTTCCCAGATGCATAAAACCCAGAGAATCACATTTGTAAGCTTCATCCAAAAGATGAGTGGAAACTATGAGACTTTTACCTTCTTTTGCAAGTCCTTTCAAGGTATCCCAGAATTCTTTGCGTGTAATAGGATCAACGCCAACCGTAGGTTCATCGAGAATAAGAAGTTCCGGTTCATGAACAAGAGCGCAAACAAGCGCCAATCGTTGCTTTAATCCACCGGAAAGATAATAAGATATAGTATTCTCTCTACCGGTAAGCCTGGCAAGTTTTATCATCTCTTTTATTCTGTCTTTTGCTTTATCGCCGGAGATATCATATATGTGTGTATAAAAATAAAGATTTTCATATACTGTAAGATCCTGGTAAAGACTGAATTTCTGCGAAACATATCCTATGTGTGATTTTAAAAGTTCTGCTTCTTTTACAATATCATACCCGCATACCTGTGCTCTACCCGAAGTAGGCTGTAATATTCCGCACAGCATCCTGATCGTAGTCGTTTTACCGGCACCATTTGGTCCTAAAAAACCGAAAATCTCACCCTTTTTTACAGAAAGATTGAGATTGTCAACGGCTTTAATTTTACCGAAATGTCTGGAGAGATCAAAAGTTTGAACTATAAAATCATTAGAAGACAGCATCTCCGTATATACCACTCTTTATCTTTCCTTCCGGATTATTAACAATAACTTTTACCCTGTAAACGAGTAACGTTCTGTCTTCTTTTGTCTGAATATTCCTGGGCGTAAATTCAGCCTTGCCTGCTATAAAGGAAACAATACCTTCGAAAGTTTCACCCGGAAACGCGTCGACTCTAATTTTGACAGATTGATTGATAGAAATTCCAGGTAATTCATCTTCAGGAACATAAACATTTAGATATAATAAAAAAGGGTCAAGGATTTCAACAACAGGCGTACCAGGCAAAGTTGTTTCTCCAGATCTTAAATATTTTAAGCTTATGTAACCACCCACAGGAGAAATTATATAGAATTTTTTTAGACTTTCTTTCTTCGCTTCAAGAGAAGCAGAAGCCGATTTAAGCTCCATATATAACATATCTCGATTTCTCTCGACTCTTTCAAAATCCATTTCCGAGATTGCCGAACCCTTAAAAAGTTCTTCCGCTTTTTTAAGGTCATCTTCCAGATTTTTCAGCTGAATTTTTAAATTTTTAACTTGATATTCTATCGATTCTATAACAAGTTTTATTTCTTTATCATCAATAATTGCTAATGTATCACCTTTGTTAATTTTATCACCTTCTTCAAGATTAAATACATTAATTTTCCCGGCTACTTCTGCTTTCAGAAGATAGTTTTCTTCTGTAAAAATTCCCGAGTACATTTCACTTTTATTCCTATTACACGAAACAATTAAAATAAGAAGAGAAAGTAAAAGTCTTTTCATGATATATTAATTATAACTACTACAATAAGCTTGTCAATCATCGAGATATCAAAACAATGATTATTTTAACTAATTTATTTTTAATGTTAATCAGACTTCGCAGATATCCTTGACATAAATCATAGGCTTGTTAATATTTAATGATATAAGAAATGAATTACTTTTTATGTTTATCGGGTTATGAAAACGAACTTGAAATACTCCCAAAGCTTGAAAAGTTAAACGTAGGAATCGAACTGCAAAGTTATGGGCTAAAAGGTGTCAGTTCTCCCCTAGCCTGGTATGAAAAAATAAAGCAGCATAAAAAAATATTAGAAAATTTTAAAGGCAAAATTTCTATTCATGCGCCATTTGTTGGTATAAGACAAACCCATAGAGATTATCTCCTAAAAGAAGCTGTAAAAAAGAGAATGCAAATGACCTATGAAATGGCAAAAGAACTAAAACCGGAAATTTTAGTTATGCACAGCGGAATCGTTGGTGACATTAAAAAATGGAAATTGGAAGATTTTTGGCTGGAAGAAACAATAATTTTCTGGGAAGAAGAAATAAAGAAATACGAAAAAGAAGGAATTAAAATAGTAATTGAAAATTTAGTCGAAGAAGAACCAGATATCCTAATTAAGCTCTGTAACGGCGTTAACAGCCATTTCTTTGCCCTTTGTCTGGATATAGGACACCTGAACGTTTTTTCCGAGTTATCCCCTTCTAATTGGGTCAAAAGAATGGATAAAAGACTTCAATACGTCCATCTACACGATAATAATGGCGAAAACGACGAACATTTACCCGTAGGTAGGGGTAATATCGATTTTGATAGTTTTTTTGATAGCATAAAAATTAGCGAAAACGATATTATTATCGCGCTTGAACTCGACCATTCCACTCCTGAAGAGAAAATTGAGAATTTAATCGAAGTTATAACGCGGCAAAACCGCTGAAATGTAAAAATTAAATATCAAAATGGAAAAGTACAAATCAAAGTTCAAAAATAAATTCAAAAAACAACAGATAAAAAAATCCTGAAAATCTGCGTTTATCTGCGTCCTAATTTTAGGGTTGGGAGTTTGGGGTTGGGTTTTAAACAACAAAATATCTTTTTGTTTTTTCTCTGTGTCCTCTGTGTCTCTGTGTGATAATAATTTCTATTGTTATTCGATAACCTGTATCAGCATTCTCCTTGAACGAGGGCCGTCAAATTCACAAAAAAAGATTCCCTGCCACCTTCCGAGGTCTATATCGCCGTTTGTAATCGGAATAAAATCCGAACTCCCTATAATAGAAGCTTTAATATGGCTGTCAGCGTTACCTTCCGCGTGAGAATATCCCGCTCCGGCAGGAATTATATCCGAAAGCTTATTTAGAATATCACTTTTAACAGAAGGATCGTAATTTTCATTTATTGTGACAGCTGCTGTCGTATGAGGAACATATAGATGAACATACCCTTCCTTTACCCCACTCTCTTTAACCGCATTACTTACTTCTCCGGTTACATCCACAAACTCATTTCTTTTATTTGTCGAAACCGAAATTTGCTTTTTAGTCTTCACTCCCATTAATTCCTCCTTTTAATCCAATTAATCCAAAAAACTTATTTCTTACCAACAGGCAAAATATATAAAGGCATTTCTTCTTCCTTCATACCTATAACCTCTTTAACTTTATCATCCATAAAAGCCCCTACAACAACAGTGCCGAGTCCTAAAGCTTCTGCCTGTAAATAAATATTTTGAGCAGCATGTCCTGCTTCCATGTATGTATATCTTATACCCCTTTCACCATATTTCTTTGTTATTCTGTCGTAAACTCCCGTAAATACAATAGAAATAGCAGCATTTTTTACGCAGGATTGACCGAGCGCGGCAAGCGAAAGATCATTTCTATAATCCCCTTCTCTAAATTTAATAATTTCATGATTGAAGGGATCATATCTATAAATACCCTCTTTCAGTGAAGATGCGTTACCTACAACAACATAAACTTCGAGAGGATAAAGAGCACCGGCAGAAGGAGCTGCTCTTAAATTTCTTTCCTTATCCGTAATCCCCTGAGCCGACCATAAAAGCTGTGAAATTTCTTCTAACTTCAAAGGCTTATCAAGATAATTTCTGATTGACCTTCTTTTAAATATAGCCTCCTCAACAGAAACTTGACTTTTATATCGAGGTTCGGGTAATTTTATCTTATTCTCTTTTTCAAACACTTTACCACCTCCCGCGGCATCCAATAACGTTATACTCAAAAACGAAAAAACCGTTAATACAACTATAAATTTTACCAACGCTTTCATACAACCCTCCCTTCAAGGATAAAACTATTCCTTTTGCTAAATAAAATTTACTCCCTGTATCTGTATATATTTTCACCCTTTTGGTTTCCTTTTTTACTTTAATAAATAATAAAAGCAAAAGATTAATCGGCAAGAGCCGAGGTGAAAAAAATATAAAAAAACCCACCCATAAACCCTTTTAATAAGACAAATCCCTATAAAGAGCTTGACAAATCAACATTTTTACTTAAAATTATTGTATGAAAATTAAGCTTTTGGGGACAAGAGGTTCAATACCAACACCCGGCAAAGATACAGTAAAGTATGGAGGCAACACAACATGCATAGATATCACTATAAACAGCGGTGAAAAAATCATTATTGATGCGGGTTCCGGAATGAGACTACTTTCGAAAGAAATACTTTCAGAAAAAATAAATCACATTAACTTATTTCTTACCCACTCCCACTGGGACCATATTCAGGGATTTCCTTTCTTCATTCCTATTTATATTCCAAATTTCTCAATAAAAATATTCGCTGCTTCTCCAACTTATGAAAGACTATTAGACATACTGAAAGGACAAATGAAATCTATTTACTATCCGGTACCCTTCAAAAAAATTGGCGCTAACATTGAATTTGAAAAGATAAGAAAATCAGGTATTTTGATCGATGGAGTTAAAATAAGTTCAATATTAACAAATCATCCTCTTGAGACTCACGCTTTCAAATTTGAAGAAAACGGCAAAACCCTCGCATTTATGAGCGATAACGAACTTGACCATCAGGATATTGCAACAGTACCATATGAAGAACATCTGAACTTTATAAAGGATTCTGATATCCTGATCCACGACGCGCAATACGAAAAAAGGGAAATGAACAAACACAAAAGCTGGGGACATTCTTCATGGGAACAAACAGTAGCCTTTGCAAAAGAAGGAAAAGTAAAAACACTTTATTTGACCCATTATGATCCCACAAGAAGCGATAAACAAGTAGACAGAATTGTAAAAAAATCTAATAAACTAGCTGGGAGAGGATTGAAAGTTAAAGGCGCCCGAGAAGGTAAAGAATTTGATTTATAAAAATTCTTAACATAAATATTATATTTTTATGGAAATTTTATTAGCAGATGACGATAATAAAATTCTAAAATCTCTTACAAACATTCTTTCAATACAAGGACATAATTGCAAAACCACCTTAGATGGCTACGAGGCAGTTAATGAATACAAGAAAAACAGTTATGATTGTGTGCTTCTCGACATCGAAATGCCTAGAATGAACGGCATAGAAGCCGCAAGAACGCTGTTAAGTATTAATCCTGACCTTTCTATAATAATGGTCACGGCTTTTAAAGATCTCGACATAATAAGAAGCACTATGCGTGTAGGGGCATACGATTACCTTGTTAAACCGGTCTTACCCGAGGAAATTGGAAGAGTTCTCGAAAAAGTAAAAGAAAGGAATTTCCTCTTACAAATAAAAAGAGATTACCAAACAGAATTAGAAAGTAAGGTTAAAGAACAAAGAGAAAGAATAGAAAAGAAGATGTTAGATACCATTACATCTCTGGTTAATGCCCTTGAGGCAAAAGATCCGTACCAGGAGGGGCATTCGAAGCAGGTTAAAGAAATCGCCCTTGAAATTGCCAGCGAACTCGGATATTCCAACAAAGAAAAAGAAATACTTAGCTATGCAGCTATGATACATGATATAGGTAAAGTTGGTATACCCGATTCTATTTTGATGAAACCTAAAACGCTCACAGAAAAAGAATATGCAATAATGAAAAAACACCCTGAAATAGGAGAGTTTATAATAAATCCATCGATTAGAAATAAAAAAATTTTAAACGCTGTTCTTCATCACCATGAACGATTTGACGGTAAAGGTTTTCCTGATGGCTTAAAAGGAAAAAAAATACCTCAATCTGCAAGAATACTAGCTATCGCTGATTCTCTAAGCGCAATGATATCAAAAAGACCGTATAGAAAAGGACTTGCAAAGAAAGATATTATAAAAGAATTAAGAAAAAATTCCGGAACTCAGTTTGAACCGAAATTAGTAAAAATAGCTTTAAATCTTATAAAAAAAGGGGAAATTTAATGCAACTTAGAAGCCGGCAGCAAGAATCCAGAATCTCCTCCCTACCCAAAAAAAACTAATTGAACCACAGAGCACACAGAGGAACACAGAGAACAAAAACAGAAAATCATATTTTTGTTCAAATCCCGTCCCACAACACCAAATTAATCTCACACAGAGCCACGGAGACACAGAGAAAAAAACAAATTTTGTTGTTTTAACTCTCTAACTTCCCAACCTCCTAACTTCCTAACAATAAATTAGCCACGGATTGACACTGATAGACACAGATTCCCAACCACACCTCTTTTTATTTTATTTATTTAAAACCCAAGCCACAACACCTTAGAGTAACAACGAATTGCGCGAATAGCACGAATAATTTTTGCAGTTAGTTCGGTAAATAATTTTACATTTTTATTTGTCATTTTGCTTTTTGATTTTTTATATTTAATTTATGAAAGATAGAATTACAATAATAGAACGAAATATTTTTCCTGGAAACTGGGACCTGGTATCTAGTTCTAAACTACGCGTCTTCGGCACCGGGGTTTAAAAGTTCAATAGAAATTTCATCTCCTTTAACAGAAAAATCGCAACCCATTCTACTAAGCGTCTTCTTTATAGCAAAAAAAGGTAGTCCCTCAATTTTATCAGAAAGTTTTTGAAAATCATCAACAGATAGTTTGGCAAAAGACGAAGAAACAAAATTGATAACACAACCCTTAGCGGAAGGAGTAACAGATAACCTATAGCTAGTACTACCACAAAACTCTATCAAGGTATCAAGAATAAAACTAAGTTTTTCCCTGTCCGCCTCCGTCACATAAGAAATACCAGTTTTTATATTATATTTATCCTTCAAAAATTTTCCTATTTCAATTTCTTCTAAATTTAAATTTCTGAGCTTTAAAAATGACTCATAAATTGCCTGCAATTCTTCCGTCTCCTCTTTCAAATCATTAAGAACGTTTTCTTCGATCAACCCACGGAGAGCTATAACGAATTGCTGAATTCCTCTTACTTTATGATCAATGGTTGAAAGCAACTCTACTGTGACAATTTTGTGAAATTTTTCCATTTCCTTATATCCTCTTAAAAACTATTATACGAAAAAAACCCAATAAGTCAATAGCCGAATTAGGGAAAAACCTAATATTATTTTATTGTTTTTCTAATGTCCTTAGCTTCGACGAAAAGCCGCTCAATTTTCTTTCTGTAATTCTCACTCAAATCCACATCCCTTCTTTTCATAACTTTAGCTGCTGTCTCTATTGCTTTATCCAATCTATATTCTTCAATGCCGTCTCCCCACCAGCTAAAAGGAGGCACGTATTTTGGAGGATAACTCCTGCCAAACAAATTACAAAAAGGTTCAACAATGGTACCCGTATTGAAAGTAGTGTTGATAGCAGCTTTTGAGTGATCTCCAACTATCGCCCCAAGAAACTGCATACCGGTTTCGTAACGTTTTCCCTCTAAGACCACATTTACTTTACCGTAATTGTTTTTTAAATCCGAGTTAGTTGTTCCCGCTCCCAAATTCACCCACTCACCAATAAAAGCATGCCCTAAAAAACCTACATGCTGCTTATTTGAATACCCCTGAAAGATACTTTCCTCGATTTCGCCCGATAACTTAACAACTTCACCAATTGCGACAATATCCAAAAGACTCCCGGGTTTGACTTTTGATTTTCTGCCTATAAAGGCAGGACCTATAATACAAGAATGGCTTTCAATAACAACATCGTCGTCAATCCAGATAGGGGCATCTTCGCCGCGCAGAACAACACCCTCCCCAAGTTTTACCCCCTTTCCTACATAAACATTTTTTTTATTTCTTATATGAACAAAATTTTCAACGGGACTCAATAATTTACCTAAATCAGGATCATCTTTTAAATCCGCGTTTAATCTATCCGATAAATCTTTTATGACTTCCCAGATAAAATTATAAAGCGGTATTTCCTTATCAACTATATCGAAACCATCAAAATTCTTACCCTCAATAATTTTGCTACCCCTGTAACCAAGAATCTCACCATCTCCATTAACAACACATGTATCTCTTTTTAAATTGTCAAAAAAACTAAAGTCTTTCAGCCTTGCATTTAAGAAAAGCGTATCGTTTTCTACTTTAAATTTATCACCGTAAAGTTCTCTTGTAGAATAAGTTAAAGGTTTAGTCTTGAATTGCAGGAACACTCGCTCTTTTTGTGTCCACCTACCTGTTCTGATCTCATCGATTGTACGCATTCTTGTAATAGGATAAAAATTTCTGACTTTTTCGTCCTCAAATATAACAACATTCATAACATTATATTACTAAAATAGAAAAATAAGTCAAGGGTAATTTACGGGGAAAAATCGGTTGTAATACCCATTCTCCCATTATAATATATTTCTCCGTTACTAAGTTTATGAATATTCGTATTTACCACCAAATGAACTGTCTCGGTAAAATCAAACGTAATAGAAGATGTTAAATCGTAGAAAAATCCCGGAGGATAAAGATCGTTTATTCTATACGAATTAACGTTACCGTCAGGATAATGATTGTAACCCATCGTCGTTTGAATCAATCCGTTTTTTCCCCCACCAGAAAGCCTGTATCCCAATCCAAGAATGGGTGAAAAAAGAGTATCTTCTCCGAACGTAAAAAGTCCTTCAAGTTTTATTTCAAAGCCGCTTTGATTCCAAAAGCTCAAGTAACCCCCAAATCGATCCTCTTCTGTGCTCCACTGCTGCGTCAATCCAATCTCTTTATATCCACGGGCATTATTCTCCCAACCCAAATTAACCTTCCCGTAGTTACGGTCTTGTACTCCCAAAAAATCCTCTCCATTATTATATTTAAAATTCACCTTTAAAAAGGCTCTATTTTTACTTTTTTTAGGAAATTTAACGCTCAGCAAACCATCGCTCTTGGACATCAATTTCGGACTATATGTTGAATTTAAATATCCGTTAAGCAAAATCATTCGTTCCAAACGTACGGAAATATTAGTCGAATATTCTCTTGAATCCCTTTCTTCTCCAGTATATACAATGCGCTGAATGTAATTACCGTATGGGTTCACATAATAAGTATTACTAGTCGAATCATAAGAGTAATTCCCTTCTCCCTGTCTTACATCCTGATAGTATTTATCCCAGATACCTGCTCTTTTCCTGGAAACATTAAACTTACTTCTGAGGTAAAAAGCATTTAAGATTAAATTCATATCTAAAGTTCCGTTTGCAATTCCTTCTAATTGTCCCGAACTCAAATTTCTTCTATATACCTGAGACGCAACGAGAGACGCAATTTTATACTTAAAATTGGTTCTTGCCATATATACCTTTGCTGTATCTACTTGATCTCCACCCTCTAAACCGTACAAAATAGATAGATACGAACTGCCCGCGGAAAATTCTTTTCTATAATCTTCCCCTTTATTCAAATTTCTATAAAAAATTTCATAATTATTAATTCTTAATCCTCCTTTTAAATCCTGCCGATAGTTTCTTATGTTTTCCCAATTAAAATAAAAAGGCTGGAAATTTAGATTCATTCTGTCTTTTCGAAGAGTATCAGCCTTTCCATAAAAATAGGAACATTCTACTTTTGAATTTGGAATTAACTTTACACCACCTTCGAAAAAATCAGAAGGGAGATTGCCCATTTCCCAGGTCTTCAATAAATCTTTTTCCCCTTCCCATTCTCTAACAACAAAATCCGGAGTCTTCTTAGAATAATTAGCAGATAAACTCAAAAAATTAAACGGATTAAATTCAGACTTAACATTTGCATTTAAGCCATCTCTTTTCTCACCTCCGGAGGGAATCCTTATCCTTCTCCCTTTTAACTGACCTGACAAAGCAAATTTTTCCAATTCTTTGTTTAAACCAATAGAAAAAAGATTATCTTCCTCCCCAAGAGGAACTTTCCTTTTAGCCGAATACGGACCATTACCTGTCCATAAAAAGTAATGTAATGAATCAACATATTCGTATTCTCCGTTCCCTTCACCAACCCACTGGAAATAAACCTCATAGGAACCGTTTTCATAGCCTTCATAAACAAATATTGAATCCCGAAAGGCATAATCACCTTCTCCTTCACCCACATTCACCGCAGCATACCGGTATCCAAAACCGGAATCAGGATAGGATTCAATTAAATCTTTTTCCGAAAAATCTTCCTCTCTTGTAAAAGAAAAAGAGTAATCACTGCTCTCAAAAGAAGTTTTATAGAAAATATTACTCTCCCCGTAAACACTATATTGAAAAAGAACAAGAACTACTGATTCGTTATCAAGAAAAATAGAGGGATTGAAGGTTAACGAATTTTCAGAGTAATTTATTATATAATCTTCATCTGTCCCCTGCTCTAACAGTCTACCATCAAGCCAAACCTGCTCGGACCCTCTTACAATCGATATTCCGCTTATTTCTTCTTCAGGATTAATTTTATAAGGACCTAGCTTGTCTTCAAGTGTTTTAAACGTGGTTTTTCCGTATTTAGCCCTGGAAACCCCGACTACTCCGGACAGATTTTCCCAGGTGGAGGATAATCCAAGCAATCTTTTATTTACTTCTTCCTCCATAGTAACAATATCCCCCACTCTGAAAGACATATTATCGGAAACAGCCTCAATAAATATTTCGTCTATTTCACGCAAATTCTGTGAAACCACAGCACCTTTAGGAATATTCTCATCAGAAAGAACACCGGAAACATCAAACTGACCGGCCTGTCCCCCTATTTTCATCCATAAACTCTGGCTTATATCTGTTCCTCTTGATCTTACATCTACAAACAAACCCTTGTTTCCATTTATAGTAAGTTTACCTACATCTTGTTGTTGCAAATCACCGATAGTCTCTGCGGGTAAAGACGTACGCGTTCCTTTTTCCCACCTCGAATAGGTTTCACTCAATAAAAAATCCAGATGCGAAAATTTGAATTTTAACGGTAAAGAACACTCTCCTATAATTCTCAGGGTCCCTTTTCGATAATTTATTATGTATGCCGAATCACGCAGCAAAAGCTCCTCTTTGCACCATAAGCTATCGGAATTGACAATAACAAAGGAATAACCCAGATTGATTTCCGATGTATCCGGTGAATCAATTATTAATATTTCAGATGATATGGAAAATAACAATAATATCAAATTAACATCCAACTATTTCAATGAAGTGAACCGTAGATAATATTAGCTAGTTTATCCCCAATTCCCGAAACTTGACGAATTTCTTCTTTAGACGCTGCAAGTATCCTATCTTTTGAACCGAAATGTTGTATTAAAGTAATCTTACGCTTATAACCTACACCCACAATTTCATCCAATTCCGAAAGAGAAAGCTTTTTTCTTCTAAGTTTTTTATGATAATTAAGAGCAAAAGAATGTGCTTCATTACGTATCCTGATTAACAACCGTAGAGCATTCGATCTTAACGGTAAAGAAATAATTTCTCCGCTCGGTAAATGTATTTCTTCCGCTTTTTTTGCAAGAGCTACCACAGGAATTTTCAAGGACGTAATTTTTTCCATTGCTTTAATAGCCGAGTTTAACTGTCCTTTTCCTCCGTCAATCAAAATCAAATCAGGTATATCTCCCTCGGTAATCGATCTTTTGATTCTTCTGGCTATGATTTCGCCAATCATTGCCGGATCGTTTATACCCATAACGCTTTTTATCTTAAAACGTCTATATTTTTCCTTAACAGGAAATCCATTTATAAAAACCACACACGAACCTACTGAATCGGAACCGCCAATATTCGAAATATCAAAACCTTCTATTCGCAGTGGTGTTTTTTCAAGAAGAAAAATATTTTGAAGCTCAACAAGAGAGTTTTTTAGTCCTCTCGCAGGATGCAAAAACTCTCTTTCCAATTCGAGTTTTGCATTTTTCATTGCCATCTCTTTCAATTTCTTCAAGTCACCTCTTTTAGGTGTTTTAATTTTAGAAGGAAAAAGCTGCTCTAATAAGCTCTTATCCTCTATCTCAAGTGGAATTAAAATCTCTCCCGGTATATACGAAATTTTAAGATACTTCCAGAGGAGAAAACGCTGAATATACTCTCCTTGCGGTACATCTTCATTCGAACGAAGTATATACCTCTCTGTATTAATTATCTTTCCCTCTCTTATCTGAAAAACAAAAACGCAAGCCATCCCGGCTTTACTACTAATACCAATTACATCTCTTGACTTCCTGTCTTTGAGTACCATTCTTTGCTTCTTCGTCAAATCTCTGAGACTCATAAGCTGGTTCCTATAAACGGCAGCCATTTCAAAATTTAATTTCCCGGCAAACTGTTTCATTTTCTCATGGATAATTTTTTCCAGTTTTTTTGTTTTTCCCTGCAAAAAATCTATAACTTCTCCTATTAGTTCTCTGTACTCATCTTTTCCTATTCTACCTGTACATGGGCCAATACATCTATTGATATAGTATTGAAGGCAAACTTTATCCGGCAGGTTCTTCCTTCTACACGTTCTGAGTGGAAACACTGTTATAACTGTTTTTAGTGCCTTTTTAACAGCCTTTACATCCGCATATGGCCCGAAATAAAGAGAACCGTCATCTTCGATCTTTCGTGTATAAAAAATTGTGGGATATTCATCTTTTATGGTTATTTTTATATATGGATATCTTTTATCGTCTTTTAATCTTACGTTATATTTAGGCTGGTGTTCTTTTATTTCGTTTTCTTCCAAAATCAAAGCTTCAAGTTCATTTGAAGTAGCCGTATAATCCAAAAATTTTGCTTTCTGTATTATTCTCTTTTCCTTTATGGAACTTTTTCCTGTAAAATAACTCTTGATTCTCTTCTTTAAATTTTTAGCTTTACCGATATATAGTATTTTTTCTTCATCTCTGAAATGGTAAACTCCCGGAAGTTCAGGTATATCTTTTAGTGAAATTTCTATCATAAATTATAAATTAAGATTATCCCTTATCATCCGCAAGTGTTACCTTAAATCAAACCACAAGATTACACAAGATTAACACTAGATTACATACCCACACCCCAAAATTATTCTCACACAGAGCCACAGAGAACACAGAGAAAAAAACAATATTTTTTGTTTTTATTGACTTGTGACCAGTGACTAATGACGAGCGACTATATTTCATAATAAGGTTGACAAACAAAAAAGAATAACTATTTTTAACAATCAAAAAGCTCAAAAATCAGAAAAAAAAGGGGAGTAGGTAATATTATGGAAATAACTATTACTTCAAATTATGATGAAATGAGCAGAGTATCCGCTCAAATAATTGCCCAAGAAATTCAGAGAAAGCATGATCTCGTATTAGGTTTAGCAACCGGAGATACGCCTATCGGCACCTACAAAGAACTTGTAAAAATACATAAGGAAGAAGGATTGGATTTCTCTAAAGTAAAATCTTTCAACTTAGATGAGTACCTGGGCTTGGCTCCGTTACATAAAAACAGTTACAACTATTTTATGTGGGAAAATCTGGTTAAACATATTAATATAAATCCGGAAAACGTTTATATACCACAGGGAAAAATAAAAGACCCGGAACAATTTTGCACATGGTATGAAGCACAAATCAAAAAAGTTGGCGGCATAGATCTACAAATACTTGGTATTGGTTCTGATGGACATATTGCTTTTAATGAACCCGGCTCTTCTTTTGCCAGCCGTACGCGTATAAAAGCATTAATGGAACAAACAATAGAAGACAATGCGCGCTTTTTCGATAAAACGGAAGATGTACCGCGTTTTGCTATTACTATGGGTATAGGAACTATTTTAGAGGCTAAAAAAATACTTCTTATAGCAAACGGAAAAAAGAAAGCGGATGTCTGTGCCAAATTTATCGAAGGACCCGTTACAAGTCAAATAACGGCTAGTGCTTTACAATTACATAGTTATGTAAATATCGTTCTGGATAAGGATGCAGCTTCAAAACTTAAAAGAACCGAGTATTATAACTGGGTACGCGACAATAAGCATCTAATACAGAAAGAAGTAGGACGATAATTTAAACAGTAAACCAGAAAATAGATAGTAGTTACGTTTAGTATATTAGCGAATTAGTTGATTGGTTAATTAGTAAAATATTCGTTGCTGACCGCATACCGCTAAGGGCTAACCGCTTTCCCCCCTACTACCCTTTTTTCTTTTGGAATGTTTTAGCGGGAAGCGGATAGCGTAATATTTCTGTGTTCTCTGTACCTCCGTGTGATAATAATTTTTGTGGTTGGGTTGGGTTTTAAACAAAAAAATATAGTTTTTTCTCTGTGTGCTCTGTGTTTTTTTTGTTTTCTCTGTGTCCTCTGTGATAAAAAATGGTAAAGCGGGGTGGTTTTCCCTTGACAAAAGCTTTTATTTTAGGTATTAATATTGGCATAATACTGGTATATTAATGAATATGCGAATAGGTTTTGGATATGATTTACACCGGTTGGCAGAAAATCGGGACTTTATAATAGGAGGAGTCAAAATAGAAAACCCCCTGGGCCTTCTGGGACATTCAGACGCAGACGTACTGTTACACTCAATTATTGACTCCCTTCTTGGAGCTTTTGCTTTAAACGATATTGGCACTTATTTCCCGGACACCGACGATACCTATAAAGACATCTCGAGTCTATTTTTACTTAAACAAACAATGACGATAATACCCGGAAAAGTTATTAATATAGACGCGACAATAGTAGCAGAGTCTCCGAAAATGGCACCCCATATTCCTTTAATGAAAAAAAATATCTCGGAAACCACCAATATAGATATCTCAAAGATTTCGATTAAAGCCACCACAAATGAAGGAATAGGAAACATAGGTAAAAACGAAGCTATTGCCTGTTATTGTGTTTCTTTATGTGAGGAGGTAAACAAATGAGTTTTTTGCTCCTGATGTTAGCGCTTAATCCGGTTAAAGAATTCAAGTACGCGAAAGGGCTTTTCAATGATGGGCTTTATGATCTCGCGGAAACCGAACTTGTAGATTTTATAAACAACTATCCAAACAGCATATATGCTCCCGAAGCCTCCGTTCTCTTAGTTAAAGCATTAAACCAACAGGGAAGTTTCGAAAAAGCAATTGTAAAAAGTAAAGAGTTTGTTTTTAAATATCCTTCAAAAAAGGAAGATTTACTTGTTGAGTGGGTAAAAACGGAGATAAAACTAAATAATTTCGATTCGGCAATAAAAGTAATAAACCGTATTACAGATAAAAATATAAGAGAATTATATCTGGGAGAAGCTTACTACGCAAAAGGAGAACTGAAACAAGCCTTAAACCATTATTCTAAGTCCAATCTCCCTTACAGTAAATTGAGCATAGGATGGGCTTATATGGCTTTAAAAGATTACGGTAAAGCTGCATCCGTTTTTTCAAAACTTAAAGGAGAATACGAAGAAGAAGGAGCTTTTCTCTACGCAAAAACACTTTTTCTCTCGACTAGTGAAAATTCGGACAAAGCTTTTATTTCATATCTTAAAAAATATCCCGAAGGCAAATACAGCCCCAGAGCATATTCATACCTTGCAGATATTAATGAAAACAACGGAAATACAGAAAAAGCAATCCGGTACCTGCGGGAAGTCGCAGTTGTCGATCCTTCGCTTTCCGGATTTTCTTATTACAGAATAGGTTTAATAGAACACGAAAGAGGCAATTATAATAAAGCCATAGAATACTTTGACAATGTATCGGGAAGTGACCCCTATTTTCTGGACGCCATGTACTGGAAATCACTCTCTTTCCATGCGGAAGGAAGAATCGAAGAGGCACTTGTAAACTTACACCTTGTAAGTAAAAATAGCTCCGTTCTAAGGAATGAAGCTATTTTTGAGATAGCACGGATATATAAAAATCGAGGCGATTACAAAAAGGCTACGGAATATTTGAATGACATTGTAGGAGAATTATGGGATGAGTCACATATTGAGATCGGCAATATTTTATTAAAACAGGGATATACCAATGAAGCATATTCAAAGTTTATGGAAGTAGTTGAAAAAGATAAAGGAAGTGTTAATCTTGCCCTTTTTCAAGCCGCTTTAGCGAAGAAAAAACTAAACGAATTTGAAAACGCTTTAAGCCTTTTGAAAACATACGAGCAGAAATTTCCCGCAGGCAGCGAAATTAATAAAGCACATATGTTAAAAGGCGATATTTATCAAAGTACAAAAGAATACAGGAAAGCATTGGAATCGTATGATAAAGTTAATTTAGAAAAGTCTCCCGATTTGACCCCTTATGTCCTCGAAGCAAAGGGATGGGTATGGATGGGACTCAAGAGATACGATATGGCATTTCATAATCTTCAAGAATTATCGAATAATTTTCCTGATTTTTGCAGCAGAGCAGAAATATATTTCCAACTTGGAAACGCTGCTTACGCAATGGGAGATTTAAAATCGGCAGAGCGCGCTTACAGTCAGGTAAAAGGGGAAAGAAAACCAGAAGCTTTATTCAATCTCGGAAAAATGTTCCTTGATAATAAAGAATATAACAGAGCAATCGAAGAATTCGTAAATATAAAAAAGAATTTTTCTCTCTCAGACCACAGCGAAATAAGTTCTTATTATATAGCCCTGACACTTAGAAAGAAAAACGACCTGCGAGCTTCTAACGAACAACTGTATTCAATGATTTCAAAGTCTCAAGATGCCGAAATTTTAGTAGAGTCTTTTTTACTCCTTGGCGATAACTACTTCGACCAAGCGAAATTCGACTCTTCCTTTAAATACTATACAAAGGGATTCGATCTGACAAGAGAAAAGCTTTCTGGTGCTAACGCCTCATCGCTAACGCTTTCCGGAATACGCGGTATTCTTCTTTCCATAAATAACTTATCGGGAAGTTCTAATATGGAAAAGGAGGCAAGAGACTTGCTAAGAAGACTAAGCGGAAGTGGCTTGGAAGGAAAAGTTAACAGCCTTGTGGGTAATATTCTCTTTAATTCAGGGAAATACAACGAATCTGTAACCTATCTTGAATATTCTAATGAACCCGACAGTTATTATAAAGCGGGACTCGCTTTTCTTAAAATGGGAAGAAAGGAACAAGCAATTCAATTTTTAAGCAAAGCGGCAAAATCTGGTGAATTCAAAGATAAAGCTTATATGGAACTCGGCAGGATTGAATATAATAGTGGAAACATAGCTGGGGCGAAAAAATATCTGGTTAAATCTTCGCTGCCCGAAGCATCTCTTCTGCACGCGTTGGCCCTGAAAAAAGAAGGAAAAGAAAAGGAAGCTACGGAAAAATTGTTGAAATTGAGAGGTAAAGCTGACGGTCTTGCCTACATTGAACTCGCCAAAATACTGATCAATCGCAAAGATTTCGCTTCCGCTTTGAAAAATCTCGAAGAAGCGATGAATTTTGAACGCTCGGAAGCTGAGGCTTATTATCTCAAGGGTAAAATATTGTTAGATACAGGAAAAGAGGAAGAAGCTTTAAAAACACTTCTAAAGGTTAGATACTTACATCCTGAAAGTGAGTGGGTATCAGCATCTCTCTATCTTTTATCTGAAATAATGATTAAAAAAGGCGAAAAAGAAAGAGCTTTAAATTATCTAAAAGAAATTGTTGAGAGATCCGAAGAACCCTGGCTTAAAAAAGCAAAAAGCAAAATTTCCGAGCTAAATAAATGAGAAAGAGTTTTGTTATTTACTCAATTTTAATTTTTCTCGTATCCAATTTAAACGCGGACATTCTGGATATCCCCGAAGTAAAAGTATACGGAGAAAGAAAAGTTAAAGTCGAATCCATAAAAAAACAGTCTTTGCCTTTTGAGGATGAATATCTTAAACCTTCCATCACAAATACGAAAAAAGGCTTGCCGTTTTTCGAGGTTCGGAGAAAAAAAATAATCGAGAGAAATATTGGCTTGCGAGCGGAAGGCGTCGGGGGAACATATCTCGGAGGTTATCTTCTCGGCTACAGCAGAAAAACTTTTTATCCCCTGGAAGTTGGATTGAATTTTACCCAGAACTCTACCGCGGAAAGCTCATCCAGACAAATTTTCTCAAGAACTTCTAATGAAACTTTTTACGCTAACGGAGCTTTTGTCTACGGTGGAGAATTACACAAACCGGTTTACAAATTTAACATGGGAAACATATATGATTTAATCGATTTTAATTTTTCCGGTGTATATTCCGATACACTCATAGGAGTCGCCGATGTCAACTTTAGATATAGTCCACTTAATTTTAATATCCAGGCTGGAATTTCCACAAATTTCAATGCAAAAGTTTTATACGAAGAGTATCCTATTCAAGCCGGGGCAGTCTTATTCGATTACAAAATTTACCCAGAGTTAGTTTACTTTCTTCCAATCTATGACCTATATATAAAAGGTAATCTATTAAATAAAACAGGAACCGCTTATTTATACTGCCAATCTCCGCAGTACCTGCGTGAATACGCTTCAACCGATACATATTACAGAGTAGAATTCGGTCAATCAAAAAGTATTTTACCATTATCCCTAATTTATTCCCATTATTTAAATAATTCCTCAAATTATATTGGCTTAAAAGGAGTATATGAAGAAATATTTTTTGAATTCGAATATCCGTTAGAATCCGATTATGATTATATCCTTAGAGCGGGACTTAGCACTAAACTTTCGGAATTAATATATGCTAATATCTACGGGTATATTAACGGTACTAAAAATTACTTTATTGGAGCTGATTTAGGATATGATATAAGAAACAACCTAAAAGTGGGAATAAAAGCTGATTATATTCGTGGTCTAGGAACTGAAAATGGCTTCGATATCGGCGGTTATATTTTTGTTACTTTTTGAATCACAAAGCTCACAAAGAGCACAAAGATAATAGGACGCAGATAAACGCAGATTATCAGGATTTATTGTTGTTTTTTACAAAGACCTAACACACACCCCCTTATTTAGACAGGATAAAACAGGATTTACAGGATATCTTTGTTGTTTACCCCCCCCCCATCCAAAAGAATAATCTCACACAAAGACACCAAGACACAAAGATAAACTTCTTTAACCACGAGGTTGTACCGAAAAGTTGTACCACTTTTTTTGATTTTATTGTGGAATTCAGGGATTCTTTCCATATTTAACTTTTCAATTAACATTTATTCCTCTTTCTTTAAGATAGGTAAGCGGTGCTTTA
>Ga0315549_1000730_pt1 | contig 37758 bp, 35 predicted proteins | sample SalMarSW160200MG_FD_203101 | JGI IMG/M metagenome (GOLD analysis project Ga0315549, IMG submission 203101) | Salt marsh sediment microbial communities from the Plum Island Ecosystem LTER, Massachusetts, United States - Salt Marsh Sediment SW1601-200 ...
AGCGGCTAAAGCGGCTTTTGCTCCTTCGCCTGCAGCTGTAACAATTTGCTTAACCACGCCAACATTTAAATCGCCTGCCGCAAAAAGCCCTGGAGTTTTTGTCTGGCAGGTTTCATAATCAACCTTAATTTCATCTCTTTCATTAAAATCAACCAGGCCTTTTATATAAGAAGTTGCCGGCTGATATCCAACTTCAACAAAAATACCTTCAACTTTTAATGTTTTCTCTTTTTTAGTTTTTTTATCTTCGTAAATTATTGAATCAACAAAATTTTTACCTCTAATCTCCTTTAAACAAGTATTAGTAATTATTTCCGCTTTGCCGCTTTGTTCAACTGTTTTTTGATTTGCGTCAAAAGCCTTAACTTCCGGCCCAAATTCTAAAATATATATCTTTTTAGCAATTTTAGCCAAAAATATAGCGGTTTCAAAACCAGCATTTCCCCCTCCAATTATAGCTACTACTTTGTCCTTAAACATTGGTCCGTCGCATACAGAACAATAACTTACTCCTTTTCCAATAAACTCTTTTTCTCCAGGAACTTCTAATGGACGCGGATCAGCACCTGAAGCAAGAATCACGGCTTTTGCCTGAAACTCCTTTTTCTTAGCAAAAACCAAAAAACCATGCTCTGTCTTTTCAACCTTTCTTACTTCGTTCATCTCAATATCAATCTTCTGTATTTTCAAATGCTTTTCCATTTTCTGAACTAACTCAATTCCAGGAATTGATTCAAATCCGGGATAATTCTCAATACTAACAGCTTTTTTGGCTATCTGGCCTCCAAAACTCTTAGTAATTAAAAGAGTTTTTAAACCCAAACGACCAGCATAAATCCCAGCTGTCATCCCAGCCGGCCCCCCGCCGATAATAATTAATTCATATTTCATATTACCCGGCCAGCCAGCCGCCGTCTACAACTACGGTGGAACCAGTCATATAAGAGGACTCATCTGATGCCAGAAACAAAACTAAATTAGAAACTTCTTGAGCATCTGCCAGGCGATGCATTGGAATCCTGGCTAAAATTCCTTTTTCTTGTTGATGGTCTTTCCTAATTGGGTCAATCATTAAAGTATCAATCATTCCGGGAGAAACAGCATTAACCCTGATATTAAGAGGCGCCAGTTCTACGGCCAAGGCCTCGGTCATTCCCACAATTCCTCCTTTGGAAGCGCAGTAATGAGCAATATTGGGGAAACCAATCCCCTGCTGGCCCATAGCCACAGACGCAATATTAACAATCACTCCCTTTTTGTTTTTTGCCATTTCTTTTGCCGCTGCCTGGGCGCAAAGAAAATATCCCTTAAGATTTATATTTATCGTTCTATCCCATTCTTCTTCGGTAAGTTCTAAGAAAGGTTTAAACTGACAAATTCCAGCATTATTTACTAAAATATCCAACCTGCCCCATTTTTTTACTGCCTTTTTAACCATTTCATCAGCTTCTTCTTTTTTGGAAACATCGCATTTTACAGCCAAAGCCTCGCCTTTTTCTTTTTCAATTTCTTTTACTACTTTTTCACAATCTTCCAAAGAAATATCAGAAACAACTACCCTTGCTCCGGCCTTAGCCAAAGTTAAAGCATGGGTCCTGCCCATACCTCTTCTGGCGCCAGTAACAATAGCTACTTTATTTTTTAAATTAAACATCTTTAATTAAGTTAATTAAGTTTTTATTTTAGAAAACGACCTTTTATAATTTTAGGAATCGCTTCAATTAAATCGGTGGCCATTACTGATTCTCCTAATTTTTTGCAAGCTATTTCCCCGGCCAAATCATTAATTAAAATCCCAGCTTGGGCTGCTTCAAAAGGACTTATCCCTCTGGATAACAAAGCCCCGCAAACGCCAGCTAAAGTATCTCCCATACCGCCGACGGTCATATATGGCGAACCAGCTTTGGCAATAGCAACTTCTTTGCCGTTAGAAATTATATCTATTTTTCCTTTTAGTAAAATTGTTGTTTTAAGCCGGCCAGCTTCTTGCTGAACTATCTTTATTTTATCCTCGTCAGAAAGTTCAGCCACTTCTTTTCCTGTCAAAACGAAAAATTCGTGAGCATGGGGAGTAATCAAAGACGGCTGGTCAGATATTATTTCTGGTTTTTTCCCTAAAGCATAAATTCCATCAGCATCAACAACAACTGGCACAGAAACTCGAGATAAGTATTCCAAAATTGTTTCTTGGGTTTCTGACGACCTTCCCATTCCTCCGCCAATCACTACAGCTGTTTTCCCTTTAGCAGCGGCTTTAGCTGATTCAGTCATTAAAATTAAAGTAACTAAGTGCTCTTTGTTCAAATGAACTCCTTGTAGAGGATAAGCTGCTAAATTAGGGCTAAAAGAAGCAATTATATCAGCTGCTCTTTTGGGAGCAATAATTCTAACCATATCTACTCCTGTCTTAAAAGCGGCCAGAGCTGAAAAAGCCGGAGAACCGCTGTAAAATTCTGAACCGCCGATAACTAACAAAAGCCCGTAATCGTATTTTCTAGCAGTCGCGGGCCTTTTTTGATAAATCTTTTTTAGAATGGATTTATTTACTTCAATCATATTATTTTTGATTCTTTTAAATAATCTTTCAGTTCTGGACCGTATTGGGGATGTTTTAAAGAAAGGTAAAGGTTTGATTTAAGCCATCTTAGTTTATCCCCGCATTCAAGCCATTTTCCTTCAAGCTCATATCCGTAAATCACTTTCCCGTCCCTAAGCATATAATTATTAAAAACTTCAGCTAAAATAATCTCATCTTTTTTGCTTGGTCTGGCTTTTTTCAAATAATCAAAAACTTCAGGAGTTAAAATATATCTTCCAATAACTGCCAGGTCAGAAGGAGCTTGTTCTAATGACGGTTTTTCTATAATTTTCTTAATTTTAAAAAAACGATTAGCAATTTTCTCAACACTAACTATTCCATAATGAGGTATTTTCTCCTTAGGCTGACGATTCAAAGCAATAACTGGTTTTTGGCATGTTTTAAAAACTTTAGCTAATTGAAAAACACCAGGAATTTTTGAGTCAATTATATCATCTCCAAACATACAAGCCACTGGTTCATCACCTGTAAATTTTGCTGCTTGCAAAATGGCGTGACCATCTCCTAATGGCTCTTTCTGCATAACATAAGAAAAAGAAAGGTTTTTACAAAGCTCTTCTAAGTTTTTAACTTCAAATAAAATATCTTCTTTTTTCTTTTCTTTTAAAATCTTTTCTATTTTTGGACACGGCTTTAAATAATCTAAAATTTTCTTGTTCTCCGGTTTTAAAACAAAAATTATTTCTTTAATGCCTGACTGCTTTGCTTCAGAAATAATATATTGTATAATCGGCGCATCCACTATTGGCCAAAGTTCTTTTGGCACCACTTTTGACAAAGGCAGAAATCTTGTACCTAAACCGGCGATAGGTATGATAGCTTTTTTTATTTCCATTATAATCTATTGTTATTTTTTCTACGAAAAATTGCAGGAGTTTCCCAGATTTTTTCTCTTTCTATTAGTTCTTTTTCTTCTTCTTCAATGACCTTTTTTACTTGAAGAGCGTTTCGTCTAACTTTTCCGCCAATTTGTAAAACAGGCGTTGGAAAAGATGGTTTTGGTTTTGGTTTTGGTTTTAGCCGAGGCTTAGGTTTTGGTTGAGGTTGAGGTTGAGGTTTAGGTTTTGGCTTCCTTTCAGGTTCTGGTTGAGGTTCTGGTTGAGGTTCAGGTTTTGGCCTTGGCTTAGGTTTTGGCTTAGGTTTTGGCTTAGGTTTTGGCTTAGGTTTTGGTTTTTTAATACTCTTCATTGCGCAACCAGTAGCTAATAAAGTTATTTTGATTTTATCTTTATGTTTCTGGTTTTGATTAATGCCGAGAATAATCTTTGCATTTTTATTAACTGAATCAGAAATGAGTTTTGATATTTGAGAAACCTCTAAAAGTTGAAGCGCTTTCCCGCCTGCTATATTATATAAAATACCCGTAGCTCCTTTAACGCCATATGGATAAAGAGGACTAGAAATTACTTTTCCAATTGCTTCTTCCCTATTAATTTTGTCAATTTCTATTGTATTTAAATAAGTTAAACGGCCCCTGTTAGAAAGAACTGCCCTCAAATCAGCAAAATCAATATTAATTAAACCTGCTGAATAAATCATCTCAATCAATCCTTCTAAATTATTAGCTAATCTCTCATTAATAGCAGACAGAGCATCTTTTAAAGGAGCGTTCTTATCAATTATTTGGAAAATCCTTTCATTGGGAATAACTGAAAAAGCATTTAAATAAGGCCTTATTTTCTCAAGAGATTCTTTAGCAATATCCATTTTCTTCTCTCCTTCAAACTCAAAAGGCAATGTAAAAATTCCATAAGTAAGACAGGGTAAATTTTTTGAAATTTTAGCAAAAATAGGAGTAGAACCAGAACCAGTTCCTCCACCCAAACAAGCAATTATAATGCAAAGGTCTTGGTCTTCAAAAAGCTTCTTTATCTTGTCTTTTTCGTTTTGAGCAGCCATTTCTCCTACCTCTGTGTTCATTCCAGTGCCCAAGCCCTGAGTCAAACTTTGACCAAACTGAAATCGCTTGACTTTCTTAACTGCCTTAAGAGCCCGGAGGTCTGTATTAGCTACTACAAAATCTGCTTTTTTTATTCTGGAAACAATTTCTGAAACAATTGAGCCTCCTCCTCCTCCAATTCCAATCACTCTAAGCTTAGTTTTCCTAATTATATCTTGGGCATCAATTTTCTTAACCCTGTTCGTTTTCTTTATCTTCTTCACTTTCTTAGTTTTTTTAGTTTTCTTTATCATTATCTAATAATACCAAAATAAAAAAAGAGGTCAAGCAGACCTCTTTGAAAGGAACAGTTTTCACAATTATTTCTATCTTAAACAGTCAAAACACTTTGTCAAGCGCAATTTTGTACTAAACTCGGTTTATTGAATCTACAAATGTGTTCTTGATATAAGTGTATTATTATAACCAAATAGTTATTATTACTAACATAATACAAATTTTAAATCCTATGCCAATAATATAAAATTCTTTACTTCTCTTGATTATTGCTTTTGGCCTGAGTCTTTTTGTAAAACCAAAACAATTTTTCACTTTTTTAAAAAATTCATTGCTTAATTCGCTTTCAAAAATCTTACAGATGAAATTTCCACCCAGCAGCAGAATTAATTTTGCAATTTCAAAAGATTTCTCTGTTAATTCCAGAGATTTCCCGGTATCTAAGAATTTAATGCCCGATATTTTTGGCGACAAATCGGAAACCACTACATTAAATTTATCTTTAAAATCGGATTCTTTTAAATCAAAAACGCTTTTTTTAACGAAAACAATATTGGCTTTTTTGGATATTTTTATTTCCTCAATATCAACACCAATCACTTTTCCCTTATTGCCCACTTTTTGAGAAATATATAAAAGCCAGGAACCCGGCGCGCAGCCCAAATCCAAAACCCAATCACCCTCTTTGATAATTTTGTATTTTTCGTCTATCTCTTTTAGTTTATATATTGATCTAGCAGGATGCCCCTCTTTTTTTGCCAATATTGTGTAAAACTCTTTTTTTCTATCTTTCCTGTACATTATTTTAAAATAACTACTTTTAAACTATTCCCAATATTGCCATAAATAATTCAATTAGTCAAATAAAAAATTAGACTATGTCTGGAATTACATCTCAGATTTTTTCTGCCTTTTGGCGCGGACGCGATCAATTTCTGTAAGAAATTGCTTTCTTAGGCGAATGCTTCCGGGAGTTATTTCAAGATACTCGTCGTCATTCATTATTTCTAACCCCCTTTCAAGAGTAAGTTCTATCGGCGGAGTTAATATTATCGCCTCATCAGATCCTTTCGCCCGCATATTAGTAAGTTCTTTTCCTTTTGTCGGATTTACCGCCATATCTTTCCCTTTGGAAACGTTTCCAACCACCAGGCCTTCATAAACTTCCGTTCCCGGACCTATATAAAGCTCTCCCCGTTCCTGCAAATTCCAAAGAGAAAACCCAAGAGATTTCCCATTAGCCATAGAAACCATTGAACCAACTGTCCGGTGTTCCATCTCTCCCACATAAGGTCTAAAGCCGATAACCCGACTGCAGATTATTCCCTCGCCGCGCGTGTTTGTCATAAATTCTCCGCGATATCCCAAAAATCCCCTTGTTGGTATTTCAAAAATAATTATCGTATGGTTTTGCTCCAGACGCATATCTGTCATAATTCCCTTTCGTTTGGAAATTTTTTCTATAACAACGCCCGTCATCTTGTTTGGCACGTCTATTGTAATTTCTTCAAACGGTTCAAGTTTTGTTCCGTTTTCTTCTTTAAAAATAACTTGAGGTTTTGAAACCTGCACTTCGTAGTCCTCCCTTCTCATATTTTCAAGCAAAATAGCGATATGAAGTTCGCCGCGGCCGTAAACCTTGAAATAATCACTTGAAGAAAAATCTATTTTCAGCCCGACATTAACTTCTAACTCTTTTCTCAATCTTTCGCGAATCTGCAAGCTGGTAATAAATTTCCCTTCTCTTCCGCCAAACGGTGAATTATTAACCAAAAAATTAAGAGATATCGTCGGCTCGTCAATATTAATGGCCGGCAGGGCTTCCTGCGACGGATCGGCGCAAATAGTTTCGCCGATATAAATATCCGGCAAGCCCGCGACCATCACAATATCTCCGGCAGACGCCTCATCCACTTCCCGCCTTTCCAGCCCATTAAAAGTGAACAACTTAGTTATCTTTCCTGCCTTTGTTTCTTCAGACGACTTTTTTACAAAAACATTGCTGTTGAATTTTATTATCCCTTCATATATTCTACCTATAGCCAGCCGGCCCATAAAATTATCGTAGCCAAGATTAAACGGCTGGGCCCTTAGCGGTTTTTGGCTTAACTCATCAGAAGAAGCTATTGGTACTTCCTTGATTATGACATCTAAAAGCGGAGACAAATCTTTTGAATCGTCTTTTAAATCAAGTTTGGCAATTCCATCTTTAGCAATTGAATAAACAATTGTGAAATTCAATTGTTCGTCGTTTGCGCCGAGCTCCATAAAAAGGGCAAATATTTCGTCTTTGGTCCATTCGGGCCGGGCGGCCGGCTTGTCTATTTTATTCATAACCACAATTGGTTTTAAACCGAGTTCCAAAGATTTTCTTAATACGAATTTTGTCTGCGGCATTGGACCTTCCTGCGCATCAACTACCAAAAGCACGGAATCAATTGACCTTAAAACTCGCTCCACCTCCGAACCAAAATCAGCGTGGCCCGGAGTATCCACGATATTTATTTTTGTCCCGCGGTAAAACACGGAAGTGTTTTTTGAATAAATGGTAATTCCGCGCTCTCGTTCCAGAACGTTTGAATCCATACTCACGCCTTTTTCTGCCGCGCCGGTCTGACGCATCAGAGCGTCTGTCAAATTTGTTTTACCATGATCAATATGGGCAATAATAGCAATATTTCTTATTTCCATAGAATTGTAATTTTTTCTTAAAAGGTTTCCCCCGCAACTCCGGTCTTTTTAAATAAAAAAAAGACCCGTTGGTCTCGTAGATTTTTAAATAATACTATGAGATTCAATTACTTTAATAGTATATCACAAAACTAATATTTTATCAATAAGTTGGTCTCTTATTTTTTCTTTGATTTGCCCCTGTTTTTGTTTCTTTTTCTTGCTTTTCTCTCCAGTCTTTTTTTGTTCGCCCATCCTATACCCATTTTTTTTATTTCTTATTTTTATTATAATTGCGACTTTTTAAGATTGCTTTGCTGCCTGTCCTGAACAAAATCCGAACCTTTTTTCAAGAAAATCCCGACGCTGATTTCTGACTGCCGCTCTCGCTTTTCCGCCACCGCCAAATTTCGTCCCCCGCACCACCCGTACATACATTATATTTTACATTTGCCGATTTTGAGATCGGCAACTCCCTATCGTTTTTTCTTTTTACGAGTGGTCTTTTTAGTAGAGCTTATCGGTTTTTCTTCAAGTGCTTTTATTCTTGGGTCATCTACCGGAACTGCACTTTTTATTGTCTGTAAAAATTCTTCGTGGAGAGATTTTGTTCTCCTTAGTAGGTCGTCCCAAGTCAAAACATGTATTCTTAATCCCTCCAACGCCTCAATTGTGGTACCCAAGCCGTCCTCTATGTCAGAATAAACTAGAATCCCAGCTATATGATCTACTTTAGTATCAGCATGGGTGGTTTTCTTGGCGTGTTCTCGCAGAAAAAGCACATAGCGTTGTATTTGTTCCAACTCCGCCCTGCCGACTTTTTTGCCTGGCCTCTTGAGATCAACGACTTCCCATTGATAAGTCGCGGCCAAGCAAAAGAAATCCAAACGCTGTCGGCTATCTTTAGTTTTTGTTTTCTTAACCTTGAATTGTTTTTCCAAAATGGTGTCGAGAGCCTTCTCGTGCTTCAAGGGAACCCATATCGGATTCAGCAACCATGGGTGTTTCATCATATAATCCTGCATGTCCGGTTTTTCCGGAACTCCTTTTTTAATCATTTCCTCGAACTTATTTATAATTTCAACTCTGCCCTTGACTTGTTGGGCGGCGGTAATGGCTTCGATGATGTCCCACTCTGAAAGAATATCCACCATTTTTTGTACATCGGACGCGGAGGCCGAATTGATTTGTCTAATCACATCCAAAAAATGTGCGTTGGTAAGGGCGTTGTAGCCGAACTTGGCAAGCTCATCGAGTATCTCCTCGTCCTTGTCTATCTGCGGAATGGAAGTGATCTTCTCTATGTAGCTGTGAAAAATCTGCTTTTCTCTTTGCGGCAGGCGATCACCATACGCAAGGTATTTTTTGATTTCCGGACGTTGGCGTTTTTCTTTAACCCTTTCTTCAGCCCAAGTTCTGAGGAGTTCCTTCACTTTTAGCAGTCCCCATTCTTTGAGCGTCGTTGCGGACTTTGTTTCTTCCCAAAGAACACTGTTGCGAGGAGTAGCAATAAGATCATCTCCATCCGTAACATCCAAAAACTCGGCTTGCACTTCTCCCGTCATGTATTGCATGCCATGTTGCCCGAATGTACCGCCGCTCATGTCAAAAAACCAAGGAGCCTGGGCGAGTTTTCCTCTGGCAAAGATAACAATCCCTCGTGCGTCATCGTCAGGTATGGGCCTCTCCGTAAAGCCAACCCACCACTTTATAGTCCCTGCTCCAGGAATTTTTTCCGTATTCCATCTTCCTTTTTTCGTTGGATATCGAAACTGAAACGGCAGTTCGTCTTTTTTAATTTTGTTCCCGTTAAGCGACACCGAGAAGGACGGGTCGGACAAGATCACAAATCTGCGGGCCATGCTAAGCGCGAAGCTTTGCTTGTCGATCACCTTTGAAACTTTAAGTTTTTTCAAAGTGATGCGTGTACCGGGTTTTTCGCTCGTGCTTTTACCGTTGGTCGAAAGCAATTTTGGCTCGTAATTTCTGATGTATTTGTCGCCGCTCGTCATTGCGTCAAAGTCCATTAAGAAATGCGTGATCTTGCCGTTTTTAACGGTTCTGACTTCGACTTTGGTCGCTATTCCGAAGCCGGCCAACTTGCCTATGCCTTTGCGAGACATCAACTTCCGGCGCCTAATACTTTTGTAAACTTGGGATAAATTCCCCTCTTGCTTTCTTCTGTCGCGGCCGACGACCAAATATTTTTCATCGCATTCTTCGTAGGTCATGCCGTGGCCGTCGTCCTCTACGATTATCTCATCATTCTTTTTCAAGGGTCGGTTGAAAGGCAAAGACACTTTGACGTTTGTCGCCATCGCGTCCCAAGCGTTTGCAATCAACTCCGCTATCGCCGGAACTGGGCCGGAATACATTTGAAGGCCCAGATGTTTAATAAGGCCTCCGGCGAAGCTCATGGTAAGCGGCTTTGGTTTCGGAGTTTTTTTCATATTAGCGATTTAACAAAGCTACCCTGCAACACGCGGAAACTTTTTGCGCGAACTTACACGGCAAGGCGTTGCCGATCAACTCGCACGCCACCCCGATGTTGTCCGTTTCGAGTTTATACGATTTTGGGAAAGTTTGAATGAGAGCCGCTTCTCGAACCGAAATAGTTCTATTCTGTCGCGGATGCCCGAATCTTCCCGAACTGAACGTGGTGCATCCACTTGTCATTGTCGGCGCAACATCGTCCCACCTCATACGCGTATACACATTTTCAAAACCCTCCGCCTTTGCTGGTTTATGACAATCCGGACGTAACCGCATTGGAAGAATAAGCCGGCTTTCTCCCGATTTTGTCGCCATCAACCTTTTTATGGTGATTCCTTTAATGTCTCGAACCACATGCCAGTTAAATTTTTTCACCCCTCCTTTTTTCCTTGCGGCGGATAAAGTCAGGGGTTTCGGCTCTCTTTTTAGAATCTCTCTCAATTTTACCCACGGCTTCAAATTTGAATCCTCATCTGAAAAACGGGAGTGCGTCGCTTCTGGCAATGGAACTTCAAAACCCTTTCCCGCCAGCAAAACCAAACGTCGGCGCGATTGAGGAACTCCGAAGTCAGCCATTTGAAAAACATCCCTCTTAATTTTATAATCCATTGAATTAAGTTTCTCCTCAAACGCGTCGAGCAAGGGAGAACCTCGGCCAGCCAGTCCCGGCACATTTTCCATCATGCATATTTTTGGTTTTAATTCCGCGACAATTCTAGCCATTTCCAAAACCAATTCATTTCGCATATCGTCTCGATGATGTTTGTCGGTTAATTTCGAAAAACCTTGACAAGGAGGACAGCCAGCAACTAAGTCAATCTTTTTTAGCCCCGTAAGTTTTAACAAATCGCCACCTTTTACGTTGCGAATGTCCTTAATCAACAATTTTACCTCGGGATGATTTTTTTGATATGTCTTTGCAACTTCTCCATCTAATTCCACTGCGGCAACAACCTTGAAACCAGCCCTTTTTAAACCTAACGTAAGACCGCCTGCTCCAGAAAACAGGTCGATTGCCGTAAAAACTTCTTTACTTTGATGTTTTGACATACTTTTTTAACTTTTTTAAAACCTGAACTGGGTGTTTCAAAATTTCGTCGTCCCAAAATCTAACCACTGTCCATCCTCGCAGTCTAAGAATTCGGCTCACCCGTTTGTCTTTATTCTTATTGTATAGCAATTTTTCTGTCCAGAAACTCCTATTTATCCTAAATGCCTCGCCGGTAATTTCTTTTCTCCTCCGTCCGTGCCAGAAAGAACTATCGCAAAAAATTAGAACTTTAGTATCCTTAACTCTAAAATCTGGCTTCCCAAATAGTTTTGGTTGACCTTGATATTTAATTCCATTTTTCCTCAGTAGCGATGCGAAGATTTTCTCCGGTTTAGTTCCACGACCTTTCACTTTTTTCATTCGCCTGCTTGTTTTAAGGGTTGGTTTTTTAAATTTCATACTAACTAATCAAGAGAGTTATTTACCTCTATGAGTAGCTATTGAAACTATTGAAAAAATATCATCTCCTTTCTTTAATGCTTCCAATAATTTCTTAAACATATATGCTCCAGGCATATTTGTTTTTTCTTGAATCATTAAGAGTTTTGCAAGCAAAATTAAAAACTCTATTCTATACTCACCAAACTGACTAATACTTTGGTATTCTTTTATTTTATCTTTATGCTCCTCCAATAAATTTTTAATATTCAGGATTTTATTCCTTTTGCCCTCGCTTTTAATCGGCAGTGTTTTATTCCAAATATCCAAGAGAAAATCAAGAAATTGTCTTATTTTCTTTTTATTGGAATGCATCTTAATTAACAGATCAACAGCCCAATGGATATGTTTTGGCGTTCTAATGTTTGACCATTTACCATCTTTTTTAACTTGCCGATATTTTATTAAAATATCAAATTTACTAAAACTACCTTGATATACTCCAATTATTGTTTTATCATCCGGCAAAAAAACCTTTAGTGGGGTGACTAATTTACCTTCCCTGTTGAACGACATAAATTGTATCAAATTGTCACTTTTTATTACTCTCATAAGTATATATCCTAATAATTTAGAATAACTAATTCATTTATCGGGCCTCTTTTATCGCCGACGCAATTAATAAAACGATTGGCTTTCACGGTTTCGATTCTAAAATCCTCATAAAGATTCTTTATAAAATTTGTATCTGAATTGCTAAGCATTACCATACATCCTTTCTCATCTAATTGCTTAAAAACGGCAGCTAATTTCTCTTGCTCTTTTTCTAAGAAAGAATCTTTTGTGTAACTAGTAAACTTTGAAGTCTTGTTTAATGGATAATACGGGGGGTCAAAATACACAAAATCATTATGTCCAGCATAATCTAAAACTTTTTCAAATGTCGTAGCATATAATTCTGTTTTTTTAAGTAGCTTACTAACTGCTAAGAGATTGATTTCATCAAAAATCGATGGATTTTTGTAACCCCCGAAAGGTACATTGTATCCACCTTTACTGTTAACACGATATAAGCCATTAAACCCAGTTTTGTTAAGATAAATAAAAGCCGCAGCCCTCTCAACTCGCGATAGCAAATTTGTGTTGTATTTATCTCTTAATTCATGAAAAAACTCCCTGCCATATTTTGTTTGATATTGTTCAAGAACCTCAATAAGTTTCCGAACATTACTTTTTATAATTGCATAACAATCCATTAAATCTTTATTTAGATCGGAAAGGATAGCTTTATCCGGTTTAAGGTGGAAAAAAACTGCTCCACCGCCGATAAATGGTTCGAGATATTTATTGTATTTTGGCGGGAAAAATGCCGCGTATTGATCGAGTAGCTGACTCTTGCCTCCAGCCCATTTAATAAATGGTTTAGGCGGCTTGTGATTACCGTTTAACCTCCTACCTAATTCAAAGGCGGCCTTTATTTGTGTGGATTTCGCGGGACCGATACCCTTAACCTGAGTAAGTTCTTCAATGGAAGCATTTGCTATTCTTTTTATGTTACGAAAACGACCCCAGAGCCTCTGGGCTGTTACCATCACCGACTCACCACTAATACCGCGTCCCAATAGAGTCACTAGTAACTCTTTATCGGTTAAATTATGTGCTCCTGATTTTAGCATCCTCTCTCGGGGACGTTCGTCTTTTGGCAAATCGTGAATAGTAAAAGATTTCCTCATATTTTTATTTGATTAAATCATCAACGCCGATTTCTAATGCTTTGGCGATTTTTTGATAAAGGGGACGCTTCACTTTTAGTCGGGGTTTTAGGCTTTTTTTAGTTTTCTACTATTAACTTCTTAAAAAGATACAGCTGACGGCGACTGGGCGGCAAAGCCAAGTCGCCTAAAGGCGACTCGGCTTTTTAATAATGCTGCAGGGTCAGGATTCGAACCTGAATTCGATGCTCCAGAGGCATCTGTCCTACCAAGTTAGACGACCCTGCAAAAATTTAATATTTTCTAAACTCTAATAAATCTTTAATCTTATAAACTTCTTTCTTTTTTGAAATCTGAATTTTATATTTACTTCTATGTGGATGAAATCCTAATATCTTTAATCCATTATATACATTATCAAGCAATGATTCATTTCTATTAGTAAATATAAATTTATAGGTATATGTTGACTTGTGAACAGCAAAAGACCCTTCGGCCTCATACAATCCTCTAAGATACCTTATTAGATATCTTTTATCTTTTAAAATCCAAGAAGGAATTCTTATTTTTTGCTCTTTCCGCGCTCCAGAAGAAATACCTAATCTCTTGCTTATGTCTTTTTGATAAATACTAATTTTGATACAGTTTGAGTCTTTCTGTTTTAATAATCTAGGTCTTTTATTAAATATATCTTCTACTAATGTAGCGTATCTATTTACAAAGCCTGGATTATTTGAGTTAGAAAAAATTGCTAAGATTTCCGTTCTAGGGAATTTTCCAATATATCCATCACCTAAAATTACTCCTATTAACTCTGCGAGCTCAGCAGATTTTTGAAAGGGCGGACGATCTACCACAATAAAACCATCTTTAATCATTTTCTCTCGCCATTTTGCAAAATTATTTATCTTTTTCTTTTTAAAGGTTGCTGAAATTTTTGCTACACTCGGATTAGTTTCTTTGGTGTATCCCTTACTCCAGGCTGCCGGTCTTTTCTTTAAACTCTCTTTCCATTTTATATATCTTAAGTCATTTTTAGGTAAAAGATTTGGGATAAGAAAACCACAACCCTTATATCCAAATTTTTCTGTATAATTCTTAAGAGTAATATTATGGACAGAACTAAGATGAGTATTGGTTATAAGTTTAAAAGATCTTTTACAAAGCCTACATTTATACATTATTCAATTATAGCATAAAAGCCATAAAAATTCTACCACTTCCCTACTCCGCATCAAATCTTCAGATATTTTCTAACTGCTATGTAACTGGATATCATACCTAATCCTATGCCGGTTGCAAGCTGAATTAAGAATAAAAAGAAAAAATTGCTTATAAATATGCTATATATGCTTATATCCGAAGCAATTGTTTTAATCCTGGCATCAAATCCATAACAAAGCCCAAAAGTAATCAAAAGCGTAATTAAAACGGCGATAAATCCGATAACAATCCCTTGAATCAAAAATGGTCCTCTTATAAACCAGTTTGAAGCTCCAACTAATCTCATAATTGAAATCTCTTCGCCTGAGTTATAAATTGCTATTCGGATAGTATTAAAAGCAATTAAAACAGCGATTGCCGCAAAGACAATGCTAAAAAAAATCCCTATTTTATTAAGTCCGGAAATCATTGAAAAAACTTTCTCAATTACCGGTTTTCTTTCATAATAATCAACTTTGTCAATTAAGTTCCTAAAAGAACTAGTTTCTAAAAGATTAACAACTTGCTCATACTGAGACGGGTCCCAAGCTCTAATATTCAAAGAAGCTAAAAAAGGATTAAAACCAAGCTCTGTTAATGATTCCATTAAAACCGGGTCATCTTGATGCTTTTCAATAAATTTCTCAAGCGCCTGATCTTTAGAAATATATTCAACATCTTTTACTTCAGGAATTTTGGAAATCTCTGATTCAACCTCTAAAATATATTCTGATGAAATATCTTCCTTAAAATAAACCGAGATATCAACTTTTTCTTTAATATCAGCGATTAAAATCTTAGAAACTGGATTTAAGAGAAATAATAAAGTTGCCAAACAAATAACAATTACCATAATAAGAATGGTAGCCAAGCTTAATCCAATATTTCGTCTAAAGCCTTTCCAGCCGGTTTTAATTATTCTTTTTAATGATATAAACATGTGAATTTTAAAGTATAAAGCGGCCTCTCTCTTCGTCTCTAACTACTTTACCCTGGTCCAGAGTAATAACCCGTTTGCCTAGGGAATTGATTACCTCTTTATCATGAGTAGCTAAAATCACAGTAGTGTCCAGCTTGTAAATTTTTACCAAAAGCCGAATAATATCAAAAGTATGATAAGGATCAAGATTGCCAAATGGCTCATCAGCTAAAATAATATCCGGCCTATGAATAAGAGCCCTGGCAATAGCTGCTCTCTGTTTTTCACCTCCAGAAAGCTCATCGGGAAAATTATCAGCTCTGTCTGTTAATCCAACAATGTCTAAAATTTGAGAAACATCTCTCTGAATTTCATCCTCGCTTGCTCCCATTGCCTCCATAATATAAGCAACATTTTCATAAGTTGTTTTTGAAGGAAACAATTTATAATCCTGAAAAACCGTACCAATTCTCTGTCTTAATTTAGGAAGTTGAGACGTTTTTATTTTATGGATATCTAAATCATCAAACAGAATCTGGCCTTTGCTTGGTTTCTCTTCAGCTAAAAGCAGTTTCAGTAAAGTTGTTTTGCCAGCTCCTGATTTTCCAACAATGGAAACAAATTCCTTTCCTTTTATTGTAAAAGAAACATCATCAAGAGCAATGGTTGGGTTATTACCTGTTCGCGACGGATATACTTTTGTAATGTTTTGTATTAATAACATTTTATTTCAACTCAGCTTCAATGAATTCATCCAGATTTCCATCTAGGATATCTTCTACATTAGAGTTTTCTACCCCTGTTCTTAAATCCTTAACTAATTTATACGGATGAAGAACATAAGACCTGATCTGATTGCCCCAACTGGCTGAAGTAATACCTCCTTTGATTTCTTTTAATTCTTCTTTCTTCTCTGCTTCTCTTAATTGATAAAGCTTGGCAAAAAGAACCTTCATTGCTTTATCTCTATTTAATCCCTGTAATCTTTCTGATTGGGAAGAAACAGTAATTCCTGTAGGAATATGGGTGAGACGAACAGCTGATTCTCTTTTATTTACATACTGGCCGCCAGGACCAGAAGATCTAAATGTATCTAATTTTAAATCTTCATCTTTTATTTTAATTTCTCCTTGTTCTTTTTTCCCTATTTCAGGCAAAACCTCAATTAAAGCAAAAGAGGTATGACGGAGTTTCTTAGCAGAAAAAGGCGATTGCCGAACTAATCTATGAACACCTGTTTCTTTTTTCAAAAACCCATAAGCATAATTTCCTTTAATTTCCAGAGTTGCTGATTTAGTTCCAATTCTTCCTTCCGGCCCCCCTGCCTCACCAAATGACTGATGAATAACTTTTGTCTGAAATCCTTTTCTTTCGCAATACCTCTGAAACATTCTAATTAATATTGTTGCCCAATCCTGCGCATCTATTCCGCCGGCTCCTGAAAATATTTCCATAATAGCATTGTTCTTATCATATTTTCCGGAAAGAAAAACCTTAATTTCTTCTTTTTCTATTTCTTCTGCTAAATTTTCAATCTCTCCTTGTTGAATTTTCTTTTCAAGATTTTTTATTGCATCAACTTCCTGCCTTAAATCAGCTATCTCTTTGCCTAATTTCCAATCATTTCTACTTTCTAATTCTTTTAATTTTTTTTCTTTCTCAACAATGTCAAAGACAGTCCATCAAATACTGGAGCCGCTTTTCTAAATCTTCAATTTTAATATCTGAATTATCCATATTTAATGGTGTTATATTTTAATTTATCATAATTTATAACAAAATAAAAGAGCCAGAGGTCGGATTTGAACCGACGGCCTGAGCTTTACGAAAGCCCTGCTCTTCCACTGAGCTACTCTGGCCTATGAGCGGGATACGAGAATCGAACTCGCCTCTCTTGCTTGGGAAGCAAGTATATTACCACTATACTAATCCCGCGTCCAAATGCTTTTAAACTTTTCCCACCATGTTTTTTCTTCCTCTTTTACTTCTTCTTTTTCCTCCTCTGTTTCTTTCTTAACAACCACTACTTCTTCTCCAGGAGCTTTTAAACTAAGCTGGTCCCTGGCTACTTTTTCCAAATATTCCTGGCTTTCTGTTTGAGAAATCCTTTCTTTTATCTCCTGGTTCTTTTCCTCTAAAATTGCGACCTCTTGCTTTAAAGTTTCAATTCTATTTGTAAGCTCAACTCTCCTTTGATTTATTTTCCAATTTGTAATAAATAAAAATCCAATAACAAGTATAAATAACACTATGAAGAACATTGAAAAAAATATATTTTTCCAAGAACTTCTCTTTTTCTTTTTTCTAAACTTTGCTATCATTAATAATAGCGATACCAATAATACTAATCATCATACCAATAATACGAATATTAGTATAATTGGTATGTTATTCGTATATTAGTATCGCGGTATTTATGAAACCTAAAACAGTTTTTAAAATCATCTGGATTACCTTAATTTCTCTGGTTGTCTTGAGTATGGTTTTCTTAAGTTTAACTCCCCTGTTCGGTTAGTTATCTTAACACAAAAGTTTAAGTTTTGAAAATTTTAAGAAATACTTCAGCAGGGATGCGAACGCTTCCCTTTTCTTTTAATTTCTTTTTTCCTTTTTTCTGTTTTTCTAAGAGCTTTCTTTTGCGAGAATAATCTCCGCCATAAAGATAGCCAGTAACATCTTTTCTTCTAGCCCTGATTGTTTCTCTAGCTATAATATCTGCTCCAATAACAGCCTGTAAAGCAACTGAAAACTGCTGAGCAGGTAAAGTTTCCTTTAGTTTCTTAACTAATGCTTTTCCTTCTGCAAAAGCTTTTTCTTTAGGAACAATCTTTGAAAAAGCAGATTCTTTTTCTCTAGCAATCAAAACATCCATTTTAATCAATTCTGCCTCTCTAAAATCCAAGAACTTATAATTCATTGAAGCATACCCTTGGCTTACGCTTTTTATTTTATCATAAAGATTAACAATAATTTCTCTTAACGGAATCTCATAAACCAGAACAGCTCTTTCCGAACTAAGATAATCTGTTCTAATATAATTTGCTCTGAGATTTTTCAATACTTCAATAATTTTACCAATATATCTATTTGGAGTTATAACTTCAATGGAAATCCAGGGCTCTTCAGATTTTTTAATCTGTCCTGATTTTGGCCAATCAGTTGCTGAATAAATGAATTTATCATCAACTCTGTACACAACAGAAGGAGAAGAAATTATTAGGTTGAACCCAAATTCTCTATGAATTCTCTCTGATATAATTTCAGCGTGCAAAGTTCCCAGAAAACCGCATTTAAATCCTCTTCCTAATGATTCCTTTGTTTCTTGCTCAAAAATCAAAGAAGGATCATTAAGTTTTAATTTAGAAAGAGCATCTTTTAATAAATCAAAATCATCTGGGTTTTCAGGATACAAGCTCGCATAAACCATTGGCTTTGACTCTTCATAGCCAGGCAAAGCCTGCGTTAATTTCGAATTTCGAATTTCGAATTTCGAATTTATTATGGTATCACCTACTTTTATTTTCCCGGGTTCTTTAATGCCGGTGGCAATATAGCCAATTTCACCTGCGCAAAGTTTTTCTTGCGGAACAAGCTCAGGAGCAAAAAATCCCAATTCCTTTATATCTGCTGACGCTTCAACAGCTAAAAGCTTTATTTTGTCTGTTTTTTCAACTTGTCCATCAACAACTCTGACATAAGCAATCACCCCTTTATACTGGTCATATATTGAATCGAAGATCAAAGCTCTAAATGGTTTCTCTTTTTTAATATCTGGTAAAGGGACCTTATCAATAACAGCTTTTAAAACCTGCTTAACATTAGTTCCATTTTTAGCTGAAATCTTAATAATTTCATTTTTTTTAATTTTAAGCAGTTTAGCTACTTCATCCACAACCTGCTCAACGTTGGCTTGAACTAAGTCAATTTTATTAATAACTGGAATAATAAACAGGTTTTGTTTCTGAGCTAATTCTAAATTAGCTAATGTTTGCGCTTGAATTCCCTGGCTAGCGTCAATTAATAATATAGCTCCTTCTACAGCTGCTAAAGATCTTGAAACTTCATAAGAAAAGTCAACATGACCAGGCGTATCCACCAAATTCAAAATATAATCGTTGAATTCCATTCTAACTGGCTGCATTTTGATAGTAATGCCCTTTTCTCTTTCCAAATCCATCATATCTAAAAACTGCGGCCTCATTTTTCTTGATGAAACAGCACCAGTTAATTCTAAAAAACAGTCAGCCAAAGTGGACTTTCCGCTATCAATATGAGAAATAATGCAGAAATTCCTAATTTCCATTTATTTTACTAAAAATTACTTTTTTTAATGCTTTGATTTCTGGAGATTTTAATGCAAAAGCAGATGCAATGAAAACAATGACTCCTGCTATGCTTGCTAAAGCTGCTTGAAAGAATATTCCGGAAAAAGTCTGCATATCAACAAATTCAGCAGTATATTGACGAACAAAATAGCAAGTAAAACCCAATAAAATACTGGAAGCTAAAATCTTAAGGCAGGATTCAAATATTTCTTTTATTCTAAAATCCCCTATTTTCTTGTAAAGAAGCGCCAAAAGCAAAGATATCTGAAATATCCCTGAAACAGCCAAAGCTAAAGGAAGTCCAATAACTGAATTCTCTTTAATTCCCTGAAGGTCAAGAAAACTTATTAAAAACTTTTGGAAAGCGTTTTCAAACCCTAAAGCCCAGACAAAGAAATAACATAAAACAATATTTAATCCTACTGTAAACAAAGTTACTAAGGCGGGTATTTTAGTGTTTTGAAAAGCATAGAAGGTCTTAGAAATTAAAAGCGCTAAGGCATAAGCAAAAATAGCAAAACTAAAAATACCCAAACAAGCAGCAGTAAGCTGGGTATCAGCCCAGCCAAACTTGCCTGTTCCTAAAATTACTCTAATAATCTGAGCCCTTAGAATAAATATTAAAATGCTGATGGGTGCAATTAAAAAAAGAATCTGCCTGAAAACAGAAGAAAACTCTTGAATGAGTTTTTCTTTATTTTTTTTGGAAAAATATAATGCTAAAAATGGAAAAGCAGCAGTAGAAAAAGAAACAGCAATAAGAGTTATGGGAAGTTTTTGAAGATTGTTTGCTAAGCTAAAGACCGCAATGCTTCCTGCTGCTAAAGTAGAGCCGATAGCAGTAATTACTATTAAATTAATCTGACCCGCGGCTAAGCCAATGGCCCTGGGAATAGTTAATTTAACCGCTCTTAGAAAACCGGGCTCAGAAAAGTTGAAAACTTTCTTAGGCCTGAATCCAACTTTCAAAAGAATAGGAATCTGAACAAAAAGATGAAGAAAAGCTCCAAATACAACTCCCCAAGCAAGCCCTTGAAGCCCCATAAAAGGAACGAAAAACATAATACCAAAGATAATTCCAAGATTATACATAATAGGAGCCAAAGAAGTAACCAGAAATCTTTTAAATACTCGCAGAATACCAGAAATAATATTGCTTATTCCAAGAAAAATCGGACTTAAAAACATAATACGAGTCAGTAAAACAGCTGCGTCTTTTTTATCTCCCATAAACCCAGGAGCAATTACAGAAAGAATTTGAGGAACAAAAATAATTAAAATCCCAGATATTATAATTAAAGAAACAAAGAACAAATTCACAAGATTAGAAAAAAATCTCCAGGCCTCTTCGCGGGAACGAAGCAAATACTCACTGAAAATAGGAATTATAGCAGCTGAAATAGCTCCCATAATAAGAACAAAAGATATAAAGTCAGGAATTCTAAAAGCAGTATAATAAACATCAAGTTCGTCCCCAGCTCCAAAACTCCCAGCTAAAAGCCGGTCTCTAAAAAGACCGAGCAAACCGCTAATCAAAGCCGCTGCTGCCAAAATCCCAGCTGCAGAAGTAATTGTTTTTGTCTTAGAATTAAAAATGTGATTATACATTTTTTCTTAAAATTATTATCGGAGTTTGTTGATTGGATTGGCCAGCTGGATTGTCTTTTAACGCTTCTAATATTATTTTATCTTTTTCTTTCAAATCCTGACTTCTTCCTATAATGTTTCTGCCTAAATCATTGACATCTGCTATTACAAAAGAAAAACTAAAGTTATTTCTTAATTCTTCACAAACCTTATCTGAATCTTTAGAACCTAATATCCCCATTTCAGCATATTGAGAAAATGCCTCTCCGTAAAATCCATCTATTTGACTAATTTGATGATCAGCCACTTTATAAAAAGTTCCGGAAATCCCAAAGATTTTTGCGATACCACTGCAAAAACAAGCAAGCAATATCCTGGGCAGACCTGCTAAATTAATAGCTACCTGCATTTTCAAAGGATTACCTACTGAAAAACCATAAGGAGTTTTCTGGGCAAACTTTGAAAGAAACTTTGCCCAGAAACCAAGCTTAACATCTCTTTTATATACTACCCTATTCTGAATAATTGAAACAATCTTTTCGCATAAAACAATAATATCATTCTTTTCAGCAACAGGCAAAACATATTTAGAAATAATGCTATTTAAATTATCGGAAATAGTAATAAAGTGCGTTTTTATTGGAATTCTCTGATACGATTTCATATTTTATAATTTTACTACTATTGACAAAAAATTTCAAATTTGCTAAGATATAAGCGTCTTAGTAAGATGAGTGATCGCCCTTCCGCTTAGCGGAAGGGAGGAAAGTCCGAACACCCATTTTAAAAGCAGTAGTTCCTAATAAGACTACCGTCCCGCTTAGCGGGATAGAGGTGCGAACAGTGACGAATCTTTGCCTTAGGCAAAGGGTGAAACGGCAAAATCCTTGCTGGGTGCAAGAACAAACCAAAAAATCGGGATACGACTCAATTTTTTGGAAAAAGTGGTTCGCTTAGATAGATGATCACTTCACCCTGCTTAGCGGGGTAAAACAGAATTCGGCTTACAATCTTGCTAAGACAACAAAAAAGCCCTTCATGACTTAGATAGGGCTTTTTTGCTATTTAGAATAACTAATTTAGTTTGCGTTAAGCTAAGCTTAACGCAATAAATTAGATTAAGGATTGGGTTTTGGATTTAGCGTCTAAGGCTTCGTTGACTAATCTGTCTGCTTGTTTGTTCTTTTCGCGAGGAATTTGTTTGAATTTCAGTTTTTTAAAATCAAATTTTAAATTCCAAATTTCTAAAAATAATGGCTGAATATTCTCATTCAGTATCTTATACTGGGCATTAATCTGTTTTACTAAAAGCTCGGAATCAGACCTTATTTCAACTTCAGAGTTTTTGGCTAATTTCTTGCCGAATACTGCTTTGAATTTCTTTAAAGCAAAAATCACTGCCTTGTATTCAGCTTCATTATTAGTAAGATTATCTCCTATATATTCAGAATATTCTTTTATGCTCTGTCCTTTTTCATTACAGAACATAACCCCTACTGCTGCCGGCCCTGGATTTCCCCGCGACCCGCCGTCTGTATATATAATTATTTTTTTCATATTAAACTACGAGAACTGTTCTCGTAGAACTCTACGAGAACAGTTCTCGTAGTTAATCAAAGTAATCTATTAAACATTCTTTGAATTCTTCCAAGTTTTTATTTTTTAAGCTAAACCCAGCTGCCTGCGGATGACCTCCATAAGTAATAAGGGATTGAGAACAAGCTTTCATTGACTCAACCACATTAAATCCAGCTGGCGCTCTAATGCTTCCCTGGCTGTCATCTTTGTCCTTTCTGTATAAAAATACTGGTCTTTGATATTTCTGTGAAAGCATAGATGCTGCAACGCCCAATAGAATTAATTCCCAGTCGGAATTTCCTTCAAAAATAATGTTATCGTTTTTTCTGGAAATCCTATTTTCAATTTCTTCTATTATCTCTTTTATCTTTTTTTTCTTCTCAATACTCTTCTCTAACAGTTCTTCAACCATTTCGCCTGTCTCTTTTCTATTAGAAGACGTTAAAAGGCGAAAAGCAGCTGGCAATCTATTTTCAATATTCCGAATATTTAAAAGAGAATTAATTTTATAAACCTGCTGAATCAAAGTCAAAGATTTAAAAGGCTCTAATTGAAACAATGCCTGAATCCCTGGTCTCCAGCTTTCTCTTATAGAATTTAGGCCTTGAGAAATCATTTCTTCGTTTTCATCAACTCTCGGCATCATATCAGCAATAGTAGCCATTGCTACTAATTCTAAAAAGCTCTTTCTCAAACTTTCTGACATTCGTTCTTTTAAAAGAATGTTGGCTAATCTAAATACAATTCCAACCGTGGCAAACTGCTTAAAGGCATATTTGTCTCCTTTTTGCTTTGGATCAACAATAATATCAGCTTCAGGAAGTTTGTCTAATACTTCGTGATGCTCAATAAGTATCACTTCAAATCCCAGTTTTTTAGCTATTTTAATTTCTTTGAAATTCCCAATACCGCAGTCCAAAACTACTAATAAAGCAGGGGCATGTTTTTTTAAATAATCTAAACCCTGTTCGGTTATTCCATAACCTTCTTTTTCCCGGTCAGGAAAATAAATTGCAGCAACTTGGCCTTCTAAATTCTTAATAGATTCTTCCAAAATAATTACTGAACTTACCCCATCCAGATCAGCATCACCGTAAATAATTATTTTCTCTTTATTTTTTATTGCCTTTAAAGTCCGGTTAGCTGCCTTTTTTAAATTTTTAATTTCAGGCATAATAATTAAGTGCCTCAAGGCCGGGGAGTTCTTCGCCGGAAAGAAACTGCAGCATTGCGCCGCCGCCTGTAGAAATATGGTCAAATTTATCCCGCAACCCAAATTTAGTTAAGGCAAAAATAGTGTCTCCGCCTCCAGCAATTTTAAATGCTTTATTGTTTTTACTAATCTCTTCAGCAATCTGTTTTGTTCCTTTTTCATATAAAGGATTCTCAAACTTTCCAACAGGACCTGCCCAGACAATCATTTTAGCTTTTCTGATTATTTTAGAAAAAGTTTCTATTGTTTTAGGCCCTATATCAAGATTATTTTTATAATCAACAGGAAGATAAAGATTAGAAGAAGCTAAATTGACGTTATAAGCTATTTTTCCTCCAATAAGCACATAATCAGCTTTTTCTAAAAACTGTTCAATTACTTTTACTTTGCTTTCAACTTTAACTCCTCCAATTATTGCTACTAAAGGATGTTCAGGATTTTTTAAAACTTTGGAAAGAACTTTAATTTCTTTTTCTAATAAAAAACCCGCTCCAGAAGGCAGATATTTAGGGATTCCAACAACTGAAGCATGCTTTCTGTGGCAAACTCCAAAAGCGTCATTAATATAAATGTCGCCTAAGCTTGCAAGTTCTTTAGCAAATTCATCGCTATTTTCTTTCTCTCTTTGGTCTAATCTTAGATTATCCAAAAAAACAATTTCTTCTGTTTTTGTTTTTAAGTATTTTTTCACTCTTTTCCAAATCACATCCAAATGCCTGTTGCCTGCTAAATGACTCATTAAAATCACTTTGGCTTTATTATGAAGCAGATACTGAATAGTAGGAATAGTTTGCTTAATTCGAAAATCATCTGTAATATTCTCTTTCTCATCTAATGGGATATTAAAATCGCATCTTACCAACACCCGCTTATTTTTAACATCAAAATCTTTGATCGTTTTAAACATTTTATTCGTTCTCAGGTTTCTTTTCTAAAGTTTCATTTAAGGTTTTCCTTAGCTCTGATAAATTAACTTCTTTCCTTTTTCTTTTTCTGGAAAAAGGAATCAAAACAGACTCTTCTTTAACTATTTTTTCTTCCCCACTTCTAATTTTTTTTAAACAGGTCTTGCAATAAACCGGTCTTTTGCCGTCTGGAGAAAAGACAACTTTAGTTGGCTTGTGGCACATAGAACAAACAGCATCATAAAGAACAGGGGCTTCTGAAGTTTTTATAAAAACATTTGGCACATCTGAAAGCCCTAACCATTTAACAATCCTTTCTTCAACTTCTTGGCGAGGAGTTCCGTATCTTTCCCGAGAAACATTGATAATTTTTTCTTTATTAGAAAGTTTGGACCCGGGAAAAGGAGCCAAAGTTTCAGCTGAAAAAGGCCTGCCAGCTACTCCGTCAATCATCAGCTTCAAATAAATATTATACTTTGCTAAATTAACAATGTCTTGAGCAGTAAATTCTGGAACAAACTCTTTTTCTAAATATTCAGCATCTTCTGCTCCAACCCGAAAAGAAATTAAAGTGCCAACGTTGCCAAAAACAGCGTCTCTAACTGTCTCATCCATTTGAGCAATATACTGATGAGCTAAAATTAAAGCCAGACGATATTTTCTGGCCTCTGAAAGAATATTAACAAACGATTCAGTAGCAAAGTTTTGAAATTCATCTACGTATAAGAAGAAATCTTTTCTTTCTTGTTCCGGCATATCCACGCGCGACATAGCGGCCAGTTGTATTTTAGTAATTAAAAGAGCTCCCATAAGCATTGAATTATCTTCTCCTATTCTGCCTTTTGATAAATTCAGAATTAAAATCTTCTTTTTGTCCATCACTTCCCGCATATCAATAGTTGAAATTGTCTGACCGATAATGTTGCGGATTAAAGGGGCGGAAATGAATTGACCAACTTTGTTTTGGATAGCTGCTGTTGCTTCAACCTCATATCTTTGAGTATACCTGGCAAATTCATTAATCCAGAATGACTTAACCACCGGATCAGTAATTTTCTCTACTACTTTTTTCCTGAAATCTGGGTCAGACATCATTCTGTTAACTCCCAGCAAAGTAGAACCGGGATATTCTAAAAGAGCTAAAATAGAATTATTTAAGATGTATTCCATTCTGGCTGACCAGACATCAGGCCAGATTTTCTTAAACACACCCATTAAGCCCCCGGCAACTAAGTGCCTGTGCTCCAATCCTACTTTCTCCATTACATTAAAAGCAATTGGAAAATCCAAATCAGCTGGATTAACATATATAACGTCGTTAATTCGGTTTGAAGGAACAAAATCCAGTAATTCTTCAGCTGCCTCTCCATGAGGATCAACAAAACCAACGCCCCGGCCCTGCTGAATATCCTGAACAGCCATATTTTGAAGCATAGCTGTTTTTCCCATTCCTGTTTTTCCAACAACATAAAGATGCCTGCGTCTATCATCAAGCTTAATACCAAACTTTTTTCGGATATTCCGATAAGTTGTTTCAGCAAAAAAATTAATATCACTCATAACTATTCTGAAGGAAGACCTGAAGGAGCTTCACCCTTTTTAGATTCAATTCGTTTAATAAAAGGAGCTGAGGCAGTTCTTTGGCCGGGAAAATGAAATATAGTAGCCAGTTCTTCAGTATTTAAAATAAAACTTGAGGGCCATTTGGGTTTTCTGGGAAATAAAGGATGAAATCTTAACACATATTTCCTAAATATGGACCTTTTTCTTAAATATAGTCTTCGGTTGCGAACAAGATTTATGGGTAAAAACCAACTTTTCGGAACCTTAGTTATAAATGGCTGACCATAAGGAGCTAAAAAATTAAGATTATTAGTTCCGAAATTAGAAAAGAAACTAAGAACAAGACGAAGCTTTGGTTTAAAGAAAACTTCTTTTTGGCCAAGATAAATAAACCTAATACTAGTTTGAAAACCGCGTTTTGCCATTTTTTTCTCTACTCCGGTAATTATATCTCTTTCACCAGGCGTGAGCTTCATTTCCGGAGGAATAAGCTCTTTTTCTTTTTTCACGCCTCCTGGCGGTTCCCCGGTAATTAAAACATCAGCCGCTTCTAAAAGCATTGGTTTTTGGACCGGTTTGCCTTCTGTTCTTCTGGCAAGTTCATCTCTTATTTTTTTTCCTTCTGTTACCCAAGGAACTTCTTTGTCAGTAACCGGGTTTGCTATAATCTGAACCCAAAGTTGTTCTCCTGGTTTTATCTTTGCCAATGATTCAAGCAAAGTTGCCAAAGGGTCAATTCTTTTCTCTTCCAATGGTTCTCTTTCTGTTTCAAATTCAATATAAGTCCTGATAGGATAAGGATTAGGTTTAAAAAATTTGTAATCAGCTCCCCAAAGATCCCAGTCCTTATTTGGAATATCCTGAGGAATATGTTTTGTATAATCATCAGCTTTTGATATTTCTATTTCAGGATATTGAGAATAGATAACTGATTCAATTGAATCTCTGTTTGCTTCAGGAATTTTAATAAAAAAATGCGACTCTCCTCCAATTGAAGCAATCTCAAATGAGCAAGAAAGAGAAGGATCTATTTTTCCATCAACCCATTTTTCCCACCAATCAGGAGCATCATAAAAAATCTGCCATAATCCGTCAACAACTCTTTCCATGGCCCTCATTGGCTTTAAAACCTCTTTTGGAATTTTAATTTCAAGAAAAATAAACTTGGTCTTTTTCAAAAATTTGTCTGTTCTCCACCAAAGCCAAAGAAAAGAAAAAGGCCACCATAAAATAAAAGGTAATGGCAGCCACCACCAGGTCCTAAGAATTTGCCAAACTTGTGAAAATATTGGCATTAATATTTTTAATGAATCTAAAAGCATTAAATTTACGCTTCTTTTACCCCGACACCAAACGGGGACTAACTTTGTTAAATTAGGCGCTAAAACGCCTTGTCCCCGTTATGGTGTGGGGGTTTATTGTATATCTACCTCTAGAATCTCTTGTAAAATAATCTCTGTCCTGTAAATTCAGAGCAATTGTATTTTCTTTTACAAGACGCTGCTCTAAAACCTTGTCTAAAATCTCCTTTTTTGACAAAGATTTCTTTGAATCTCTTAAAGTTTTAATAATTATATCTTTCACTACTCCTGGTTCATATCCCCATTCTTTTAAAGCATAGAGGCCTCTGCCCACCAAAACAAATCTTTCATCTTTGATTAGTTCATTATGAACAGTAGCTGTATGAATTTTGCTTTGGGAAGGAAAAGGCAATTTCTCTATAAGATTAGCTACATCGGCAAAATGCAAGGGCTTTTCTTCTTTTTTAAAAACCAGATAAGCCCTGTCTTTTACTCCGCGAGGATTAATTTCTAACCAATTCTTTAAGCCAAACTTTTCTTCAGGGTTTTTTTGAATTTCTTTTGAAATGCCAATATATGAAAGAAAAACATTTTTATTCAGGTTCTGAGCTTTTAAAAGCTCATCCAAAGAAAAAATTCTCTTTTCTTTTTTAAATCTATTAATAGTTGATTTTACCACTTTTTGAGCTTTTTTTACAGCCCCTTTATTAATCGACCAAAAAGAATAAAAATCATTATCTTCTGGAATTCTATTAAAACCATCTATATTAGTTAATAAAAAGGAAACATGGTTTTGAAACTCGTTTCCCGCTAAAAATTGGAGCAAATCATGTTCTTTTTTCAAGCCGCCAAAAGAAGAAAGAACCCCTTTAAAATATTTAGAAAGTTTTTGATTTTCTTTAATTCTTGGCTTAATTTTTGAAAACCCTTCTACTTCAATCTGACGAACTCTTTCCCTAGTAATGCCATAACTTTGACCAATAGTTTCTAAGGTTTCTCTTTGTCCTGATAAACCAAAACGCCTCTCAACAACATCAGTTGTTCTTTGAGGCAAACCTTTAATAGAATCTGCGCAAATTTTTTGATAATCGTATTTCATATATACAGCGATACTAATATACGAATAACATACTAATTATACTAATATTCGTATTATTTTTATTTATTCGTATCATTAGTATGCTCATTAGTATCATTGGTATCGTATTATTTCTCTATTTAAACATTTTTAAAAAACAATGTCAAGAGTTTTAATGGGGATAAAGAAAAACAAAAAAAACAGGGCACAGGATTTCTTATTTCCTCTGCCCCTTTTGAAGCTCCTCTAAAAGTTGACGAAGTCTTCTCCAGTGAGAAGAATACATCAATGGTAAAGAATGAATGAAAAACCACTTGCAATCAATTATTTCTTCGAGAGGAATCTTCATTTCTCCACCAACAATACGTCCAAGAAAAGTAACATTCAAATGATCTCCTGCATCATATTCAATCCTTATACTCGGTTCAATCTCAACCAAGAAACCTGTTTCTTCTCCTGCTTCTCTTACCGCTGTTTCGGTTTCGTTCTCCCCTGGTTCTTTTTTACCATTAGGCATACCCCACTTACTGGGTTTGAAAAATTTTTTACCAGTGGAAGAAAACTCTTTCCATCTAGCTATGTTTTTTACTAAAAGAACCTGGCTTGAGTTTTTTAGAATTACTACATTTACATTAACATCTTTCTCAACGGACTGCATTCTGTGCTCCTTTCTATATTAACTTTTTCGAGTACAATTTAGTTCATTTTCACTAGTTACATTATACACCTATCCCCCAAATTTGTCAATACCTCTTTCAAAAAAACACCTTAACATTGTAATCGCAATGTTAAAATGTCAGTTACAGTTATATTTTAATTAGTTATATTAGTTATATAATTAGTTATATTTTAAATTTTTTCTTTAACCAGTCATCTTTACCAATATCAGAAGAAACAACTAAACGAATTTCTTTATCAGTAAATCCTAAAAAATCTTTTAGTAAATTTATTTCATCTTTGCATTTATATGGACAAATCCAAACACTTTTTTGAACCTGGCAAAAATTAAGTTCTTTTAGTTTGCTCCTAAAAATTTCTCTATAGAAATTTTTAAGTTGAGAAATGTCAAACATAACTATTCTCCATTTACCATCCCATTTCTTGGGCTTTTTTATTTTTAGTTCGTTTATCTGCATCCAATTCGCCTTTTTTCTACCCTTTTCTGTCAATTTAATATGAACATTATAACCTTTTTTCTCTATCTTTATACACCCTTCTCTTTTTAATCTATAAAAAGCATCATAAACTTTCTTTCTTTTATACTTTTTAATCTTTTTAATCTTTTTAATTAGATTTAAAGTGAAATAAGGTGAACTTGCTGAAATATAAACAATTCCAGAAATTAACAAGTATTTTAAAATATCTTTACTAATCTCTGATTTTGGTTTTCTAAAATAATATTTATACTTACTCATTAAACTAATCATAACACCTTAACTTTGCAATTGCAATATTAAAGTGTTGATTAAATTTAAATTTGTCAGCTAATTAAAAAGTGCTATTCTATCATTTTCTATGACGGAAATGATACCAACCCACTAAAATAGGGCCTGCTAAAAAGATTGAAGAATATGTGCCGGCGCAAATTCCTAAAATTAATGCCAAAGCAAAGTATTTTAAAGTTTCCCCGCCTAAAAAGAAGATGGCTCCAGCTACAAATAAAGTAGTTAAAGAAGTATTAATTTGTCGAGCCAGGGTTTGATTCAAACTTGCGTCAACAATTTGTCCAAAGGTCTCCCCTCCTGTTAAAAGATTTTCTCTTATTCTGTCAAAAACAACTACAGTGTTATTAATTGAATATCCTAAAACAGCAAGAAGGGCGGTAATAACTGGGATAGAAATTTCTATTCCATAAAACCTTCCCAAAATCGCGAAAATCCCTAAAGGAATTAAAATATCATGGAAAAGAGCGAAAACGCTGGCTATACCATATTGCCAAGAGCGCAAAGGCCTTTGAACCCTTCTAAAAGCCAAGGCAATATATATAATCATTGATAGCAAAGCAACTGCTACAACAATCTTTGTTTTATCTTTAAGTTCCTGCCCTATCACCGGGCCTATTGATTCAAACCTTATTTCTTCAGCCAATCCTGTTTCTTGAAAAAGCGCAGATAAAACTTGCTGATGCATTTCTTCATCAATATCTTTCATTCTAATAATAATTCCCTTTTCTCCAGTTGGCTGAACATAAGCGCTTGTTAAACCAAGCTCACTTAGCATTCCTGATATCTCTTCATTAGAAATCCTTTCTTCTGCATATTCTATTTCCAGAATACTTCCTCCAGTAAAATCAATACTTGGCTTTAATCCAAAAACAATCAAAGCAATAATACTGGCTATGACTAAAGCTCCGGAGAAACCAAAATATATTTTTCTGTATTTAGTAAATTTTATCATATTACCTCCATAACCAATTATATTTCTCTACTTTTGTATTAACAAATAATCTTAATAAAGTTCTGGTAATAAATATTGCAGAAAACATGCTGACTAAAATTCCAATACTTAAAGTTAAAGCAAATCCTTTAATAAAACTTGTTCCCAGGCCAAAAAGAATCAAAGCCACAATTAAAGTAGTTAAATTTCCATCCCGAATTGAAGGCCAACTTCTTCTAAAACCCTCTTCCAAAGCAATAGTAAAGCTTTTTTCTTCTTTTAATTCTTCCCTCATTCTAGAGAAAATTAGAATATTAGCGTCAACCGCCATTCCAATTGATAAGATAAACCCTCCAATTCCAGCCAAAGTTAATGTAACAGGGATTAATTTAAACAAACTTAAAATTAAAACAACATAAACTACTAAAACCAAAGAAGCCAAGAATCCTGGGAATCTATAAAAGATTATCAAAAATATAATAACAGCTAAAAATCCGAGAAGGCCGGCCATTAAACTCTTTTGCAAAGACACAGCTCCTAAAGTTGGCCCCACTGTTTGCTGAGAAATTAGTTTTATTGGCACTGGAAGAGCGCCAGCATTAAGATTTCTAACTAACTCTTTAGCTTCATCCACAGTAAAATCTCCGCTAATCTGGGCTTTGCCTCCGGAAATTGCTTCCTGAACAACAGGAGTAGAAATCGGAATTCCATCAATAAAAATAGCCAATATTTTTCCAACGTTTTGGGAAGTCAATTGTTCAAAAAGATCTGCGCCCTCATTATTAAACTGAAGAGAAATTAAAGGCGCTCCTGTTTGTTGGTCAAAAGTCAAATCAGCTCTTTTCAAATATTTCCCGGTCAAAGACGTTGATTTAAAATAAGGATCTTCTAAAGCTAATTGCCAGTTCTCTATTTTTTGAGCTTCTTCATAAGTCATTCCTTCAAGTTCTTTCTGTTTATCAAGAATTATCTGAGTTTCTTCTTCTGCTCTTTGTTCTCTAAATTCTAAAAACGGGGTCTGTCCAATCATTTTAATTGCTTCAGCCGGCTCTTTTATTCCAGCCAATTCAACAACTAATCTGTGCTTGCCAGATGCTTCCTGGGTCTGAACTATTGGCTCTGTGACTCCGAATAAATTAACTCTTCTTTCAATAATATCTCTTAAACCCTGCGTAGCAGAAGAATAATCTCCGGCCTCAATACTGGACAAATCAGCTTCATATAAAAGATGAGTTCCTCCTTGCAAATCCAAGCCCAATTTAAAAGGGATATCCCAAAAATGAGGGAACCCGAAACCAATCTTATTATTAAAAAAATCAATGCTTTGATTAAGATATTTCGGATAGCTTAAATTCCCAGCCAAAAACGCCAACACAATAATTCCGATAAAAATTAAATAAATATTCTTTCTCATTTTATTCAATATTCTATTTATACCACATTTCTCCCAAAATAAAAAGGCTCAATGACAGAGCCTTTAGCTTATGAATTCTCTTTTTAATCTCCTCAAAGGTTTTAATGTGGAGCTTGATTCTTTACCCTGGCCAACAGCATTTTTTGGCTTTCTTACCTGAACCACAATCACAGAATTGATTTCTACCAATCTTCGGTTTGGTTCTTCTGATTGGAGATGTCGGCCTAAATGAACCACTAAATAGAAGACCACCAAAAGTACCACCAAAATTTGCGGATTCAATACCACTATCTAAAACGCCAAATCTTGTATTTTTCATTATCTTATTTCCTTATATAGAATTTAGAATTTTTAAAGAACTTGTTTTTAATATCTTAGTATATTATTTTATCTGTGTCAATCTCTTAGCCGTATTTTGGCCAGCAACATTTTTTGTATTTTTTATTTGAACCGCACGGACAGGGCTGGTTTCGACCGACTTTTTGACGGTCTTTCTTTCCCACTGGAGCTCCGCGGAGCGGAGCAAAGGCAGGTTGTTTTTTCAATTCAGCTTTAAAAATTGCATTGGCAATGCTTAAATCAATTGTTTCTAATAATCTCCGGAACATTTTATGACCCTCTGATTTGTATTCAACCAAAGGATCCTGCTGGCCATAAGCCCTAAGTCGAACAGAATCTCTTAAATGCGCCATACTTTCCAAATGCTCTAGCCAAAAAGTATCAAGAACTCGCAAACAAATAATTTTTTCTATCTTCCGCATATTCTCCTGGCCTACTTCTTTTTCTCTTTTATCATAATCCTTTTCTGAAAAACCTGATTTTTTTATTATTTCTAACATATAAGGTCGTAAGCTATCTTGAGATTTTTCCAGCACTTCTTTTCTTTTTTTATAAAATACTTCTCTGTGCTTATTCATTACATCATCATATTCTAAAATATGCTCTCTCGCATCAAAGTTCATTCCCTCAACTTTTGATTGAGCTGATTCAATCGCTTTGGAAATCATTCTTGCTTCTATTGGCTGATCTTCAGGAATCTTCATAGTTTCCATTAATGTCTTTATTCTATCTCCGCCAAAAATCCTCATTAAATCATCTTCCAAGGAAACAAAAAATTGAGAAGAACCAGGATCGCCCTGCCGGCCTGACCTTCCGCGCAACTGATTATCAATTCTTCTTGCTTCATGCCTTTCAGTTCCAATAACATGAAGCCCTCCAGATTGAATAACTTTTTTCTGTTCTTCCAAATCTGGCGGGTTTCCGCCTAAAATAATGTCTACCCCTCTGCCGGCCATATTTGTTGCTATAGTTACTGCTCCATACTTGCCTGCCTGAGCAATGATTTCTCCTTCCTTTTCATGATGTTTAGCATTTAAAATCTGGTGAGGAATGCCTTCTCTTTCCAAAAGCTTGCCTAAATATTCATTTTTTTCAATAGAGACAGTTCCTACTAAAACTGGCTGTCCTTTTTCATGCCTTGCTTTAATTTCTTTGACTACTGCTTCAAACTTCCCATTTAAGTTTTTGTAAATCCTATCAGGCAGCTCTTTTCTTATTAAAGCTTTATTAGTAGGAACAATTATTACTTCCAATTTATAAACTTTATCAAGCTCTTCAGCAGACGTTGCCGCTGTTCCGGTCATTCCTGCTAATTTATCATACATACGGAAATAGTTCTGAAAAGTGATGGTAGCAAAAGTTCTTGATTCCTGCTGAACCTTTACTCCTTCTTTTGCCTCAACTGCCTGATGAAGTCCGCCTGACCATCTTCTGCCCGGCATTAGACGACCAGTAAATTCATCAACAATAATAACTTGGCCATCTTTAATTACATAATCTTTGTCTTTTATAAAAAAGATTTTGCTTCTCACGGCAGATTCTATTTGGTGGGTAGTAGCAATATCGTTTTCAGCCCAGGGATCAGACCCAAGCCAACCAACAATTTTGTTTTGACCGTTTTCAGTGAGAGGCGCTGCTTTTGTTTTTTCATCAATTTCATAATCTTCGTCTTTTTTCAATTGTTCAACTATTTTAGAAAATTGATAATATTTTTCAGTTGTTTCTCCGCTAGGAGCAGAAATAATTAAAGGTGTCCTAGCTTCATCAATTAAAATTGAATCCACCTCATCAACAATAGCATAATGAAAATCTCGCTGGTTCTTCTCTTTTAAATCATAAACCATATTATCTCTCAAATAATCAAAGCCGAACTCATTATTGGTGCCGTAAACAATATCAGCCAGATAGGCCTCTTTCCGAAGCGCAGGACGTAGAAAATCTTCAATAACTTTAAAACTTCCGAGTTCGTCTCTAGTTTTATCTTTCTCTTTGAATTCAGAATCATACAAATATGCCGCATCATGAGTTACGCAGCCAATACTAAGCCCCAATAAGTCATATATCTGTCCCATCCAGATAGTATCCCTTTGAGTCAAATAATCATTAACTGTCACGACATGGACTCCGCTCCCAGACAAAGCATTCAGATAAACCGGCAATGTAGCAGCCAGGGTTTTTCCCTCGCCAGTTTTCATTTCAGCAATTTTGCCTTGATGCAAAACTATCCCTCCAATTAGCTGAACATCAAAATGCCGCTGGTTAAGAGTTCTTTTGCTGGCCTCTCTAACCAAAGCAAACGCTTCTGGAAGAATATCATCTAATTTCTTTCCCTTTCTTAATCTTTGTTTAAACTCATTTGTCTTTTCTTTTAATTGCACATCTGAAAACTTCTCAAATTTTGATTCAAGAGAATTTATTTTATGAAGCAGTGGTTCAATCTTTTTTAGATATTTCTCATTCGCATCCCCAAAAATTTTCCTGATAATGCTCATAATATTCCTATTATACCTATTTTCCCAAAAAATAAAAGCCGCTGATGTATAAATCAAACGGCTCACATTTCTCGAAAGAGCTCTTTTTAGTTTAAGAATGAACTGGCTTTCCCCGATTCTTTATTCTAATCGTTCCGCCTCTCTCCATTGCATCCCTGTTCAACCTACGCTCATGTTCTTCCTCAGAGATAATTTCTATCCCATTAGGACTTCCTATAAAAACCCTTTCGCAAAAATCTCTGGGATTTTTAATATCTTTTGATCTCATCTTTACACTTTCCTTTCTTGGTTTTTTAGATGAAATGTGCTATTTATTTTCTACCTACATTATATCATACTGATATAATTTGTCAACCCTTGACAGGGTTTCTTGGTTTGCTATAATAAAATAAATAGTAGCCGAATACTGCCCGTATGGGTGGGTGTTCTAATTTATTGGAAATAGGCTGTTCCCACCTCTCCCTTTTGGGATGTGGGTTTTTTATTTAACTTCTTGAATAACTCCTCTTTGAATTGCCCTCTGATAAAAATCTTGAGCGTATTTTTCTCCTTCTAAATAATCTCTTACAAAACCCGCGATAGCATCAGCTAATCTAATAAAAATCTCACTTTGATCTCTAGCTCCTCTTACTTTTCTTACTTTAATTCTTAATTTTCGTAATCCCGAGGCAAATTTTCTCCTTTCAGTTCTTGATAAACCATCAATGTAAATATTTACTTCGTATTCTTTTGGGGCTTGTTTTGAAATGGCCTTGGCAATAGCCACAATGGTAGCTTCTGTATAATTTTTAGTTTGGGTGTATTTTGCAAAGAATATTTTATTTCTAAAAAAATTACTCTCAATAATGTTCTGAAGATACTTTTGTTTTATATCTTTTTTGCTGTTAATCCATTTGCTAAATCTCTTTTTAGTCTTTTTTTCTATTGTTTCCAATTTCTTTCGTAATTCTTGTTGTTCTTTTTCGGTTATTACTACCGAAACCAAAAATAACTTTCCTTCAGTATCTTGCCCTGTTTCATCAACATAACAATAAAGTTTTTGCATAGTTTAATTATACCCATTTCTCGCAAAAACAAAACCCCGCCATAATTAGAAGGCGGGGTAAGAAGAATTTCCTTACTTCTTTTTCTTCTTCTTTGCTTTTTTTTTCTTAGGCATTTATTTAGATTAAACTCAATAAAAATTTTATTGAGCAAATCATTTTTAAAAATTTCATTCAAATAGTCGACCCTATTTGCGAAAAAAAATTAAAAACTATATTACTTTATTTTCGCACTTTTAAAAAGCGTGTCAAGTGTTAATTATTTGAATCTCTTCTTTCAAAGTTATTCCGAATTTGGCTTTTACTTTTTGTTTGATTAGTTTTATTAAGTCCAAAATATCTTGAGCTTTAGCACTGCCAGTGTTAACAATAAAACCAGCATGTTTTTCAGATACTTTAACTCCTCCTTTTTTTGTTCCTTTTAGCCCGGTTTTCTCAATCAAATAAGATGAAGAAGCTCCTCCTGTTTTATTAACAAAAATAGAACCAGCTGAAGGATAATTCAAAGGATGTCTTTGTTTTCTAAGATTCAAATGTTCTTTAATTTCTTTTTGAATTCTTTCTTTATTTCCCTTTTTTATTTTCAATACAACAGAAAGAATTATTAAGTTTTTGTTTTTTTTGAAAATACTATTTTTAGCTGAAAATTGACATTGCTTTTTTGATAAATTTTTAATCTTTAAAGTTTTAACATTTAAAACTTTTACACTTTTTATAATATCAGACATTTTTATATCAAATGCCTGAGCATTGCCATAAACAGCTCCGCCAACTGTGCCTGGAATTCCAGCTGCCCACTCTAGGTCAGTTAACGACGCTCTTGCAGATAACTTTACTAAATCCTCTAATTTCATTCCTGCTTCAGCATGAAGATTACAATTTTTAATTTTTAATTTAGAATTTTTAATTTTAATAACTAAACCACTAAAACCTTCGTCAAGAGCTAAAACATTGCTTCCTCCTCCTAAAATAAAAAAGGGCAGATTAAACTCTTTTGCTTTTTTGACTGCTTTGATTAAATCCTGTTTGCTTTTAGCAATACAAAAATATCTGGCAGGTCCGCCAATTTTAAAAGTAGTGTGTTTTGCTAATGAAATATTTTCTTTTATATCCATTTTTAAAAAGCCGGGAGCGTTAACCCCAATACTAAGTCTTTAGTGGGTGGCAGCCTCCCGACTCAATTATATTTTAAATCATTTTAAAAAATAAATCAATAGAAAAAAGCCCATCACTACCAAATGAATTTGGTGTGAGGGCAAGCAAAAGTCCCTGTAAAACAGGGGCTTTTACCGACTCAGATGGGATTCCGTTAAACGGAACACCCACTATTTTAATCTTAGCAA
>Ga0315549_1000732_pt1 | contig 37743 bp, 28 predicted proteins | sample SalMarSW160200MG_FD_203101 | JGI IMG/M metagenome (GOLD analysis project Ga0315549, IMG submission 203101) | Salt marsh sediment microbial communities from the Plum Island Ecosystem LTER, Massachusetts, United States - Salt Marsh Sediment SW1601-200 ...
TTCTGGTATCTGAGTAAGGTAGTTTTAGCAATCCCCATCTGCTGGCAAAGGGAATCTATGGTAGGCCAGGCAATATACTTTTCTTTATGGCAGTAAGTAAGCAGTTCCTGATAGAGTACCACAGGACCTACGCCCAATACCTTGACCCATTCCCTCAGGAAGTAGTTGGGGATAATGATATAACCTTCTTTTTTTTCCTTGTCCGGGTTATTCTGCTTATTTAGTCTTTCTCTTTCCATGTATTCCTCCTTTGCCGGAAATGGTTATTGGTTTTCAGTTCTTTGTAGGGGGCGAATTCATTCGCCCCGTCCTTATTCGGGTTCGATGAATCAAACCCCTACATTAATTCAAAAACTGTAGCCAATGAATTTTCTTATATTTCATTACTAACGACTATTCACTATTCACTAACGACTAATTAAATTAAATCATAAAAAAAATTTCTTGTATCGAGTTTTTTCTTTGTTTTTTGTTTATTTTTTCTTTGTTTTTTCTTTACCTCATTAAAACTATTAGAAAATAAAAAAATCCAAACAGTTTATTATCTGTTCGGATGATAATTAAAATTAAATTATTATTTTATGAGTAAAATTAGGTAAGATTTATTTTAAGGAAATAGTTAAAAAGTTAGAAAATATTAAATGAGTTTTAGTTTCTCTATTTCTAAATTTAACATTAACCCTCTTCTTGAAACTACTTTAAAAATATTTTTAACTCTTTCTTTATTTATTTGATTATTTCCAATAGTGGTTAAAATAGCCCTTCTGATTTTAGAAAGATGAAAAGATATTTGAACATAAGTAGCATCATCATCATCTTCTGACCATAAAGTATCTAAAAGATTATTATAAGATAAGACCTTACCCAGGTTTTGGGCTAAAAGATGAACCAGGGAAAAGGCTAAAGGAGTAAGCTTTACCTCTTTTCCTAAAAAGATAATTCTATCTGGTCGATGATTATCTATCTGGAGAATGGGTTCTGGTTGCAAATGACTGTTTTCGGATTTTGGCTTACAAGTTTCAATATGTGGGTGAGCTAATTCCAATCCTTCTTCTTTGCCTTCTTTTATTAGTCGTTCTGATAATAATCTTATCTTCTTCAGGTCTTCTTCTCTTTCATCTTTCCAGTTGGTAATTTCTGCTAAATTGGCCAAACTTTCGGCCAACCAGGAAAAACTTTCTGCTAAATGTTTTATAGAACCTCTATAAATATTGTACTCTTCTTCTATGCTTTTTACCTTTTTACTTCCTATCCAATCATATAATAGGAGAGTCTTCTTAAAAGCCAGGCAATTTTCTAAATTGAATACCCTCTCTTCATCTTTTTTTAGAATAAGTTTATCCTGGTAGAACTTTATATCTTCCTCACCCTGGTTACAGATTAACCGTAGAATTCTATTCCGATAAATTTCTTCCTGCTCACAATTGTGTCTTTCTCTTTTACAATCATTTATACAAGATAAAGAAAAGGGGATAGGTAATTCTTTTCCGTCTAGACTCAAGGATAAAAATAAAAGTATCTCCAGATTGCTAATCTCCCCCTTTTTACTATCTTTAATCCAGGACTTAAAATAAAGATAGGTCTCTACTTTAATTGCCTTGGTGATTATCAAGATACCACAGGTAGTGGGAGAGAAATTACCTTTTTTATTTTTCCTGATCAATTTATTTTCGACTAATATATCCAGATATTTGTCTATTTCTTGTTCCATATTTTCATCTTCCTCAAAATGAAAGCGCCAGTAATTATAGATGTTGTTTTCTTCTTCAGGGCTACTTTGGGAAGAAGAAGTCCCGACTTTCTTTAGATATTTCCTTATCTTCTCCCGGCTATCCTGGTTACAGGTAACTATTAATTTTAGAAGAAAAGTGAACAGATCTTTTTCTTTCTTTACTGGATATTTAATTACTTGATTAGTACTATTAAAATAAAGTTTTTGTAAGATGGTCTCAGATATAAGTGAAGGGGCTAAAAAGATAACTCGGCCAAATTCTTTTTCCCTCTCTAAAAAATTTTTGCTCTTCCCTCTATTTAACCTCCCCGCTCTTCCTCCTATATTTTCTATATCAGCCAGGGTAAGAGTTCTTTGATAAGTATGAGAGTAATCTCTATCATTACCATACATTTTATTAGAAGCTATAATAACATTCTTAAAGGGAAGTTCTACTCCTATAGCTAAAGTAGTAGTAGCACAGATAACTTTTATCTCTCCCTCTCTTATATATTTTTCTATCAGGTTTCTTTCTTCTGGAGAGAGGTCGGCATTATGGTAGGCGATTCCTTTTTTTAATAATTTCAATAATTCATTGCGGGATAAAGTCTCTTCCATTCTACTTAATTCTTTGATAGCTGAAGAGGTAGCAGGAGAGTTTAATTGGGAAGCCAGCCATTTAGACCATCTTCTGCTTTCAGCGCAAGTTGGGAAAAAGATCAGGGTAGATTCATTATGTTTTACAAAATATCTGACTGTCTCTAATAGATAATCCTCAAAACAGTTATCTTGAACTGTATCCGGCTTAAAAAATACTTCTTTACTAATAGTGGTCTTTCCATTATAAGTTATATATTTAAAGGTTCCTTCCCTTACTATTCCTTTTCGTAGTTCTATGGGGCGATGATGAGAAATAAGTACTTTAGCAGAAAACCATTTTAAGACTGCTTCTTGATTTTCTAAAGGAGTAGAAAGAGCGATAATCCTACGATTTCCCCCTTTTATCTTTAGATGGTCTATCATGCTTTCCAGGAGAGGGCCCCGCCCTGGGTCATTAATCATCTGCAGCTCATCAACTATTATCAGGGAGACTTCAGCTAAAAAATCGGGGTATTTAAAGAGAAAGTAATGGAATTTTTCATAGACTATTATCGCTATATCATAATTTCGCTTGATTATTTTGTCATCATCTTCTTTATAGTCGAGGGAAGAGGTTACTATCTCTAAACCACATCTACTATAAAGATTTTTGAAGTGCTTGTATTTTTCTTCAGCTAAAGACTTCAAGGGAACTAAATAAATAGCTTTTTGCTGGTGAATTATTTGGGTGATGGCAGCCATCTCTCCGATAAAGGTCTTTCCCGAGGAAGTAGGAGCAATAACTAAAAGGTTATCATTTTTGTCCTGATAATCCAGAATTCCAAAATTTCTCACAGCCTCCTCCTGTATCGGCAGCAAATAAGGAGAACAGTCTTTTTCCCGGATATTGAGAAGGTAAGAGGGGATACCATAATTGGCTAAGTCTTTAATCTTCATTGGTTCTTTCATTAGTATGTTTCCTTTCTTTTTATCTTTTTTCAACTAAAACTAAAACGAATATTAAAATAACCTCTATTGCAAATCTAAGATGAAAAATAAAAATAGAACGATAGAATCATCTCCTTAGATAAGTTAATGGTGAGTTAAATGAATAGATTAATTAAAAAATCTTTATGAGCCGTGCATAAGACACATTTTTGATTATACTCTTTTAAATCATTATTTCAACAAGCGGAGTAGAATCAGGGGGGACATTCTTCTTTTGTACTCCCACATTTATGCGTGGCGGAAAGTAAAGTGTGTCCCCCCTTGATTCTAAACGCTGTACGCTAGTAAGCAACTTTAAAAAATATTTTCCCAAAAAAGAAGGATTTTTTAAACTTATGTCGAATATATAAAAGGGTATTAAATTCGAAACTCACTCCCGATTACATAAAATGGGGGACAGTCTTCTTTTGTCGTCCCGCACTTATGCTTGGCAAAAAGTAAAGCCTGTCCCCCTGAATCTCAATTTCCACCCTTGCTAAAACCGAAGTCTACTTCTCCCTCTCGGACAATCCTCAAAAAGAAATCATCAAAAATATCAATCAGGCCGAAGCCTTCATTAATATAGCGATGTATATCTTTACCGATAGAGAAATTGCTATTCCTCTTGTAAAAGCCCGTGAGCGGGGCGTAAAGGTAAGGCTCTATCTGGATCAAGACCAGGTTGATTACAAATACAGCCAATCCCGTTTCCTGGTGCAAAAGGGAATAAAAACAAGAATCAGTTCAAACAAATATATAATGCATAACAAATTTGCCATTATCGATAACCACCTACTACTTACCGGTTCCTATAACTGGACCTTTTCCGCCAACAACCGAAATGACGAAAATCTAATGGTAATAGACGACTCGGAAATCATTGAAATATTTCAGAATCAATTCATAAACTTATGGACCAATAAATACAGCTCAGAAAGAACTAAAGAATTATTCGATAAAGCCAAGGTAAATTTCTTACCCGCTTCTCCTGCTCCCGCAAAACCGGAAGATAAAGTCATAAATATCAACTCCGTATCCCAGGAAGAACTTACTAGCATCTTACAATTAAGCGAACCTCTCGCCCAAAAGATAATTACCTTAAGAGAAAAACTGGGAGGGTTCAAAGACCCCAAAGACCTCACCCGACTACCCGAAATAACCAACCTCGAATGGGAGGAATGGAAAGAGCAGGGGATAATAATTAATATTGAATAATGGTCTACCTTATAGATTATAAAAATTTGTTCGAATATATGAAGTATAAAAAAGGAAACTTACAATTATAAACGAATTTATCAAAAAAAGCCATTTTAACAGACATGTATCGAGAAATGATGGGGAATTTGTAAAAAGAACTGTGGCTTTGACACGTTACAGCGTTTTAAAAATAGAAAAGTGTTTGTGTAATTAAAAAACTATAAAATAATTAATTAATTAAATAAATAATAATATATTTATATTATAATATATTATGTTATTTACCAACAAAAGAAAAAAACTTGACTTTTCCTTTAATTTGTGCTAATATATATGAAGAAAAAAAAGACCCAAAACTTTCAAGTCGACTGAAAGTTTTGGGTCCGTGCGTTAGCTGCACATGTTCATCAATCGCATTATACACCTTTTCAAAGGAGTATTGCAAGCAGCCCCGCACTTTTTCTTCAATAAATTATGAAGCGAGGTGATTTAATGCGTTACTATGTAAACAAGAATGTTCAGTCAAATGGCGATCACGAAGTTCATACTGAAACTTGTAATTGGCTGCCCGATGTAGAAAATCGATTATACCTGGGTAATTTTACAAGTTGTTACCCGGCAGTTGCAGAAGCAAAGAAACATTTTATACAAAGCAATGGCTGTTTTTATTGCAGTAATGCCTGCCATACAAGCTAAAAGTTAACAGATCTGTGTGCGGATGTAGTCGACAACATCCGCACTATCAAAAGAGGGGATTAAGATATGAGAGTTGAATATAAATTACTTGGTGATGTTGCTGAAATAATTACCGGGATACCTGAGGAAAAAAAGAAAGGTAATAAAGAATATAAGTATTTTTGTATACAGCCATCCCACTTAAATGATAACAACAAGTTATTAAAATTTGATGCAGTATCTAGAACTAAACCAATCAATGAAAAGGCATTAGTAAAGAAAGAGGATATTTTAATTAAGCGTCTTAGTCCCTCATCTATTAATTTAGTGATGGATAGTTATAAAAATGCTTACGTTACAAGTAATATAATGATTGTGCGACGCAATGAGAAAATTATTTCCGATTACCTTGCGGCGATATTAGAAGTTCAAGGATTAAGAACTTTAAAGCATCACACTAAAAGAGGTGTTACAGTACAAACAATTTCAAAAAAAGAGCTTAGCAATATAAATATTCCCTTACCAGATATTAAAGCTCAGAAAATATTGGGCGAAATGTGGCTTTTAAATAAATGCAAGCAAAAATTGTTAAATGATTTAGCTATTAAGGAAAATGATTTTATTAAATCTTTATTTAATATAATTTTAACTATGAAAGGATCAAAAAAATGACCACAAAAGAAAATATTAAAGGAGCGCTATGGAGAGGCGCTGATACTTTTAGGGATACTATTGATGCTGCGAATTATAAAGATTTTGTTTTATCTATTTTATTTGTGAAATATTTAAGTGATACATATAGAGAGATGACAGACGACTTGTCTAAAAAATATGAAGGTATAAGGCTTGAAAGACAAATAAGTCGTTTATCTTTTAAAATTGACAGAGAACATTCTTTTGATCATTTATACGAAAGTCGATTTAATGATAACCTAGGTCAACTAATAAATGTTGCCTTAAGAGGTATTGAAGAAGAAAATATTGATCAGTTAAATGGGGTTTTTAGGAGTATTGATTTTAACAGTGAAGCAATTCTTGGTAATCGAATACATAGAAATACGATATTACGAGAGCTCCTTGAAGATTTTGCTTCTCTTGATCTAGGACCGTCACAGATTGAAACAAAAGAAAATGAAGTACCTGCTGATGTAGTTGGTGATGCTTATGAATATATGATAGGAGTGTTTGCAAGCAGAGCCGGAAAAAAGGCAGGAAGTTTTTTTACACCAACAGCTGTATCGGAGCTTATGGCGAGAATTGTACCGCCAATATCGGGTGAAAGAGTGTATGACCCGACCTGCGGATCAGGGTCTTTACTTATTCATGCTGCTAAAAAAGGCGGTATCGATAGAGTCTCTATATCTGGACAGGAAATGAATGGCTCTGCGGTATCTATGGCAAAGATGAATATGTTTATACATGAGATACGTGATTCAAAAATAGCATGGGGTGATACACTTGCTAATCCTTTACATCTTGATGGCGATGGTAATTTAATGTTGTTCGATGTCATTGTAGCTAATATGCCATTTTCAAAGGATAAATGGGCATCAGGGTTTAATCCCGGTGGAGAAGCGAACAGCAATGGAAAAAAATTTAAGATGGAAGCCTCTTTTGATAAACATCATCGTTTTGACTGGGGAATTCCCCCATCCAGCAAAGGGGATTGGGCATTTTTATTGCATATGATACACAGTATGTCAAGCAATGGCCGTGTTGCTGCAGTTGCACCTCATGGAGTTCTTTTTAGAGGTGCTGCAGAGGGAAGAATTAGGCAGAGAGTCATTGAAAATAATTTACTTGATGCTGTAATAGGATTACCTGCAAATTTGTTTTATGGAACATCCATTCCTGCAAGTATCCTTGTATTTAGGAAAAACAAAGAAGATAAAAATGTATTGTTTATTGACGCCTCTGGAGAAGGTCATTTTGCAAAAGGGAAAAATCAAAATGTTTTGGAAGAGAAGCATATTGAGGATATTGTAGATGCATATAAAGAAAGAAAGGATATAGATAAATTTGCCTATGTAGCGAGTATTGGCAAGATAAAAGAGAACGAATACAACCTTAATATTCCACGTTATGTTGATACCTTTGAAGAGGAAGAACCTGTTGACATAGATAAAGTGCAAAATAATATAGCAGATATAAAAAACGAATTAGCCCAAGTTGAATCTAAGATGCAGGAATATATGAAAGAGTTGGGATTATAAGAGGTGTATTCAATGAGATTAGAGATCCGAAATAGAATTGAGAATATTAGAAATAAAAATATCCCCATTGGTTATAAGAAGGTAGTGAGGTTTATAATTCCAAATGCATGGGAGTTCATAAAAATTGGGGAAATTGCTAAACAGGTAAGTGATTTAAATAATGAAAATAAAAATTATAATGTTTTATCATGCACTAAATATAATGGATTAGTTGATTCTTTACGTTATTTTAAAAAGCAAATTTTCAGCAATGATTTAAATAAGTACAAAAAAGTTCACTATAATTATTTTGCTTATGCTACTAATCATATTGATGAAGGGTCCATAGGTTTACAAGAATTGTATGATGTTGGTTTAGTGAGTCCTATGTACACTGTTTTCAAAACAAAAGAAGTTGTTAATAAATATTTATATGCGCTATTAAAAACAGAAAATTATAGAAGAATTTATAAAACAATGATGTCTGCTTCCGTTGATAGGCGTGGTAGCTTAAGATGGAAGGATTTTTCAAAAATAAGAATCCCATTTCCTCCTTATCATGAACAACAAAAGATGGCTGAAATTATTTCAACCTGTGATAAAATTATTAAGCTGAAAGAAAAATTAATTGAGCAAAAAAAACTGCAAAAGAAATATCTTATGCAGGCACTTTTAGATCCTAAAAGCCCAAACTTTAGGCGGTTGCCGGGGTTTGATAAAGATTGGAAAGAAGTTAAATTGGGAAGTTTAGGAAAAACGTATGGAGGTTTAAATGGAAAAAATAAAAATGATTTTGGAACCGGAAAGCCCTATATACCATACGTAAATATATTTAATAACCCTATTATTAATGTAAACAGTTTTGAGTATGTTGAAATTGGAAAGAATGAAAATCAAAATCGAGTGAAATCTGGTGATGTATTTTTTACAACATCTTCAGAAACACCAGAAGAAGTAGGAATGTCGTCGGTAGTTTTAGAAAATATTGGTGAATTATATTTGAATAGTTTTTGCTTTGGCTTTAGATTATATGATTTTAGCAAATTGAATCCTAATTTTGCAGTGTACTTTTTTAGAAGCAAAATTTTTAGGGAAATATTAAATAAATTAGCTCAAGGATCAACAAGGTTTAATTTATCAAAAAATAATATGATGAAAACAAATATCATCCTTCCTACAATTAAAGAACAAACTGCAATTGCAAAAATATTATCTACAGTAGAGGAAGAAATTCACCTGTTAGAAAAAGAACTTGAACAACAAAAGCTAAAGAAAAAAGCTTTAATGCAATTATTGTTAACCGGAAAAGTGAGAGTTAATATATCGTAAATAAAAATTGAAAGGAGTTAGTATAATGACAAAGAAAAATATTCATGTAACACCTCATAAAGATGGAGGTTGGCAAGTAAAGAGGGGTGGATCTAAAAGAGCAACCAAAATCACAAATACACAAAAAGAGGCAATTAATATTGCCACCCAAAATGCTAAAAATCAAAAGACGGATACTAAAATACATGGCAGGGACGGAAAGATTAGAGCAGGAAACAGTTATGGAAATGACCCGTGCCCCCCTAAAGATAAAAAATAGAAGTAGATAAAAACTTAAAATAGTTATTAAAGAAGGTGAATAGCATGCCGGATCATAAAATATTTAATGAACGGCCTGAGAGTCAGGATAGAATGATTAAAATGTTTCAAAAAATGGGTTATGAATATATATCGAGAGCCGGAGCAGAAGAAAAGAGAGGCTCAAAGGCTCGTGTACTTTTTGAAGATGAAATGCAAAATTATTTACAAAAGCAAACATTCCCATATAAAGATAAAAAATTACCATTTTCAAGTGGCTCAATTGGGAAGGCGATTAGAGAGATTGACATACCTATTAATAATGGTCTTGCTATGACGAATAAAAAAATATACGACCTTATATGTACCGGGAAAAGTTTAGAACAAACGTTACTCGATGGTAGCATGCAGTCATTTGATATCAAGTATATTGACTTTGAAGATCCGGATAATAACATTTGGCAAATTACTGATGAGTTCGAGGTTGAGCGTTCGAATGGAAAATTTGTAAGACCAGATATTGTTCTTATGATAAACGGGATTCCTTTGGTTGTTATTGAATGTAAAAAATCCAGCATAGATGTAATGGAAGGCGTAAAACAAAATATAAGAAACTGGCAACCTGATTACATTCCCAATCTATTTAAATTTGCTCAAATTGTTATTGCAGCAAATCCCAACAAACTTTTATATGGAACATGCGGCACATCATCTAAATATTATACTTTTTGGCGTGAAGATAATAAAAAATGGCAAGAAGATATGTGTAGACTATATAGTCCGGATGGACAAATAACCGAACAAGATAAAGCAGTAGTTTCACTTTTAACAAAAAAAAGATTGCTTGATATTATTTATAATTTTATCATTTATGACAATAATGTAAAAAAAATTGCCAGGTATAAGCAGTTTTTTGCTGTCCATAAGTGTATGGATAGGATTAAATTAAAAGATGGTAAAAATACGAGGAATGGTGTTATTTGGCACACACAAGGCACCGGAAAAACAATTATCATGATCATGCTTGCAAAAATGATTCAAAGAGATAAAGATATAATAAACCCAAGATTTATTTTGGTAACAGATAGAAAAAATCTTGATAAACAGATAAGAGATAATTTTATAAATACAAATATGAGACCAATTAGAGCAGCAACCGGCAAAGGGCTTGTTAATCTTATTAAAGATGAAGGTAACTCGGTAATTACGACGGTGGTTAATAAATTTGAAATAGCAATAAATCAAAATTTTAAAAATGAAAGTGAAAATATTTTCCTATTAATTGACGAAGGACACAGAACACATTATGGAAAACTTAATACATATATGAGAACAGTTTTACCGAATGCAGCGAAAATAGCCTTTACCGGAACACCATTAATTAAATCTAAAAAGAAGAGCACTTATAAGAAATTTGGTCCGATCATTGATCCATATACCCTGGAAGATGCTATTAATGATAGTGTAACTGTTCCTCTTGTTTATGAGGGTAGAGTTATCCCTCAAAAAGTGACCAGTAAAAAAATTGATGATCATTTAAAATACATCACTGCTCCTTTAAATAGGGAGCAAACCGATGATTTAAAAAGAAAATGGAGTAGATTTGTTCCATTAGCACAAACTAAGCAAAGGCTTGATATGGTTGCCTTTAATTTATATGAGCATTTTATCAAATATTGCAAGCCAAAGAAATTTAAAGCAATAATTACCTGTTCTTCTAGGGCTTTTGCCATTGATTTGTATTATAAGCTAAAACCTTTAGAAGGTATAAACCCTGCAGTTGTTATCACTCCGGAGAACATACAGGATGGGGAGGATGATGACACTTCGACACAAAGCTTGAAAAAAATTGCTAATTTTTTTAAAAAAGAAATAGAACCTCTTTATAGAAATAATTATGAAGCATATGAAGACTATGCACGTAATACATTTATTGATCCTGAAGGTGACATAGATTTACTCATTGTAAAAGACAAGTTACTCACAGGGTTTGACGCACCGGTAGCAGCTGTATTATATATTGATAAACCTATGAAAGATCATAGTGTTCTTCAAGCAATAGCAAGAGTCAACCGTTTATATGAGAATAAGGATTTTGGCCTTATTGTTGATTATTACGGTGTTTTTAAAAAACTAACTGAGGCTTTGGATTTATATAATGATGATAAATCGGGATTTGATAAATTTGATGAAGAGGATATAGAAAATACTATATTTGGGCCAGCTGATGAAAAACGAAAACTGGTTGACTCTCATCAAAAATTATGGGATCTTTTTGTCGGGATTGCCAAAGATGAAACAAGGTCTAATGTATGGCAAGAAACTTTAGAAAATAAAGACAAAAGAAAAGATTTCTACGAAAAGCTTTCAGTGTATTCCAAATTGGTGGATTTAATGTTTTCTAGTTATGAATTTTTTAATCTGGTTGGATTGAAGGAATCTGAAGTGTATAAATACGATTTGATTCATTTTAATAAACTAAGAGCGGCTGTTTCGCTCCGATATAATGATAGTGTTGATTTTAGTAAATACGAGGATGGTATAAAAGAACTTTTAGATAGTTACGTTCAGGCAGACGATGCACATATTGTTGTTGAACCATTATATATTTTGGATAAAGATAAAATGCTAAACCAACTTGAAAAGCTGGGGTCAAAAAATGCAAAGGCAGATGCGATAAAAACAAGAATTGCTGCAGAAATAGACACAAAACAGTATGATGACCCTATTATGTTTTTAGAATTTTCCGACAGAATAAATGAAACACTTGAAGAATATATGACGGATAGGAACTCGGATGCTTATTATAATTCAATGGAACGAATGGCTGAAGATTTTCGGGAAGGTAGAACAGCTTACAATTATCCTGCGTCTATTGAAAACGACAACGACGCAAAATCATTTTATGGAGCAATGAGTAAAGTTTTGAAAAACAAAAAAGAAATAGAAACAAATATTGAGATGGAAGAAAAACTTGCTACTTTGTCAATTAAGGTCAAAGAAACAGTTGTTACTAATGCAAAACGTGATTGGCGGGATAATGTTATTGTGAATCGAAAAATAGTTAGCGAATTGGATGATGTTATTTTTGACTTCATCGATGAAAACGGTATTAAAATGTCAGTTGATATGATTGACTTGTTGTTAGATGAGTTTATGATGGTTGCTAAAAAGAGGTTTTAAGATGGAAAAAATAATGTTGGTGCTTCCACAAAGTAGTGGAGAAATTGGAATTGATATATCACGAAAAAAAATGAAAAATGCGAGATTAAAAGTTTTTCCAAATGGTGAGGTAGTAATATCAGTTCCTCATGATGTTTCTTTGGAATGGATAAATAAATATCTGAAAGACAAAAGCGGATGGGTTCAGAAAAAACTTGACTCATTTAAAAAAACAGTAGGCATAGAGGCTATAAGATATATAAAAAGCGGAATTTCCACAAAATTTTTTGGTAGACAAGTTATAATTATTGTAAAAAAATCAAAGAAAAAGCAAGTATATCGGGACGAAGACATCATATATATTCATACACCAGATAAGAAGAATGAAAATATAATGAATAAACAATTAGAAAAATGGATAAGGGGAAAGTCTAAAATAGTTTATGAAAAAATAGTCGATAGGTTATTCCCTATTATTGAAAAATATGGCTTTGAACGTCCTGGAATTCATATAAGAAAGATGAAAACACGTTGGGGGAGCAGCAATAAAGAAAAGGGGCGTATCACGTTGAATTTTTATTTGTATAAAGCCTTAACGCCTTGTATTGAATATATTGTCCTGCATGAACTTGTACATTGTTTATATCCTAAACACAATAAAGAGTTTTATAATTTTTTAAGTATTTATATGCCAGATTGGAAAGAAAGAAAAAAAATCCTTGATTATGAGGTAGTGCAGGGGATATAAAAAATAAAAGAAAACAGAATTTATAATTTTACATAGATTATTAAATCTTTTTACTCTCTAATAAGTTGTTTTCCTTATATTATATTATATTGGGTTTTTATAAAAAGGAGAAAAAATATGATCACGAAAAATGTTAAAGAAATAACCGAAGATGATTTGCAAGAATTGATAGATAATTCAGTATCGGAAAAAAAGACATTAGAATATAAACAATCTTTGCCGGGTAATTCAAATGCCGATCGAAAAGAATTTTTAGCTGATATTTCTTCTTTTTCAAATGCTAGTGGTGGTGATTTGATATATGGAATAATGGAAGATAGAAATAAGGGAATTCCCAAAAAATTAGAAGGACTAACTGTTGAAAATGCTGATCAGGTAATTACTAGATTAGAAAACATGATTAGGGATGGAATAAAACCAAGAATATCAGGAATAGTCATTCAGCCTATTAAAGTTTTAAAATCAAAAATTGCTTTATTAATTAGAATTCCTAGAAGCTGGAATAGTCCTCACCGTGTAACCTTTAAAGGTCATGATAAGTTTTATATAAGAAGTACTAACGGAAAATACCCAATGGATGTTGCAGAATTAAGGAATGCCTTTAATTTATCTGAAACGATAATAGAAAGAATTAGAAGATTCAGAGAAGATCGAATATCAAGGATTTTTGCTAATGAAACCCCTGTGCTCTTTTATGATAATGCCAAAATAGCGCTTCACCTTATACCAATTATTTCATTTAATCCTGCTCAAAGATACGAGATAAATAAAATAACTTCTCATCCTAAAAAATTAGAACCAATAAGTCATGCTGGATTTAATAATAGATATAATCTCGATGGATTTTTAACTTATTCTGGAGTTAGGGATGGAAAATCATATTCTTATGTTCAGCTTTTTAAGACTGGGATTATTGAGGCTGTAGAAGGGAAATATCTTAATCCTCGTTATAATAATGGAAATTTAGAAATTCGTGGTACAGCTTATGAAATTCAGTTGATAAAATCATTATCTATTTATCTTTCTGCATTAAAAGAATTACATGTTGAATTACCGATTTTTATTTTCTTAACTCTCGTTGGAGTTAAGGGATATTTCATGTCTGTCGGTCAAAGGATGTTTAAAACTAGAGGAGAATATGAGATTGATAGAGATATTCTATCACTTCCGGAAGTTATTATTGAAAATTACGATACTGCACCAGAGGTAATTTTAAAGCCTTGTTTTGACGCTTTATGGAATGCTTGTGGTTTTCCAAAATCACCCAATTACGATAACGCTGGGAAGAGGATAGAAAGTAAAAGTAATTAGAAAGACATACAATATTAAAATTATTAAAATAAATTAATTTACTATATGAGATCTAAGTAAAAATCTTTAAAAGGATAGGAATAATGATATATGCCTGAATATAATTTCTTAAATCTATCACCGTTTGATTTTGAGAATTTAACAAGAGATGTTTTGCAAGAACACTACGATATCAATCTTGAATCATTTACAACTGGAAGAGACAAAGGCATTGATTTAAGATACTCCAAAAACAGCAAGAATATTTTAATAGTTCAATGCAAGAGTTATAATAATTATAACTCTTTAAAATCAAATTTAAAGAAAGAATACCAGAAAACAAAAACTTTAAATCCTCAAAAATACATTTTATCAACATCCGTGGGGTTAACACCTCTTAACAAAGATGAAATAATTAAAATCTTTAATGGATACATAAAAAGCCCTTCAGATATTTTTGGCAAGGATGATTTAAATAATTTACTTGGTCAGTATCCAGAAATTGAAAAAAAACATTTTAAACTTTGGCTTTCCAGCACTAATATACTTCAAAAACTATTACATAATGATATCATCAGTCGCTCTGAGTTTGAGGAAGAAAAAATTCGCAAAGAGATTAATATATACGTACAAAACGATAGTTTTTATGATGCGATTAATATATTGGATCATCATAACTATGTTCTCATCTCTGGAATTCCCGGAATAGGTAAAACAACTTTAGCAAGAATATTAATCTTCAATTATTTATTAAAAGATTATGAATTGGTAGTAGTTTCTTCAGATATAAATGAAGCAGAGTCATTATACGAGAGAGGGAAAAAACAGCTATTTTACTATGACGATTTTTTAGGAAGTAATTTTCTTGAAGAAAGACTAAAGAAAAATGAAGATCGAAGACTTATTAGATTTATTGAGAGAATAAAGAACAGTTCAAATAAAAAGCTCATCATGACTACGAGAGAGTATATTTTAAATCAAGCAAAATTAAAGTATGAAAAATTTGCAGATTTAAATTTGGAAATTACTAAATGTATTATAGATTTAGAAAAGTATTCAAAATTAATTCGAGCAGAGATACTTTATAATCATCTTTTCTATTCAAACTTACCACCTGGATATATCCATGTACTCTTAATTGACAAGAGTTATTTGAAAATAATTGACCATCCGAACTATAATCCCCGAATCATTGAAATTATGACTGATAAGGATGGAATGGGTTGCATTTCAGAACGAGGGTTTTTTGACTTTTTTATTAAAAATTTGAACAATCCAATTAATATTTGGAAACATTCTTTTGAAAATCAGATTTCAAAATCTTCACGATATCTCTTATATGTTATGCTGGTTTCTAATGATCAAATATTTGAGAATGATTTAGAAAAATCTTTTTGGAAGCTTTACAAAAATGAATCAAATAAATTAAATTTCGAAATTAATCGAGAGGATTTTGTTAATTCGCTGAAGGAGTTAGAAAATACCTTTATAAAAATATCAAAAGTTCAGAGTGATAGAAGTTATGGTTTAGAGAAGAAAAATAAAACTAAAAATCTAATCCAATTTCAAAACCCATCTATTAGAGATTTTTTAATTAATAAAGTCAGAAATAGCATAACTCTAGTTAGTTCACTTATTGATAGCGCAATATATTTAAACCAACTATTTGATATTTATAGAATTTATTCCGAAAATAAGTCTTACAAGATCCTATTAAATGATGATTCAGTTTTCAAGCTGTTAAATAATATTATTCAAAAATTTGATAATTTGGAAAGCATTAAAATGCACAGATATTACGAAAATGGGAATAAATATTATTGGGAAGCAGAAAAATTATCGAATATTCAAAAATTATATGATTTAGCTTCTTTTTTTAATCTCAAAGAATATCCCAAAATTGCAAAATTTATAATTACTAGACTTTCACAACTTGAAAACGAGAATAGCATAAAGTATTTTGATGAAAATATCTTATTAGATATTCTTGTTATTTTGAAAAAATATTGTAATTTCAAATATAAAAAATATATCGAGAAATATTTTATTTCCATAGAAAATATGGATGATATTAGTAATTTAATAAAAATAAAAAATAATTTCCCAAAAATATTTAAAAAGCTCTTTAATGAGGATAGAGATATTGAAGAAATTAAAGAGAAAATCATCGAAGTTGTAAATAATGAATTTGACACTGTTTGTAACAGAGAGGAAATTGATTTTGGTGTGGTAGAAGAATTAAAATCCAATTTAGAGGAATTTGAAGAAAACTTGGAAATCGATTTTGATTTTCAAGACTTAATAATCAATTTGGAAAATATAATGGCAGAGGACCCTAGTAATTATGATCCTGGCGATTATTTGGAGGACGAATACCCAAGAAATTATTCTCATAATAATGAGGAAAAAATTATTGAAGATATGTTCGATAGTTTAAATGAATAAAAATAATTATAAAGAGTAAAATATTCATCAAAATCCTAATTTTAAAACCCACGTAGTGTACCAGAAAATCAAGAGAATAATTATATTATACTTTTATTTGTTTTGACATATCCATTGAGAATCTCCCTATAATTATGATCAAAGTATAAGATAAATTTTATATAAGAAAAGGGGATGAAGTTTAAATGAAGTGGATTAGTATCTTGCTTATTCTAAGTAGCATTATATGGACTACTTGGCGGATAACTACACATGATAATCATAAAGGAGCTTTATTTTTCCTCTGTTTAATTGCTGTATTTGTTGGGCTTGTGTTATTTTTTCAAGATCGTGTTACTGAACTTACTGTCAAAGGTGTTGGTACGATTAAAGCAGTAACTCAGCAAATACAGTCAGATGCTAAAGCAGTTGCAGAACTGAAAGAGCGCGTTGAGAATCAGAGTGCCACAGTCGATTTAATTGCAAAAGAGGCCTCCAAGGCAAAAACAATCTCCGAAGAAGTTGCGGGAAAAAACAAACTTGCTGAAGAGAAGCTGGATACACTTAACAAAGCTATTGCGAAGGTTAATGATACGATTACTGACATAGATGCTGAAACGGAATTTATTAAGACCGTAATAGCTGCCCAAAATGATGACCGTGAAGCTTTTGATAAGCTGAAGAAGTGGGCTGAAGAAAAGGACCATCGATTCTCGTCAAGAGCTTTACAAGCTTGGAACAATATTTTTGAAGATCACAGCAAGCCATTTTATTTTTCTGGATTGAAGATGCCATGGATTGAGGGTTTCGACCCGTTGAAACTTTCTTTGCCGGAATTATCTCAACAATATAAATTAATACCTGGTCAATTTAAAACTGCACTACTAGAATATATCTGGAAACGGGATGATATCCTTAAAATCGATCGTCTCGATTTCATGATGGAGATAATGAAGAATGATTCAAGTCTGACTGCAGTTGAATACGCTGGACGACACTTCGTCTCTGGGACTGGACAAAATATTAAGCCCTTGGCTGTAGAGTATCTCTCCAATTGGTGGGGAAATCATAGGAAAGAATTCGAGTAAAATTAAATCAAACTATTATCTTGGAAATAAATAGGGACACATCCCATTTTCTTCTAGTGTGACAAAGAACCGTCCCCTGTCACAGAGTAATTTCTTAATAAAGGTAATATGTTCAGGTTTAATTATATGGCATAAGTATATTTTAAGTAAGATAATCATAAAATTTATATTAAATGCTGATACCCGGTTTCAAAGAAGCCAAAAAAATGTAAATGTCTAATAAAGGAATTAAAAAATGGTAAATAAATTTGAGTATGATGTGGCTTTAAGTTTTGCTGGTGAGGATAGAGTATATGTAGAAAAAGTAGCTAAATATTTGAAGGAAAAAGGTATTGAGGTTTTTTATGACGATTATGAGAAAACTAAGCTATGGGGTAAAGATTTATATGTTCATCTAGATGAAGTTTATCAGAAGAAGGCGAGATATTGCGTTATGTTTCTTTCCTGTTATTATGCTGAAAAACTTTGGACAAACCACGAAAGGATAAGTGCGCAGGCAAGAGCTTTTACGGAAAAAGGAGAATATATTTTACCTGCCAGATTTGATAATACAGAAATCCCCGGTATTCCTCCAACAATAGGTTATATTGATTTACATTCTTTAGAACCTGAGGAGTTTGGTAAATCAATAATAGAAAAATTGAAAAAAGGCACTACTAATATATCCAGAAAATCAGAAGTTTTTCGAAAACCAAAAGTATCTAAAATAAAATCATTCAATCCTTATGAGGAAACACAAAATATTTTAAATTTTATTCCAACTGAGATTAAGAAAAGATGTGATTCTTTATCTGAACAGGGAGTATCTTGTTCGGTTTTTAACCGAGATAGTAGAACGTGTATCCGTATACTATTAAATGGTGAGACAAAATACTCTTTGGATATGGGAATTGGGGGTATCGGAGGCGATGACTCTATTGGCTTTTATGGAGTTGAAGGTAAAATATTATCTCCTTCTTCTGGTTCTTTTAATGCTTGGGCAAATATAAAATGGAGTCAAGAAAAAGACGATGTAGTGATAATATTTAATGATATTAGTTTATTAGATTCATTCGATACCGGGGAAAAAGAATATACAAAAAAAGAATTTTTAAAAGTATTATGGAATAAAATTTGCGATGTGCTTGAGGAAAAATAAAAAATATTTATAGACAATGCAGAGACCGCTTAAGGTTGATTAATAATTCTGTAACTTTTTCTAGTTTTTATAAGAAGCTAAGGGGCAATAATTAAAAATAACCGGCAAATAAGATAAATTACGATGATTTGGTAATGTATTAGTAAAACCTAAAATTATTCATAATATAAAGGAGGTTTATATGGGTGTATTAATGCATTCATTTTTTTCTTTACCAATTTATAAAAGCGATTATAAAAAATATTATGAGGATTACGAGGAAGATTTAAAAAAAAGAAAAATACATTTCGGTACTCTATGCGGAACCCCTTTTGATGAATTAAATAAAGATTTAAAAAATTCTATGGAGCAAAGATGGTATTGGCCACCATGGAAATTTAATGATGTAGTTGGTTATCTAAATATTGGAATGGACGGAGGTAACTGCTTAACAGCAGATATATTTTTAAGAAGAAAATACTTCCCAAGAAAACATTATTGGAGAAATGGCGGTTTTTCTACTTTAGAAAATCAACATATTTTGTACGCAGTAGAAATTGAAAAAATAGAGATAAAAGTTGGTAATAATCAATCTTATATTGATGCCCTGAATATTGTTATTGAGAGAGCCAAATCATTTTTTAAAAAAAGAAGAAAGAAACATTATATATGGATTCCAATATATTCTTTTGAGTGTTTTGACTTTGTGAGTGCTTATAAAGAACTAAAAAAATATAAATGTGCAATTTAATTTTAAATGTTTATCAGTCTTATTTTAGGTAAAATTAATTGGTATTTTGCCATAATTAGTTAGATTTTTGGGTTTAGCTTTTGATATTGGGCATTTCAAATTTTTTATAAACGGTGTCTAATGTTAAGGACCGATCCTTCATTTATCTACCTAAAAGCTTATACAAAATTTGTTAGGGAAGTCTTTGTTCAATCATAGAAGGAATCGTATATTCACATTCTATTTTTTTAGTGGGGGAGGTGTAAAAAATATGATTGAAATTCAAATTGCTGGAAGTAAAAAAAGTATAGACGAAGATTATGAAAGTTGGGTAAATCAACAAATAAACAACCGGCGTAAAGAAGGGCTAATTATTTGTGTTTGCGTTTTTATTAAGGAAGATCATTTAAATTTAATATTATCTTCACCCGAATGTCCGTCTAGAGGGAGCCGTCCTCCGCGTACAGAAAAAGAAAAAGTTATTGTAGAACTTTGGGATAAACGTGGACTTAATACAAGTGATTTTCATGGGGGTAATCTTGTAGCATTTTTAAAGCAGGTTCGTAGATATTTATAATATTTTTTGTATTATGGCAGATGAGCTTTGGTGCGTTATTATTGTACTTTCATCATATTTTAATAAACTACAATATGTCAAATATCATGACCAGAATCAATTGTTTAAACAGGATTGGTTTTAATTATTGTAAAAGTTTATTTTTAAATAAATAAGTAGTAAAGGTAGAGAGTTTAGGGCACAACGCGATGCGGAGCAGAAAGATGGCGATCACCATTTTTATGTTTTTAAAAAATTTAAAAGAGGTGTTGCTATGATTAAAAAAGTGCTTTGTACTGCCGGTATTCATATTGATACCGCCCTGGCCACATTAGGGTGGCTATCGTTTTTTGTTTCGTTCCTAATTAATGGAAATGGTAAACTAAAATGCACCTAGGGTGGAAAATAAAAATGCACCTTTTAAAAGAAGCAGTTCTTTACTATAGTATGAATAAGAATCAATACTATAAGGAAAGGACTGAAATATGGTTAACAAGATTATGTATCAAAAGATACAGTATTTTAAGAGAAGAGGGTTTACCAAAGCAGATATTGTAAGAGAAACCGGATTAAACAAGCGGACAGTCTGGAAATATTACAGCATGTCAGAGAAAAAATACTCTCGGTATATAGAAAAAGTGAGGTATCGGACCAAGATATTTGAACCTTACCAGCCCCATATTCTTAATCTATACCAAGTAAATGACTTTCAAAGGCTGGAAAAATCGGCGGTATATGATTATCTTGAAGAGAAACTCGGATCTTTGCCGGGTACGGAGAGGAGTTTCCGTAACTACATCAGCTTCCTGGTAGAGACAGAACAGCTGAAATTCAATAACCATAAACGGATATATTCTCCTGTGGCAGAGCTTCCCTACGGGAAACAGCTGCAGATCGATTTCGGAGAATACCGTACCAGAAGAGGCTTAAAGCTCTATATATTTGCAGCGGTTTTATCTGCCAGCCGCTACAAATACTGTGCCCTACAGGATAGACCCTTTACCACTCTGGATTTGATCAACCATCTCCTGGATTGTTTTGAGTATATAGGAGGAATGCCCGAAGAACTGGTAATAGACCAGGATAAGGTGATGGTAGTAAGTGAAAACAGAGGAGATATTATCTACACCAGAGATTTTAAGCAGTTCATAGAAGAAATGGATTTAAAGATATATGTCTGCCGGAAGAGTGACCCGGAGAGCAAGGGGAAGATAGAGAATCTGATTAAGTTCATAAAGAGAAACTTTCTAAGCATAAGAGATTTTGAAAACATCGAAGAGGCTCAGGAAAGGCTGTTCAGGTGGTTACACCGGCGGGCCAATGGCAAGATTTCACTGGCCACCCGGCGCATCCCCCAGGAAATGTTTACCGAAGAGAAAGCCTATCTAAGGACATTAAAAAATTCCATCTACCGGAAGGATAACTCAAATGCCAGAGAGAGGCGCAAAGCAGATATTATGGGTCAGATATCGGTGAATGCTTGTAAGTATCCGGTCCCTTTGGAATACCGGGAGCGGGAGGTAGAGATCTATAAAACCACAGAAAGGCTTTTCATTTACGATATCCGTACCGGAGAAAAGATAGCAGAATATGCCATTTCTCCCATTCCGGGAAGCCGGATAACAAACCGTGCCAGACATCATCATAAAGAGCTCAGTCAGAGGGAATTAAAAGAAAAGCTAAAGAGACTTTTTGCCTTAGATAACTGGAGTGAATTTGTAGATAAAAACTTTCAAATGTATACCCGCTATTTCCGGGATCAGTATCATGAGGCACTAAAGAAATTCTCCCAGGGAATAGAAAGGGAGCATCTAAAACAGGCCATAGACCTGTGCCTGGAGAATCGGACTTATTCTATGGCCAATCTTTATGATACTTATCAGTATTATCAACAGGAGAAAGAATTAGCCCTACCAAAGGTAAAAATTGTCTCTAGATTAAGGGGTATACCTCAAGAGAAGAAGACATTTCAAGTAGAAAAGAGAGATATCGGAGTTTATCGTGCTCTGGTAAATGCCTCCTCGGAGGCTCGATCATGAAAAAATATCAGCAGATAGTAAACTTACTGGAAAACTTAAAACTTAAAGGAATGATCCCTAATCTGGATAACGAGATAACCGAGGCAGAAGAAAAGAAAATATCCTATTTGAGTTTTTTGGACCTTCTTTTAAAGGCAGAGATAGACTACCGGACAGAAAGGAGGCTCAAGCGGAATCTGGCAGGAGCCCATTTCCCGGTAGAAAAAAAGCTGGATGATTTCCAATTTGCCAGAGTAAAAGGCATCACTAAGTCAGATCTATCGGCTCTTCTGGATTTCCTATGGCTGGATAATCATACCAATCTGTTGTTTTTTGGTCCACCCGGTATCGGTAAAACTCATTTATCGATAGCCATCGGACTGAAGGCCATACAGGCAGGCTACACGGTATGCTTTGAGCGGGTGGCATCCCTTATCAAGCTGTTAAAGTTGACCGATATTCAGCGCAAGGCAGGCTTTAGAGTGAACCGCATCTTAAAAGCGGATCTGATGATCATCGATGAGATAGGCTATACACCGATAGAGAGGAAGGAGGCTAATCTATTTTTTAACCTGATCAGTGAGCTTTATGAGAAGGCATCTGTAATCATCACTTCCAATAAAAGGTTTGATGAGTGGGCGGAAATGATGGGTGATGAAGTTATGACCGTAGCCATGCTAGACCGGCTGCTCCATCATTCCAAAGTATTTAACTTAAGTGGGGAATCATTTAGAATTAAAAAAGAAGAGGAGGATTAAGCCATTTTTTTTCTCTAGGAGGTGCAAAATTGTTTTCCGTGCAAGGTGCATTTCTATTTGCCATTTACAAATTAACGACCCAACATTGATAATTGTATTAAAAACGATTGTCAGGGTTCTGCCCTAAATTCTCTACTACAACAAGAAAAGAGTAGTGAATGGGGTCAAATCTTTATCCGTGACAAATAGTTTGATTAACTGTCAAGGATAAAGATTTGACCCCGGTAACTTACTTCTTTGAAAAATAGTTAACCTTTGTCTTTGGGGTCAGTCCTTGACCTTAGACATTGTGCGTAAAGAACATTTATAATTTCTAATATTATAGACTGCCCCCCAATGTGACAGGTGGATAAGCGATGTGGGATAAATTATATAAAAGGATGAGTTCGGAAATTAATTTAGAGTTAGCATGGTTGCGTTTAAAGACTGGACAAAATATTCAATATAAAAATTATTATAGGAACTTATTTGTTGCTTACGAATTAACAAGAAAAGAAAATATTAAAAGATTATCTGAAAGATTAAAAGGGGGTTCATATCAACCTTCGGGTGTTCTAAAATTTTATTTACCAAAGTCTTCAGGGCTTCAAAGACCAATCACATTTTTACATTTAGATGATTTAATTGTTTATCAAGCGTTTACAAATGTAGTTGCCAAAAAATTTAGTAAAGCAAAAAAAACGGTAGAATTTAGGAATGTTTTTAGTAATATTTTAAATAAAAATAGGGATACCAATATTTTCTTCTTTAAAAAATGGCAAGAGGGATATAAAAAATTTATAAAAAAAATAAAAGAATATTATAATGATGGAAATAAATGGGTAGGCTATTTTGATTTAGCAGCCTATTACGATACAATCGACCATAAAGCGCTATCTGAACAAATATCTAAAAATACATATAATAATTTTACAGATTTACTTAAAAAATGTTTGGGAGAATGGAGTACACATAAAAGTAATAAATTAAATCATGGAATACCTCAAGGTCCATTAGCCTCAAATCTTATTGCAGAAATATATATGTTACCTGTTGATAGAAAACTCGGGAAAAAGAACATTAAATATTTAAGGTATGTAGATGATATAAAAATATTTGGAAAGACTAGAGAAGAAGTATTATCTGGTGTAATTTTATTAGAAAGGGAGTGTAAAGAGCGAGGATTAATTCCTCAATCTAAAAAATATGAAATAGTAAATGCAAATACAGTTGAAGACGCAATTGGTAAATTTCCTAGTTTAAAAGAAGAAGACAAGAATATAATTTTTTCAAATAAAGATAAAACTTATCAACTATTTATTAAAGCATTCGATGAACCGAATTTTGATATTTCAATAGTAAGATATATCCTTAAAGTCTCAGATAAAAATGAGAAAATATTGGATGTAGTTTTGGAAAACTTAACTAACTATCCCAACTTAACGGATGAATTTTATCAATTTTTACTTAATTATACTGATCATTTAGAAGTAGGAAGAAAAATATACTCATTATATAAAGATAAGCCATCTCCTTATGAGTATGTGGATGGAAAATATTGGGAACTTTTATCATATTTTCCTTTTGAAGAAACTGAAAAACAAGAAATGATAAATATAGCAATTGATAAATTAAAGAAGAACAGAAACAATTATGCTTTAAAGAGAGGGTTATATAAATTTCTCTGTTCAATCAATACTTGTTTGGTCTTAAAATGGCTTGAGAAAGAAAGTTCATCTCTAATTCAAATGATAATAGTCCCATATATTCCGACTAAATGCATGGATAAGGAAGAATACAGAAATCTATTGAAAGCATTTTTTAGACGATCTAATTATGAACCTGCCATAGCTACGATAAAAGAATTAATCTATAACTTTAAATTTAATATAGTGAATCAATTGAGGTCTCCCTATACCGATAATTCTGGAGTTATCAAGAATATATTAGGTAAAGCTGAAGAAATAGATACTATTGGACAAATAATAAAAAGAAGATATGAAGTAGATTATTATAGTAAATGGAAAAGATTTTTAGGAACAGATAACTATACGCAAGCAAATATAGTTTTATTCTTGGCTGACAATTCATACTATATGGATAAAAGTGCACGGGTTAATTACACAGATGCATTTAACGAAATAATTACGAGAAAATTTATTGATTTATTAAAAACTCAACAACCGAATATACAATGGCAAGAATTAAAAGAACCAAATGGCAAAGACATAGATTATGGTGTGTTATTAGATAAAAATAAAAAAGTTTCAAAAAAATTTCCGAAAATATTTGATGGGTTTCGGTTATTGCATGATAGAAGGATAAAAACTCCTGCATCCCATGCATATGACAAAAAAACAACACAACCTACTAAAATTGTAACCAAAAAAGAACAAGCTGAATTATTTAAAGTATTAAAAATTAGTTATGAAGAATTAATAAAAGAGTTGAAGGATCTAATTTAAAATATATTACACATGGTAGGCGGAAGTTCTTTTACGCTTTTACTGTGCTTTCACCATATTTTTAATAAAAAGGGTCCCTATTTTTATTAAAAGGAAGTAAAATGATAAAAACTGATATCGGAGAATATATTGTAGGTGCATATCTAAAAATTATCAAAAAATGTGATTTTGTTGATTACAATGTTAGACCTCCCGTTGGGGGACTTGAAGGGTTAAATGAGTTAGATGTAGTGGGGTTAGATTTTAAAAATAAAACTGCCTATCTTTGCGAAGTTACTACGCATATAACAGGACTTTTGTATAAAGACAACAAAACTACTATTAAAAAAATAAAGATAAAATATAAGAGACAAAAAGAATATGCTAATAAATATCTTCCAGGTTTTTTAAAAAGACATTTTATGTTTTGGTCACCTGTAGTTCCAAAAGGATATATCACCAAAGAACTCGAAAAGATTGATGGATTGGAGCTGGTCATTAATAAGAAATACGCTCAATGTATAGATGAATTGAGATTAAAAGCAAAAGAATTAACCAACGATGTTGGAAATCCATTTTTTAGAATGCTTCAGATATTAGAACACCTAAGGAGCTAATAAAGTGTACATATTACGAGCTTACACGCTTTCCTTTCGGGACATTTTTCCATTTGGTTGCAACGTCATATATACTGGAAACACTGGAGACATTATATTAAATATGTATGAGGTTTTGAAATGAAATTTTTTCTGTTCTCGGAAATATCATTTGAAATTCCTGAACCGATTACTTTAATCGAATGTTACTGCTGTCAAAATGATTTTTATGCCAAATATGACCTTCTGGAAGATAAGAAAATTGAGGATGTAAATAAAATTGGTGCACGTATCAAGAAAGAAGTACTTTCAGAATGTAAAAAAATAACTGAAAGAACAAAGAGTGTAAATATATTCAAATATAATCTCGAGCATTTTTTAGACCTGGAAGAGAAAAAAAGAAATGGGTACATTAAAGAGCTAAATGAATCTGTTATTCAGAAGCTGTTAAAGATTAATGGCATTGGTTTGTCTACTACTACCAAAATTCTACATACGCTTTACCCAAAAATTATTCCCATGATTGATAATCCTCTTCAAAATAAGTATCATGAAAAAATTAATAATGTGTGGACGGAGAAACGAGCCGATGAAATATTTATTGATTTTTATAAAAATCTGAAAATGGGAAGTAATCGTGATAATTTAAATTATATTTTTGATAAATTATTGGAAAATAATCTTAAAAGTTTAAGTAGAATAAGAATATTCGATATTCTTTGGTGGTCATATCTGAAAGCTGAGAAACTAAGGGAAGAAAAGGGGATTGATTGGAATACAATAAGATTTATAAACGGGAATTAATTATTTTTATTTAAATGAAATTTTGTAAAATAAAAATGGGAGGAAAAAAGACATAAAAATTTTTAATAACTCATTTTTAAGTTTATTTTTAATTACATTTATGTTGTTTTATTTAATACTCCTCAATACATCTTTTATTTTCGCTTCAGAGACAATCGATGTAAAAGATTATATTAAAGGGAAATTTCCGGTAATATATAATGTTTATCTCACCTCTCTCGGAGAACTTGATGAATACGAGAAAGAATTTATTGACATATTGCAAAATTTGCCAGAGGAAAAACAAAAGAACTTTGCAAAAGAAGTGTATAATAACGGATTCTCCAAAGAAATCTTAGAAAAAATAAAAAAAGAAAGTATTGCTAAACCCACCAAACCTTCAATTTCAATAGAATATAATAAAAATCTAGGGATCTCTGACGAAATAATTAATAAGTCTCTCGTTCTCGATAAGTTAACTCTGGATTTATTTAGAATGCCGGAAGTCTACGCTATGGAGGCTTCCACTGAAGATATTTCTCAATTTATTGATTTGACTGAAATAATAAAAAATAAGGATTATGAAGCAGCTAAGTGGGTTTTGGAAACTGGCTTGTTTATGGAAGATAAATCTATTTCAAAAACTGAAAAAAAGTTTATTGACACTGTTCAAAATAAACCTGATCTATTAAGGATTTTGGTAACAAGAAATGTACTAGATGGCGTTACTTCCAGTGATTTGAAATGGGTTAAAAACTTTAATCCACCCAATTCAAAACCTTATGGTTATCTAACAGATGATTTATACAATTTACCGGAAATTAAAGATGGGATTTCTGATGACGAAAAAAAGGCTATCCAAGAGATAGAAGCGATTATTAATGATTCAATAATTGGTTACCAATTGAGAAAGGGGATTTGCCTGATAGATGAATATGGAGTTCCCAATCAGAATATGTTTTCCTTTAATGTTCCGAATTACAATACACAATTACAGGCTTTATTTCATTTAGTGAAAAATAGAAATGTTACCAAAGAATACTACGTAGTTGCTTTGGCTTGCGGTTTGGCCTATGGTTCTATCATAACCATTGGAGACCATAAAGTCGATCAAGAAATAAAAAAATATGTATTACAGCGATTTGATCAAATTGTTGAAACTGATGAAATTATTCAACGGTACTCCGTTGATTGGCAAGTCAAGGATTATCCCTTGGAAGCCGATTTAGGATTGGTATGGGGTGCACCAGCAACTCTTTATTGGAATAACCAAAAAGAACCACTCTTCTGGTATGATATTTTTAGAAATAGACAAATGAATATTGAAGACTTTAACTGGTTTTTTATCGAAAACGATACATTAAAGGATATGCAAAGATGGATGATTAAAAAGGGATTTGTTGATTTAAGCGTGGAAGTTTCTGCAATAGATATGCAGTATATTACAAATGAATTTCCAAAAGAATATAATGATAAAATTGATAAGTTAATGGCAAAACTGAACGATTATCTCTACTTTGGAAAGAATCATTTTAGAGGCAATCCTAATGAACTGATTTATGTAGAAGAGGTAAAAATTTTATCGGGGACTATTTTTAATCCTGATTGGCAATGGAGACATTTTATAGAAACAGGAGAGTTTTATGGTACATGCGGAGAGGATACAACAGCTGAAAATATGCTGGCAAAAAGTATCGGAATAAGTTGTTATCATGGTTTTATTTTTGCTATGAAGAATAAACACATTTATACCCATATCATAATTCGTTATTATAATTCTATTGACGGTATGTTAAAAACAACCCCATGCCAGATATATTTTTACAAGACAACTGGACATGAAGGCTCGCCACCAGTAAGTCACGATGGTTGGATATATCTTCCTTGGGATAATTTTTATAGATTCACAAAAATTCATAGATTTATAGAAAAATGGAATCTTTTTTATCATAGAAATGATAATACTCATTACACGATATATGCCAATGGTTTTCCTCCCAGTTACATTTTTAGAAATTATGAGATTGACTAACATTTTCTCCATATTTGAAAATACTATAACAATTATCCAGATTTGTTTGACTAAGGCAAAATAGTGGACAAATTTTAATCTTGGATAGTAATAGGAACAGACATCTATTTTCCTAAGAAGACAAATCTATAATGTGGGAGGTAATAAAGGGTGGATAAAGACAAGAAGTGGGATAGGAAAGAAGTTGTAGTGGAGTTGATGTTCATCTCTATGGGAAGGGAAAGGATTATGGAAAGCATGCACATGGTTGGGGTCGAACTGAGGGAGAAGCCAGAGAAAATGCTTACAAACATTGGCGGGAAAATTATGAATGAATTAATCTTTGGGGTTAGCTCTTGATATTAGAGCTGGTCCTTTAGAAGGGGTAAATGTACTTAGCTGAATTGCATGGCAAACTTATTTTGAGCATTGAAAGAATGGAAAGTATTTTATTTCGAAGGGGGGATTTTAAATGAGTGATAAGCGAGAAAAATTATCTATCCTTCAAGCGCTGACCGTAAGTAATCTAAAAGAAATTTGTGAGAAAAATAACCTTAAAGGATATTCCGGAACAAAGAAAGAACTGGCTAAGTTTATGGTTGATAATCTGGAGATTTCTTTAGAGGAGTTAAAAGATATTTGCAATATTTACCTAATAGATAAACTATTGGGTAAGATTAGAGATTGCCGAGACCATTTTTTAAATAAGAGGGTAACCATAAGGTGTAGAGATAAAAACTCCCTAATTGTAGATGTAGGTGGACATAGAGTAATTATTAATAATTTAGGCAAAGAAGACTTCTCTTACATGTGTGATGATAAGTGTGCCGATTATCTCTATCAAGTTAAAAGAGGGAATACTCCCTTTTGTAAACATTATGCTGCTGCAATTGCTCAATTGATTTACGAAAAAGAAGTAAGCCCAAAAGATAAGATTAATTATATAGAAGGAAAGGTATTAGAGGAATTATTGGCAGTAGTAAACCAGCGAAGGAAAGATGAAGGAGAAGAAATAGCTCATCGGGATATAGAAGGGGATTTAGAAAAACTAAATACCGATTTTTTAGATATTGCTCGGCAGAATAGGACAGTAGCCCGAAAGAAATATCATGATGAACCAGAAAAGGTCTTTGAGGATTTGGTAAATCGGGCCTTCTTACTTTTGGACTTTGATACCATCCCTCAGCGAAGTGGTCATGGCTGGGATATAGTCTTAATTGCCGGAAGAGCGGTACATCCCTATTTTATCGTAGTAGAATGTAAGACTGCTGTTGAAGGAATCTATAATTATCTGGTCAAAAAACAAGATTATTTATATACCCTAAAAAATTATTGTCTTGATCTCTTCAAAGACAAATTAATTGGTGCCTATAAAGGTTATGCCAAATATATGCTGCTGGTTGCTCCTGATTTCCCTGCTGAGACAGAAGGATGTTGTAGGAGATTTAAAGATATCACCGGCTTTCAGCTTTCTTTTCTACCGGTACCGGTATTATTGAAATTGGTCAAAAGATATCGTGAGACGCCCATCTTGAATCATGATTGGATAGAGCCCTTTTTTCAGAAAGAAAGGGTTATTAAGGAGAAAGATGTAGAGGAAATATTTGAGCATGCCGAAAGAGAGATAGGTCTTCTCTCGGAGAGACTTTGCACTAGATTAAGAGAGCGGTTTAATCAATTTTCCCAGATTTCCGGAGATGCGGCTTTTATCAAGTTAGATATGAAGGTAGTATCATCGGTTTTAGAAGAGATTATTAGTGAGATGTCAGAATTGGTTATCCCGGAGAGAAGAGGGATTGTTGATTATATCAATATCGAACATGATTATTATGAGATATGGGAAAGGATTCTTAAGAGATTAGGAAAAGAATTTGTAAATATTTTAAAAGAGACCTCTTTTTCTCAGGTTAAAAATACTGAGTTAAAAGAAGATTTATTAAGGATGTTGAAGGTGAAGTAGCAAGTGTGGGTCTATAATAAAAAAATAGTTTTTAATTATAGACCCATATATCCCATTCTTTATGCACATTTTAAATCTTCAGCAAGTTCATAGGAAATAAGTTCTTTTGTTTTTGAAATTTTCCAAGCTTTTTCTTTATGGGAAAGTTCAGAAATTTCTTTTGAAGAAAGATTTTTAAAACTATTGAGTATATATTTCATAGTTTTTAATTCTTCTTTTGAGAAAATAGACAAACAAGGTTGTTCAATGGGTTTTATATATATGAATTCCTCGGAATTGACAATAAAGTCAACCTCAAAGGTAATAAATTTATCGGAAAGTATTCCCAATAAAAGATCATATCTTACCGGAGTAGGCCCATAGTAATTTTTTAAATATTTTAATCCCGTAATTGAAACCGTATTATTTCTAAAGTTTACAAAATCAGAATAGAAAAGAAATTTCATTAATTTGGTTTTATATAATTTTTCTACACTTAAGGCAAAATATAAAACCATATTTACTAATTTTTCGTAGTTAAATTGAGTATATCCACAATATTCATCTAAAACCTCATTCGTATCTTTTGGGGTCAGGTCTTGCAATATAACAGATAAGATATAACTCTTGATAAGAGGTAAAGAAAAATCAAAGGAGATAACCAGAGGACTGCGCTATAAAACCAAACCAACCTTAAATGAAATTTTTATAACAGGAATTATATATAATATAAGAAAAAGGAAGGTGTTTAAAAGATGAAGCATAAAAGAGTTTCTTTAATTGTACTTCCACTATTTTTTCTTTTTTTAACCGGTTGTTATAATTGGATTTCCAATACAGAATTTACCGGAACGATTTTAAGCGAAAAATATTTTAAATATGAAAACATAGTTGAAATTAAAACCGATGAAGGTTTTGGAGGAAAGATGGTTAATGCAAGATTTCAGTTAGCAGTTGAAGGAAAGGGAGGATATGATCCGGATTTATTGAAATCTTTAGAATTAGTGGGAAAAGAATGTTATATGGAAGTAGGTCCCTATGGCGTAGTTTTAGAATGTATTTTAAAATTAAATGGAGAGGATTTTGAAATCCCAAAAGTAGGGTTATAAAAAAATGGTACAGGTAAGAAAGGAATGGGGGCTTCACAAGTTCACATTTTCCGTTTTACATTTTGTGAACTTGTGAAGCCTGACCCCAAAAGACAAATAAGGAGGATTAAAAATGAAGGCTATGGTATTGGAAAAGATTTTACCATTGAAAGAGAGGCCTCTAAAATTAGTAGATTTACCAGTGCCTACCCCTGGATCTAAGCAAATTTTAGTTAAAGTTTCTGCTTGTGGAGTTTGCCATACCGAATTGGATGAAATCGAAGGAAGGCTTTCTCCTGCAAAATTTCCTATTATTTTAGGACATGAAATTGTTGGTCGAGTGAAAAGATTAAGTGATACTGCCAGTAAGTTTAAGGAAGGTGATAGAGTAGGGATTGCCTGGATCAATTGGGCTTGTGGTAAATGTTCTTTTTGCCTTAAGGGGGAAGAAAATTTGTGTGATAAAGCGAAGTGGACCGGGAAGGATGTTGATGGAGGTTATGCTCAATATACGGTAATCTCTGAAGATTTTGCTTATCCTATTCCCGAAAGATTTACTGATTTAGAAGCAGCTCCTCTTTTATGTGCAGGAGTAATTGGCTATAGGGCCTTAAGATTATCTAAAATGGAAGATAATCAGGCCCTGGGTCTTTATGGCTTTGGTGCTTCTGCCCATATTGTTATTCAGGTTGCTAAATACAAGTTTCCCAATTGCCGGGTTTTTGTTTTTACTAGACCTGGTCAAAAAGTGCATCAAGATTTAGCTAAAAGATTGGGAGCAGATTGGGTAGGGGCAACCGGGGATACTCCGCCAGAAAAGCTTAATCGCGCCATTGATTTTACTCCGGTGGGAGTACCCGTAAAAGAGGCATTAAGGGTCTTAGAGAAGGGAGGGAGATTGGTTATAAATGCCATTCGTAAGGAAACTCCTATCCCTGAATTAGATTATGCTCAACATCTATGGCATGAGAAAGAGATAAAAAGTGTAGCTAATGTAACCAGAAAAGATGCCCAAGAATTTTTACCTTTAGCCGCTAAAATTCCTATAGTACCCGAAGTTCAAGAATTTAAGTTAGAGGAAGCCAATGAGGCCTTAATTTTACTCAAAGAAGGAAAAATGCGGGGAGCAGGGGTTTTAAGAATGAATACCTATCAGTGACCACTTTTTTTGTTTCTAATCTAGTTATTGATTCCAATAAGATAACTATCTTCCACTGTTACCTCTATAATATCAATCGATATTTAATTTAACAGGAAGTCCCCATCTGTTAAGGTGGGGATGAGAGCCAGTTCCCGGCGTGTCGGGACAGACAATAACAAAGATATTCCAATGGTGCAAATGTATTTCAAACAAGAACTTGACATATGTGTTATAATATCTAAAAGGAAAATTAATAATGGCCAAAGGCAAAACGCGGGAGAAGTAGCAAATTACAAAATTCTACATACAGGGTAGGAGTTGAATTTATTTGACCGAAGCGGAGTTGATAAATTAAGTTCTTACAAAATGTTACAGAGAGTCGTTTATGGTGAGAGGCGACATAAAGAATTTAGAGGATTTGCGAAATGGACCCACAAGCTTCAAACTGAAAGGACGTAAATGGTTCAAGTAAGTTTTGACGGACTTTTCCACCGTGAGAAGGAAAAGGGTATTGGTATATAACTGATATAGCCTATATCTTTATGAGTGAAATTTTTATTGCCATTAAAAATTTCATTAGAGTGGCACCACGGAAATTAACCTTTCGTCTCTGAGAGATGGAAGGTTTTTTGTTTTAGTTAGTGGTTATAATTATTGTCTGTACCCTATTAAATTAAGTGGAGTCTATTAACCAGATCACTTTATGGTTATGTTATTAGACTCAAGCAGGGTGGCACCGCGGATAAAAACTCTTCGTCCCTATTAATTCGGTAATTAAATTAGGGGCGAAGAGTTTTTTTATTATTTTGTTGTATGTTATTTATCAAATTTAAATATTAGGAGATGTTTGATAATGATGGGTAAGATATATTATCTCAACAAAGAAAAATTTTTACAATTAGCTAATAAGGGGAACTTGGTTCCAGTGTATTGTATTATGTTTAACATAGTGTGAGTGATAAACTTCGGAATTAATTGTGCCGTGAATGTAATAAGATAGTCCAGAGAGAGAGAAAAAAAGAGAGAAGGGGGTGAACGTATATTAGTTAAAAAATTTGAAAGTAGTAGGTGGGATAAAAATCCCGATTCTTGTTTTAGGAAAATAAATAGGAGGTGTTTTTTATGAAAAAAGTACTGTTTTTATTAATTATTGCTGTATTGATTGTGTCTTCATTGGGTTTTGTAGCACAGGGAGCGGAAAAAGTAGTTGCAGTTCTAACGCCATATCTTGCGTCAGTTACAACTAATACAATGATAAGAACATTCGAGGAATTTGGTGAGGAAGAAGGTTGGAAGGTAGTTGTGATTGATACAAAAGGTGACTTCGGTGCACTTGCAAATAGATGGGAAGATGTCATAGCACAAAAAGTTGATGCTATAGTTATGGGAATGGGCGATCCGAATCAGCTCGGAAAACAGATAAAAATGGCAAGTGAAGCAGGTATCCCTGTGTTTGGTGGAGATGCTGGGTACATTGAGGGAATGGTCTGTAACGTAACGTCTAATAACTATGTCTTGTCAGCACAAATTACTTCATATTTGTTCAATAGACTTGAAGGAAAGGGAAATGTGGTAAAATTCTATCATTCCGCTCACCCAGGTGTCAGAAAAAGGGAAATTATTTTCGATGCTATGGCAAATTCAAATCCTGGAATAAAAGTTATTGCTGAGCACTTTGTTCAAGTTCCAGGACCAATTGAAGATGCGAAAAAGGCGATGGAAAGTATACTGCTTGCCCATCCCCAAAAGGGTGAAATAGATGCGGTATGGGCAGCTTGGGATGAGCCTGCAATAGGTGCAGCTCTTGCAATTATCGAGGCGGGAAGACAGGATGAAATAATTGTTACCGGGATTGATGGGAATAAACAGGCACTTGAAATGATAAAAAAAGGTTCCCCAATAAAAGCTACAGTAAAGCAAGACTTTGTCGAAATGGCAAAGATCCTGGTCGAACAGATCAAAAAAGTTTTTGATGGTGAGAAAATTTTAGAGAGAATATTTTATGCCCCCAGCCCTCTTATAACGCAGAGTAACGTTATTGACTATTTGCAATGAGTAGGAAGTTCGTGCTATATAAATAAAACAAATTAGAGTGGTGCTGCACCAAAATAAGGTGCAGCACCTTTAGGAGGGAAATAGATTTAGATGAAGGGAAATGGCAAAGTTATTCTTGAAATGCAGGGTATTTCGAAAAGTTTTCCGGGAGTAAAAGCTCTTGATAATGTATCTCTCACGCTAAAAGAAGGTGAAATAATTGGACTTGTTGGAGAAAACGGGGCTGGAAAATCAACTTTAGTGAAAATACTTGCAGGGATATATAGACCTGTCCAGGGTCGAATCTTTATTAATGATTCCGAAGTTTATTTGAATTATCCCTGGGATGCAAGCAAATATGGCTTGGCCTTTGTACATCAACAGCTAAATATGGTACCTGTATTTGATGTAGTGGACAATGCGTACTTAGGCAGATGGATAACTAAGCAATTAGGTGTCTGTGATAAAACTACTATGAGAAAACGTATTGAAGAAATCTGTAAATCCTTCAATTTCTCATTGGATACAACTATGTCAATCAAGAATCTCAGTATATCTGATCAATGGATGGTGCAAATTATAAGAGCCTTTGTGAAAAATATGCAAATACTTGTTATGGACGAACCAACTGCAGCTTTATCAGATGAAGAAGTGCAGTTGCTCTTTGAAACGGTCCAAAAAATAAGCAAACAAGGTACTGCAATTATTTACGTATCTCACAAATTAAATGAAATATTCAAACTCTGTGATAGAATTATAGTCCTGAGAGATGGCAAAAAAGTATATGAAGGCCTTAAAGAAAAGATATCTCGTATAGAACTTATAACAAAAATAATTGGCGAAGAAAGAAAAGAATCAATTTTTCCTGTGTCAGAAATAGGTAAAAATACAATAATAGAAGTTGAGAATCTCAGCATACCAAATAAGTTAAAAGAAGTTACTTTTAACCTTCGTGAGGGTGAAATCCTTGGTGTATATGGTCTTCAAGGTTCAGGAAGAACAGAAGTTGCAGAGGTCCTATTCGGCATAAGGACGCAATATGAAGGCAGTATGACTTTGATGGGTAAACCTTTTAAACCTTGCAATCCCGCAGATGCGGTTTCGGTAGGTGTTGCGTTAGTTCCTGAAGATCGTATGAATCAAGGTTTGATTTTAAGATACTCTATCTTAGACAATCTTGCACTTCCGAACCTCTTGCAATATGTTGCAAAATTTGGTTATTTTAAAGACCAAAAGTTCCGAACCAATGCCGTTAAAATTATGAAAAAGCTCAAAGTGAGCTATCGTAAAATAGAAGATTCTGTCGAGCTACTAAGTGGAGGAAATCAACAGAAAGTTGTTTTGTCTAAATGGTTGATGAAAAATTTTGTTCTACTTATATTTGACGAACCTACTGTTGGTGTTGATGTGGGCGCACGTCGACATCTCTACTACCTGATACATAGTCTTGCGATAAAAGGACATGGTATTATCGTTATATCTTCAGATATTGAGGAAATGATTGAGATCAATCCAAATAAAGTCATGGTAATGAGAGAAGGAGCAATTTCTGGTTTTCTACAAAGTGAGCAGATAGATCGAGGAAGAATTTTGAATCTATGTTATGGAGGGTGATTATGCTGAAGCTACTACTTAAAAAATATGGAACACTTCTTGCACTCTTCGGGATTATAATATTATTTAGTGCTTTGAGACCGACTATCTTTTTTACCGTGAGAAACTTCATAAATATAACACAACAGATTTCGATCCTTATGATAGTAGCTATTGGTGCTACATATATATTGACGATTTCAGAATTTGATCTATCTTTTGCAAGCATTGTATCTTTTACCGGAGTATCTGTTGCTGTTATGATGGTTTCCGGTATAACTCCGTGGCTATCAATACTTCTATCGATGGGTTTATGTCTGGGGTTTGGACTATTTAATGGGATACTGGTGGCAAAACTGAAATTACCATCCTTTGTGACAACATTAGCTACTGCCACGTCTTTAGGAGGAATAACATTTTGGTGTAGTAAGGGTACGATCATTTTCTCAGGAATCCCAGATAGTTTTTTAATTATTGGACAACAATCAGTTGCTGGAATACCTATAGCAAGTATAATAATGCTTTTACTTATTTTCTTCTCATGGTATTTGTTATCTAAAACTATATTTGGTCGGGCAGTTTACTCTGTGGGAGGAAACCAAATTGCTGCTCGCTATTCAGGGATAGAAATCAACAAGGTGAAAATCATTGTTTTTATAATAGCAGCTTTGCACAGTAACATAGCTGGAGTAGTCTTAGCTTCAAAACTCGGTTCTGCTCATCCGACAGCAGGAGGTGGATATTTATTACAATCATATGCAGCCGCATTTCTTGGTACAACAGTGTTTAAGGAGGGAGAAGCAAATATCTGGGGAACATTCGTTGGTGCTCTGATAATAGGTATCCTTGCAAACGGTCTCACGATACTTAATGTTCCCTATTTCTTGCAAGATATATTTACAGGAATGATCATCATAGCTGCCTTAATTGTGAGAATGTTAAGAAAGTCAGAGGTAATTTAAATTATGCAGATTATATAAGAGTACCGGCTGTACCGATAGTGACCGTTGATTATGATGAAACTACCCTGAATGCCTTTATGAAAACTAGACCACCTTTTATATACTTCAAGGTTAGTTCTGGTAAAACGGGGAAGACAAGGTTTTTTAAAAGGCACATCCTGAGTAAGTCTCTCCAAAACATTAGGAAGAATTGGCCTACAATGAAAATATTTGCTGGTTTCGGTATAGAAGATATTTAACATGCTAAGGGTTGTATGACAAATAAAAGTCTACCACCTTTTTATCACTTGCTTTGTTTATTTCAAAGGAAATTTTCTTTACCAATTGTAAATAAAAAGAGGGTATCTTAGAAGACACAATCGCTCTTTCTCTTTG